>JAEEGL014680470.1_pt1 | contig 18991 bp, 10 predicted proteins | sample 9134231 | NCBI WGS metagenome assembly JAEEGL01 (sample SAMN16246548, study PRJNA631951) | gut metagenome | biome: gut microbiome; feature: rumen; material: fiber-attached | host: Bos | place: Iran: Karaj | collected 2018-10 | reverse complement strand
GTGTCAGACCTTATCCCGGCCCAGCCGTAGTCAAGCAGGTAAATGGGGTTGTCTGGCTCCTGTTGGAGAAAATCTCGGAAAATCCTGAATGCCTTTTTGTAATCGAGATTTTCCTTGTCGGTTGCGTAGAGGCAAATGAGAGCAAACATGAATAGCGCGTCTTCCTGCCCTCCCCATTTTTGCGCTGAGGCCTTTTCAAAGGCCGCCTTTGCCTTTCGCTCGTCATGAAGATGCTTCGGCCCGTGGAAGGCCTTGGTACCAAGTGACTCGCTGTAGAATGATCCGAGGAAGTACCACGATTTTGCCACGCCGGCCTTTCCTGCGGCGGTCCAATATTGGATGACAGCAGGGAAATTCTTGCGCTCAAAGGCGTCAATTCCGAGAACGTGACCGCAAGTGCGTAAGCCATTCTCGAATGCTTTTCGAAACCAGGGGATGACAAGTTCCCATTCCGCCGCGTCGATCTCGCCGACATCAACGGCGTCGGCGCTCCACGCCTCGCAGAAAACGCGCTGGGCATCGGGATTGTCTTTTGCCGCGCTGTAGAGAAGGCGAATACCAGTTTTAGGGTCCTTTTCCTTGCCATTGCGACCGATGATATAGTCTATAGCCACTTCAACCTCATCGTACCGCTTGGCTTTAGCCGTTGCCTTGGCGTCGGCAACGGCTAAATCTGGGTCTTCGCCATCCGCCATTGCACGGTATTTCGCCGCCTGGGACGGGTTCTTGCCGACTAAAGTGCCACTCTCATAGTAGGAAGCCAGCTTTGCACAGGCCTCGCGATGCCCTTGGTCGGCGGCCTTTTTGTATTGCGCAATGGCGCGCATGGCGTCCTGCTTTACGCCGTCTCCCGTTTCATACCGCTGGCCAAGCTGCCATTGTGCCTCGGCTTCCCCTTGCATCGCCAGCCGGCGGCACTCTTCAAGTTCCATGTTTGGTGCGGCAAAAGTTTCCACCAATGGAAGTGCGGAAATGAGAGCTATTAGGAGAAGATAGCGGATCAATTCCATAATGAACTTCCTAATACTCATCGAATCCCTGTCGACGCGCTTCGCGGATGGCATCCGACAAATCAATGGCGAACAATGCCACTTTCTTTGGAGCCCCCTGAACAGTAGTATAGGAGTATGTCCCGCTCCAGTAGAGATCGTTTGTGAATATCTCACCATCTACAACGGTCTTGTTGCTTGAGGCAGAGAACAGGAGACAGAACACCTCATCGGTCAAGATGGGATTTCCGTAGCTGTTATATCTAATTGAGACACAAAGAGCCCTCCCTTCTTCAAGAATCTGCAAAACCTTGAAAGTCTGCCGCGTTCGGCTCTTGGAAACTATCAGCCGGGCGAATTTTGCGTTGCGCTCCCTCCTTTCTTTTTCTGCAGGGGTCATCCATTCGCCATCGTATTTCACAAGCCCCTTGGCCCGCTGTTCCTCCTCGAATGCTGCCTCACGTTTCCTTTCCTCCTCGCGCCTTTCCGCCTCTGCGGCCTCTTCCCTTTTTCGCCTGAAGTAGGTGCTGGCATCGTTCAGAAAGGAATCGAACATTTCCTCCATGGTCTTTTTGGATGGCGCGACCCCCTTTCCATTGCATCTCTGACATCGAGACTTCAACACACCTTCGCCATGGCATCGCTTGCATTGCCCCGTGCCATTGCATGAGCCGCAATTCCCAATCCTATCGCCCGTTATCTGTCTAATCACGATTCGCCCATTTCGACAGTTAGAGGCGGGACATCTGCCTGACCCATGACAATCAAGACACTTGGTTTTGGCGTTGCCATCGCCATTGCAAATCTCGCAAGGTTGTCTGAAAGCATTCTCAAACTCTTCATGATCATTGATCTTGCTGCGGACATTTTTCTCGTAGACAGAAGCCTTCCCTGAATAGATCAGGGCAATAGCAGAAGCTTTTAGGATAAGTTGCCGCAGAGGCTTTTCGTCAATTTTACCGGAAAGCTTGAAGAGTTCGGCTGCCTTTGTGTAGTCGATTTGCCCGCTTGTAAAACGCAAAACATCCTTCATCAACGATTCATCACTCTCTTCATCCGCTTTCACGTCCTCGCCATGCGTAGACTTCGTGGTGTCGCCAATATCGTCATCCAAGACCTCCCCATCCGCCATCTCGCGGTATTTCGCCGCCTGGGCCGGGTTCTTGCCGACGAGTTTGCCTGTCTCATAGCAGGAGGCAAGTTTTGCGCAAGCGGCCTTGTGCCCTTGGTCGGCGGCCTTCTTGTATTGCGCTATGGCTCGCACGAAATCCTGCTTGACACCTTCGCCCTTTTCGTAGCGCTGGCCGAGCTGCCATTGTGCCTCGGCATTTCCTTCTGCCGCCAGACGACGACATTCGCCGATCTCCATGTATGGGGCCGCCGAAGCAAACCCAAGTGCCATCACAGTAGTCAAGAAGATCAAATGGAATTTACTGAACCAGACCATCGTATCCCTCCACAAAGTGCAAAACGTCTTCATTGCGTATGTGCCAGTTGTACATCTTTCCAAAGTAGATCAGCGCGTCGCGAAGTTCGCATAGCTGAGGGAAGGACTCCTCGTCGCAAAAGATTCGAGCAAAGCCCTTGCCGTCAAGCCGGCTCTTTATATAGTTCCAGTCAGTGCCGTGGAAGAAAGATTCGTCAACGTGGAATCCTCGTCCCGAAATTATCGTCACGTCACAGGTCAGTCCCGATGGTGTACGATGCTCGACAATCAGAACTTGTTTTTGCGAACGCTCAACCCAGTCGATGATGTAGAGTCGTCCGTGACGTAGCCAAAGGTCTTCGCTGTGAAGCCCCGAAAGTTCCCGTTCAAGTGGTGTTCTGACCGCGCGCTTTTTTGTAGCTGCGGGTTTGTCAAGCGACTCCTGCATGTCCTTTAACAATCGCTCAAGCCGTGCAGCCTCCCGCCTGCTGTATTCACTGGCCGTAGTGACTTTTGCCAGCTCGTCTTCCAGAAATTCGCGCTCACGTCTCATTTTTGCTATCGACTGGGCGTTGGAGGAGATGGAGGAGATATATTCCGCTTCAGACTTGGTGATGCTTTTCTGCGCGGTATTTGTCGCCAGCAACTCCTGCTGAAGCTTGATTGCGGCGCGAAGCTCGTCACGACGTCTCATGAGCCGTTCGCTATCCTTGTCGACAAGCATTTGGTCTGTTATGCCGCCGGAGGCAATTGCATCCGTGGTTTCCTTGGGCAAAGTCGATGAAATGATGGCGATTAGGAGTGCGATGAAGCAGACTCCGCCAAAAGTGTTGCACATCGTATCCAGCAGCATGTCGAGCGACTGGGTGGTGGGAGAAGACTTCTTCATCTGCCACCTCCGCTGGGGTTGGCAATCGACACGTCGATGTCCTCTTCGAGCGGGTCGCGCCCACAACTGAAGCCCAGCCCCTTGACTATCTTGACGAGGGAGTCCATCCTTGAAATGCCGGACGGTCTAATTAGAAGTATGACCGTATGGGTGGTGCGGTCAAGTTTCTCAAGTTCTTCGGAGAGGCCGCTTTCCATGTCGCCATACGGATACCACTTGCGATACGGTTCTCGAAGGAGTGGTCGAAGCACCTCGATTCCGCCACGTCCACAGATTACAAAGACCGGTGCCTTGAACTCGCCCCGTTCTGGAATCAGCGTAACGCCCTTGGTTTTCTTAAGCTTTGCAAGGCGCTCTTCCAGCAGCCTCCGCGTCTTTTCCATTTCGGCGACTTTCTTCCGGCTCTCGGCATCGGCGTCTCGCGCCTTGGCCACGCGCATCCTGAGGTCGATCAACTGTGAGAGGAGCGCCGCGGCCTCCTTTTCCTTTTCGGTCATTTCCGCAATTAGTTTTGCCTCGACGTCAGGGGCCGGAGTGTTCCCCATGGCCAAAATCAGTTTTCGTGTAGTCTCCTTCAGTTCGCCAAGACGTGTCTGGAGTTCCGCGATCTCCCTACGTAGAGCATCTCTGGAATCATCTACGGGAATGGCTGGCTCCTCCTCCGCCACCGTTGGCGCTTCGCGCTGCATCACCAGATCGACGAGCATGATCAGAACGAAGAAAATGATGATTCCACACAATCCAGTGATTATGTCCTGGAACGAGAAGAGAGAGAACGGGTTGCCTGTTGATCGGCGTTTCATTGTCGCCTATCTGTCATCCTTGGTCTGCGCTATGCGCAGCTTCGAGATGACATTGTTGTGGGCATAGTCGCGGCAGGCGTCCATGAAGAGCTCTTCGCGTTTGCGAAGAAAAGTCGTGGCCATCTGTATGACCATTGCCAGGACAAGCGCGACAAACGTTGTGTCAAATGCTATTCCGAGATTGGTGGTGACGGGGGCGAGATTGTCTCGCAGGGAACTTACCGAGGCATCGGTGTTGAGAACGGCTCCAAAACCGCCGATGGCTCCGGAAAGACCCGTCACAGTGCCGATGAAGCCGAGGATGGGGATGACCCAGACTATGCCGGCGATAAGGCCGTAGCTGGAATCCATGTGATTCTCATCGTTTTCGGCCTGGGCGCGGAGCATCTCGGACACATCGGAGAGGTTGCCGACGTTCCTCAGGTTCAGGAGGGCCCGCTCGATGCGGTTGAAGAGTACGAAACGCTTCGGATCGTCAACCTGCTCGTTAAGCGTCTTAAGCACGTCGACGGCAGTTTCGGGAGTGAGGGCGAAAGAGGCGCCGACGGGAATCAGCTCCACCTTGAAGGCCTTTTTCTGGAAAGCCAGTTTGCGTGACTTGATCCACAGTATCATGAGGGCGAAAACGAAGAGCGCAACCATCGCGTATGGCGTCCATCCACGTTCGAGAATCATCTGGATCGCCTTCCACTTTCGCACGTCAGCCGGGACATGGCAGAGCGCTATGAAAAAGCCGCCCGCAACGAGTTCCGTCGCAAGAAGTGCGAACCAAGTGTTGACATCGGTGTACTTGCCGCCGCTGAAGCCGAAGCGCTGCTCAATGTCGCCGAAGTGCCAGTCCAGCGGCTTCCGTTCATACCTACTCCTCATCGTCGAACCTTCCTTCCATTTGCCGAATAAGCTTGTCCAAATCGCGAAGTCTCTGATCGAGATCCTCCTTGACCCAGTCGATTTTCCTGCGCCAGAACGCTATGCCTTCGCCCAAGTTATTGACTTCGTCAACCGCATGGCCGTCAACGAGTTGTGGCGCATCCCACCGGTTTTCGGCAAGAAATGTCTTACCAAGCGCCAATGCCTGCTGCAGTTGCTGTATGAAGGCGCGATTCACGTCCTTGACCTTCTCCCAGCGGCCCTTCATGTCGTTCTGCCGCCAGAAGTTGTCAGTAAACCGATCAATGTCCACATCCCGAGCGCCATCCTGACGGGCGGCTTCGACTTTTCCAGCCCACTCTTCCTCGAGGCTGAAGTATTCGCGTGCAACACGCCCTCGCCGTTCGTAGGCCTTGCTTACCTTTACCAGACACTCGGCGAAACCGAACATGTCCTTGCCAAACGACTTCTGGTCTTGTTCCTTGAAGTATGGTGATACTTTCCCTTTTTCCAATTTGTCAACCGCGAGGTATGGGAAAAGATAGTCATCAAAAAACAAGATGAATTCATTGAATCGAGCCACTTGCTGCTCGTACTCGCGTCGGTCGAGAGACTTCCACGCAACTCTGTTGTCGAGCCGGACAAGAAAACGCCTTACGGCATCAAATTTCGTATCCTTTACACCCCAGTCCTGATCTGATGCCTTGTCATTTTGCGTCATGTCGGCGGCTCCCATAATCTTGCCGTTTGCGTCCAGCGCGGGGCTTCCGCTATTGCCGGGCACGAATTCCGCGTCCGTCTCCAGAAACTTCGGTCCAACCCCGACTATTTTCCCCTTAAGCTCCGTTGCAACACCATGCCCCAGACTGTTTCCATAAATGGCGCAGAAGTCGGACATCGTTGGCATGGTCTCCGATATTTCCAGTCCGTCGGTTTTCCCCGGCACTTCGAATCGGGCCAAATCCCTGTCGGTTGCGACTGAAAAGGCACCCAATGTAAGCGTCTCGCCACTGAGGAGCGTCGCCTTCGGCAACTCTTCGCCTCGGACAACATGCTCGTTTGAGACAAGATAGACCTTCCCGTCCATTTTGGCAAGGAAGCCTGAACCACAACCATCGCCGCATTCAATGATGACAAGCTTGTCCTGCACGGCACTGAAGCTGCTTCGCTCGGTGGAGTCGGCCGCGGTTGGGGCAGCATTGGGATTATCCATTGGCGGGGCCGGGTTCGGCCCATCGTTTTTGCGCAGCAGCAGCACCACAAGAACGGCAATAAGGCAGACAACTGCCGTGCCCGCTACGCATAGTGCCGCAATCAAAGGCTTTCCTAAACCGGACTGCGCCGCGTACTGGCGTGTCTGGTTAGGTGATGGTGGCGACGTGGAAGGTGCGGCTTGAGAAGGTTCCGATTCGTAGCCCATGTCCGCCACAGGTGTGGCCACAGGGGCGGACACAGGTGCCGGATTCGCAGGCGGAACAGCAGCTGGGGGGGCGAATCTTGAGGCAAGGCCAATTTTCCCAATCGGTCCGGGGGGCGGCATTGTGATGGGCTGGGGAATCGTCCGCTCCTGATGCCAGAACTCGGAGTCGCGAATGTAGGTCCAGTTCCGCTTGTCTTCAGAGACTCGGTCAAGTGACACGATTAGGCCGAGTTTTATTCGTTTCTCAACCTGGTCGCGAGGGAAAGGCCCGGACAAAACGCCGTTTCTGGAAATCCACCACATGCTTAGCACCTCTGGTTTTAACTGTGTACTCCTACTGGAGGTTGGGGCTTGCCGATGCCGTCTTGCCATAGCCGTGAGCAAGATAATGGATTATTATCGCCCAAGGGGCGATGCCTATAAGGGAAATCCTGCCATTGGTCCAGTTCCATAGTAAATGGAGGAGCATTGCGAGCAGTATGACGCCCCACGCGGTTTTTTTAGACAAAGCCGAACCTACCCCCACAGATTCTCCGCGTGCCTTCCATAGAGCGCCTCCTATTGAAGCAGTCCATGCAATATGGCAAAAGGGTGCGAAAATGGCCCGGTTTATGGCCAATGCTGTGGATACACCAATGGCATCCTCCCAACTCGACCCATTAACAAGAGATGCCATCAAGGCGTCGCTGAATAAATATCCGGCCGTTTCAAATGCGGCAAAGCCCGCTCCTACAGCTGCTCCAAGAAGCAATCCATTTAAAACACTCGGGTATTTTCGCGCGTTACCAAGGAAAGGCAGCAGAATGAGCAATTTTGCCGTTTCCTCAATGGGACCGGCCCCGCCAGCGTCAAGGGTGCCGTAAATGGTGGCTCCAACATCCGTGTTTCCCAAAATTGTTGTTGCCAAAAGCGAGAACACACCGCCCGCGATGAAAACGCCAAGTGTCTTCCAAACTGAAACCCTACGCGTAACATCGCACTCAAGAAACAGCAGAACCATGGATACAGGAACGCCAAATGCTGCCAACATGATGAAACCGGGGAGGATCCGTGGATTGCCAAATGCCAGGACGAGGGTGATGATTGACAATACCGTTGCCCAAAGCCAAGCACGAGACCAAAGCCATGTTTTTGGGTAAAAGCCCTCCGAAAGTGACCGATGGCCATCCCCGTTCAGAATCGAGGAGATGTCGGCGTCATTATGGCGGTGGAAAACGCCTCCAAAAATCAACTTCCAGATAGAAAAATCAGATATGGGAATGCCTACGTCCTTCTGTGTATTTGAAACCTCATCGGAATTCCCCTGCGCAGATGAGGCAGGCTCGACAGTGTCGGCACCAGAAGCAGAAGGCTGCGAGGCGGCATGCGTTTCAAGAGCAGGTTCGCGCGAGACGGAGGTGTCTATGTTTGCCACAGGTGTGGCTGACGCAACAGGTGCTGCGGCAAGGGTTGGCGGACGGCGTGGATTAATGTGAATCTTTCCTCCGGTGCTTGGAGGCGGCATGGCGACAAGCTCCGGTATCGTTCTCTCCTGATGCCAGAAATCGGAGTCGCGGATGTAGGTCCAGTTTCGCTTGTCTTCCGACACGCGGTCGAGCGACACGATCAATCCGAGCTTGATTCTTTTCTCAATCTGATCCCGCGGGAATGGGCCAGACAAAACGCCGTTTCTCGAAATCCACCACATTGCTACTTGCCCTCCGCCTTGATTGTAAAGTACGGGATCGACGACAGATAAGGGCGGCCGCCGTTGTCGGGAATCGCCTTGACGATTTCGATGATCTTCGCCTCCATGTCGACGTATGCCCCCTTGAACGAAATCTGAAAGAGCGGCTCGCCTAGAATCATGTCGTCCTTGATTGCCTGTGACGCAAGGGCCCAGTTGCCTTTGGACGGCACAAATGCCTTTTCAAGGACAAGCTCGTCACCCTTCTTTCGCAGCACATAGAGAGGATGGTCTCTTGTCACACCCGAAGCAATGCCGCCGAGCAGGATGGCCTTCGGATTCTTTTTGTACGCAGTGCTGGACGGATCGAACTCCACCTTGCCGGCCGATTCGATTTTCATCTTGGCGATTTCGCCCATGGCCCGTCGCGCGTCCCTGGCTTTCTTGTACCTTGTGACGAAATCGGCAGGGAGTTTCGACAGAAATTCCGCGCATTCCTTGTTCCGGAAGCGGACGCGTGGGTCGAAGAGACAGGTCCATGTCAGCTCGTCGGACACGCCATCGATCTTAACGGTCTGCGAAAGCGCCGTTAGGCGCTCAAGGACTTTCGTCATCTCGGGCATGTCGGGCATGAGGTTCAAATCGTCCTTCAGCCAGTCGATGTACATTTTGAGAAGCTGCACCCTGCGCGCAGCCGGGAAGGCTCCTTGGGCGACATACTTGTTCTTGTCCGATGTCTCATGAAGCTGGTAGTCATTCTGCCTCGACGCGCCGATATGGGCGTCGATAAGTTTCAAAATGTCATTTTCAAAGATTTCAATATTGAGGTCCGTGCGGCTCCCGGTATCGACAAGACTGCGGATTTCAACGGCTGGGGCAAGCAGCTCCGAGAACGGGTTTTCCGTCTTGACCGGTACGCCGTCGATCTTTCCATGCGGGCAGTCGATTGATTCATGGCTCTCGCCCTCATGGTGCGGGGTAAAGTCAATGAGGTCGCCGGAAATCTGCAGGGTATCTTTGTAGCTGGCAGAATTGACAATCTCCGGCTTTTCGCGGGCGATCGCAAGAAGCGTCCTGTCGTGCAGATTTTTACCGAACCAGCATTTCGCATACACGCCGTAGAGCGAATAGAAGCTCGCAAAATCCTTGAAACCGACAACGTTGTCCTCGATGAAGGACTTGAACTCGTCGGCACTGATTCCCCTTTTGAAGCGCTTTGCGTATTTCTCGATTATCTTCGTCGAACCGTCAAGCATGGCTGAAACATCGTCCGAGGAGTAAGGCAAGGGACGAAGGGCGGATACAGGGCCGTATGCGCCATAATTGTCACGAAGCAAGGAGCGGGTCTCGACAATCTCCTTCGCACCGGATGTCCCCTTGAACCTCAAGAGGGCGTCGCGCAAATTCTTCTGGTTGGTCTGCGCCTCGGAAAAGCGAACCTTCTCCTCCCCGACTGTGGCGTCGAGATCCGGCGCGTCGGCGGCATAGTTGGCGCGCCACTTCTCCAGCATTTCCTCGACCTTCTTTACCCCGCCCTCCAGTTCGGCGTCGGCAAGCTCGGTGTTCAGCCGTCCAATCACGCCACGCAACTCGGTTAGAAGAATCTCGCTGTACTTTCCGGCCAGTTCGCGTTTCGACGTCTCATCTGCGTCTAGATGGTCGAACCATGAAGAGCGGATGGCCAGAAGACGTTTTCCGTAGTCGGTGTCGCTGGGCTTGACAAGCGCTTTCGCGCGCTCAATGCGGCCCGTCGCGGCCATGGTCGCGTCCTTCCACTCGCCCTCCATGAGGCGCTCCAATTCGCCAAGGATTGAGACGATCTCGTTGGTGCGCGCCGCATTGTCCGCGACGAGCTTGTCCAACTTCCCCGCATAGATGCCGACGCGACTGTCGGCATAGACCTCGGGCTCGTCGCTTTTCAGCCTGGCGAGCTCTTCTGTCAGACGGCCAATGTTAGATTCCTGTTCCAAAACCGCAAGGCGCTTCGCGACATCGTCGCATCTGTCATTGAAGAGCTTTTTCTTGAAGAGCCACGCGGAAACGCCGAGCAAGGCTATTATGCCCGCGACAATGCAGACCGTAATCTGCACCATCTTGCGGCGGCGGGCGGTCTCTTCGTGTTCAATCACAAGCTGTGCCGAGCGGAGCAGTTCCTCCTCCGGCTCCTTGTCCAGGAATTCCGGGGACGAGAGGACATTGCGGATTGCCTCGGAGTCCTCCTTCTGCACCGCCGTGTGCAGTTCGCCGCAGAGCGCATGCCATCTTGCCTCGAACTCCCTCGCCTCCATTTCGTCACCGCAGCAACGACGGCACTCATCGACAATGGCTTGGTCGCCCTTTGGAATCGTCCAACCTGCTTCCACTAGTCTGTCTATGGCCTGAAGAATGGAAAAGACCAAGTCAAGATCCCAGCCGCCATTCGGGGAGTTGTAACAATCCAGATTCTTATTGAGTATGGCGACATTCTCCTCGCCTTCCTTGTTCCTCGCGGCGGCATCCAGTCCGTCCACATACGTGCGTATGGCAATGGCTGCCTTTCCTGACGGAGGTTCGGACCAAGGTTCGGCCAGGAATTCGCGGGCGAGGCGTTCGGCAGTTTCCGCGTCGTCCTTGGCGCGAGCCGACTCGAAGGCGTTCGCCATCTGCGTCTGAAGTGCCTTCTCCGCCTGGGCAAGGTTGCCGTTCCAATTCTGGGACGAATCGGCCTTGACGAGGTGGCGGAGGCTCTGAACGGCCAGCCGCTGGTCATTCGCGCGGACGGCCTTGCGGTACATCCTCAGAAAGGATTCCGTCGCCGCAGCATCCTCGTTGAGCAGAAGGACGCGCTCGATCTGCGCCTGGTCCAATTTCGGCGGCATCTGCCAGCCATTGCGCTCGCAGACGACCTCCCAGTCGGGGAGGCGCTGGAAGTCGAGGGCGCCCACCTCGTCCAGAAGGCGCGGCTCGTCCTCCATCACGCGGACGGCGTCGCTGATCTGCTTCGCCTCGATTGCCGTCACAACGGCGTCCAGGCGGACATTCGCGGCATTGACGGCCTCCGCGTAGAGACTCGCCAGTTTTGCGCCATCGCCTATCGCCCCACCCGTTTCGATGGCCCGGTTGATTCTCGCGATCAAAATGGTTGAACGAATCGCCATGTCCTACTTCCTCGCCTTTCCTGGTTCCTTTGAGCCTCTTACCGCCGTAACCGCATATCGCGATTGCTCGGCAATGTCGCGCCACTGTTTCTCAAAATTCGCGTCAAAATCGGTTAATGCTTTTTGCGCCATTTCAAGTTCAGCTTTTGCAGCTCTGGAGGCTTCTTCGACATCTTTCCTAGGTACTTTGCCGTCAGAATCCAACAACTTCTTTTCCTTAAGCAACGTGTCTATGTCCGCAGGTCTTGCGCAGCGTAGCAGTTCGCCTTCAGAAAGAACTATTCCGCCCAATGCCCCCGACAGGGGCCGTGCTACGGCCACTATCTCCGCGACAAGTTTCATTCGGTTTTGATAGACGACTTCTTTTCTCTTCGCAAAATGCTCCTTCTCGTTTTCATAAGGCCTCGCCTTTTTCTCCATTTCACTCACTCTGGCATATTCTTGAAGCACCCGTTTCAGTTCCGCGACCTTTTGCTCAAATCTATGCGCCCTTTCATCTCCTATTTGGCGTTCCATAAACAATTTTTCCTGCTTCTCCCTAGTTGAGGTGACGTTGCTTTCCAAAATCTCCCTGGAACGAGCCTTCTCCTCCGGCGTCGGTTTGAATATCTGGCATGTGATGATTGGTTCGGATACATCAGTCTGGGTGCCAATGCAACAGGTCACTTTTGCGTCATGGTTGCCTGAGCGCGCCACGACGAATGTCGGTTTTCCCAGATGCTTTGCATAGAACTCGTAAACCTCCGTTGCGTTTCCGAACACCTCGTGCTTCAAGTCAAACCTAGGAGGATTGCCCGTCGAATCACCAGTGGCACAACAGAACCATTGTGCCCCATTGTCCGCGTTTTTGGGCAGATTCCAGAGCCAATAGGCAGCCTTGTCCTTCTCGCTGTACCAAATGGTGAACAGACCAGTGGATTTCCTGACGACATCCTCCGGCTTCGGCGACCAGACGTAGGACGTTCCCATCTTCTTCATCGAGACTTCCACAGACGCAAAATCCTTTTGGTCGCCATCCGCATAGGAGAAAACCGTCATAGTTTCGTAACGCCGGATGAAGTCATGGTCTTTGATTTCGTTGATACCGACTACCTTGACAGCATCGGCCTTGAAGAATGGCAGATGCGTATCGTCAGAGGCGTCAGCGTCGGAATCGTCCTTGTCCAACGCGGATTCTCCCGCATCCGTTTCTTCCGAGTTCGATTCGCCTACAGGCTGTTTATTCTTGCGGGCGGCATCAAGTTCCTGTTTTCGCTTTTTAATTGCTGCATTGACTTCGGCCACGGCGTTGTCAAATCTCTCGTCGTAAGTCTTGAGAATGTCGTCCGTGACACCCTGCGATTGCGCGGCGCGCCTGGCGTCCCTGACCCTGCCCTGTTCAATGGGCAACTCCTCGTTTCCGAAGTGGTCGGGGTTGTCGGTCATGCGGATTTTCGACTTCATCTTCTCCAGCTGGCCGATGGCCTGATTCACAACCAATGCGTAGTTCGTGATGGCATTTTCCAGCATAGCGCCCTGCTGTGCCGCCTCCTGTTTCCGGAGCATTCCAGCATGCTCCTCAGCAATTCGCTTCTTCTTTTCGCCATCTTTCCAAACCACGAAAATACCAGCGGCAAGGGCGAATATAACCACTACACATACCGCGACAATGATGCCGACTATTCTGCCGTTGTTGCGCGGTTGCGGCAAATATGCGCCGTCAGCAGGGAGCGTAAGGGGCGGCGAAGAATCTGGCTGTCGCCCCAGATGCTGTGGCTTACGGCTCTGGGCGGCGTCAAAGCCGACAATGTACGCGCGCATCGCGGTTACCGTATTCCCAATTGGTGTGATCAGCCAGGGTTCCGCCAGGTATTCACGGGCGAGATTCGCCGCCATTTGTGCGTCGTTTTTGCCCAGCGCGTCCTCAAATGCGCTCTCCAACTGAACCTGAAACGCTTTCTCCGCCTGCGCCAGGTTCCCCTTCCAATTCTGCGACGGATCGGTCTTGTCAAGATTGCGCAAAATCTGGACAGCCCCACGATGGTCATTCACCTGAATGGCCTCTCTGTACCTCCTGACAAGTGAATCGACTGTCCCCTGCGGCTCCATGGTCTACTTTTTGCCTTTCGTCTCCTTGGACCCTACAACCGCCGTAACCGCGTAGCGCGACTGCTCGGCAATGGCACGCCACTGCTTCTCAAAAGTGGCGTCAAAGACAGTTAGTTTTTCCATGGCCGTGTTAAGATCATCTTGCAGTTTTTGTGTTTCCTTCTTTAAATCTTTTTCCAAGGCTTTCCCGTTTTTATCCAAAAGCTTCTTTTCTTTTAATACCGCATCAATATCATCAGGCTTCTTGCATCGCAACAAAGCACTTTCGTCAATGCTCAATACTCCAGCAAAAGCGCGCGCAATTTCTATTGACTTTGCGGCGATATCTGTTACTAGTTTCTGCTGTTCCTGAACCGCTTCTTTTTGCTTGCGGGAGGCCTCCTCCCGATTGCTCTTGTTCCTTTCTTTTTCAGCCTTTTTTAAATCACCCATAAACTTGTCAATGTCGACTAGAGCTTTTTTAAGCTTCGCCACTTTGGCTTCAAATTCCCGAGCGGCCGCATTATCTCTCACAATCGGCTCCTTCGAATTGGCAAGAGCGCTGTTCTTTTCCTCAACAGCAGCTACGAGTTTGTTTCGTTGCAATTGAATCGCCGATTTGTCAGGTTCAAATAGCTTGCAAGTAACTTCTATGTTACAAGTCTCAATTCTGTTCGTTATGCTTATTGAAGAAATCTTATCTTGTGTGCCACCTTTCGATACACGAGTTATGGTAAAGGTCGGTTTGCCAAGGTGCTGCTCGTAGAGACTGTACACATATGCAGCATTCCCAAAAACCTTCTGTTTCAAATTCCATTTTGCGAAATCGACTTTCTTGTCATTAGTCGATTCAGCCGGCGCGAACCATTGCTCTCCCTTCTCGGCATTTTTAGGCAGATTCCAGAGCCAGTAGGCCGTCTTATCCTTCTCGCTGTACCAAATGGTGAACAGGCCAGCGGACTTTTTGACAACATCATCCGGTTTCGGCGACCAAATGCAGGACGTACTCATTTGCTTCATCGAGACTTCCTCAGACGCAAAATCCTTTCGGTTGCCATCCGCATAGAAGAAAACCGTCATAGTTTCGTAATGCCGTATAAAGTCATGGTCTTTGATTTCGTTGATACCGACTACCTTGACCTCTCTGGCGTTGCAAAAGGCCGGACGCGTGTCCACAGGTTTGGCTGGCTCTTGGGCGGTGGTCTCCGCCACCACCTCCTTCGGATTGGATTCCGCTTCCGCTTTATCCCTTTCCGCTTTGGCTTGCTCCTCTCCATTCTTGCGAGCAGCCTCTAGTTCCATTTTTCGCTTTTTAATTGCGGTATCGACTTCGACCACGGCGTTGTCAAATCTCTCGTCATAAGTCTTGAGAATGTCGTCCTTGACATTCTGCGATTTCGCGGCGCGCCTGGCCTCCCTGACCCTGCCCTGTTCCATGGGCAACTCCTCGTTTCCGAAATGGTCGGGATTGTCGGTCATGCGAATTTTAGACTTCATCTTCTCCAGCTGGCCGATGGCCTGATTCACTGCCAATGCGTAGTTCGTGATGGCATTTTCCAGCATAGCACCCTGCTGTGCCGATTCCGCCTCTTGCTGCCGAAGCAATTCCGCCTGCTTTTCAGCCTTGCGCTTCTTCTTCTCACCGTCCTGCCAAACCATGAAAATGCCCGTCGCAAGTGCCAGTATCGCCACTACGCATGCCGCGACAATGATGCCGAACTTCTTGTCGTCGCTGCGGGGAGGGGGCAGATACGGGCTGCGTGAACCATGCGAGCGCTGAGGAGCTGCAGAAGGCTGCTGCTTGAGTCGGAGCGGTTTGCGGTCTTGCGCGGCATTAGGAGAGTCCAAACTCTGCGGTGCGGCTGGGGCATCAAGTGATGCTGGAACATCACTTTTGTCGGAAACTGCCGCCTTGGGTTTGGGCGCGGCTTCGGAAGGAAGCATTTCCGGGTGGACGACCTTGGCGTGTTCGCAGTCAACCCACGGCTGCGTCGAGGAGGCTATGGCGAAATTGCGGTCGCCGTCGAACGCGCCACGGAGAAGGCAGTTCGTCCCGGCTGGAAAGGCGTCTGGGTACGTCGAGAACGTCACGGATGTACGCAACTCAGCGGGAAGGAGGTCTATGATGTCCGCGAAGAGGCCGAGAAGTTTCGTTCCGTTCTGGTCGAAAGCGGCGGAGGTCTTGAAGTAGATGGGCTTCCCGCCGCCCTTGAGGTTCTTCTCCAGCTGCCAGGCGAATCTCTGGGCGAGCTGTGCGCCATCGGGACCGAAGAGGCTTGTCCAGTTTTCGGGGGAGGAAAATGTCGGAGGCTGGAGGGCGGCAAGCCGCGCCGTCTTCGCCTTGTCTGCCGGAAGGTAGCGGGGGTCGCCGCTCCATGGCGCGGAGAGGTCCGCGGTTTCGTTCTTGAGAATTGCGGCACCGCCAACGGCAGGCATTTCCCGTCCGGGGAAGACGAGGAGGCGCGCGAGGCGGTTTGTGCGCCCAGTGTAGTCAAAGTCGCTGGCCGCGACGCGGCCGAGAACATGCTCGCCCTGCGGGAGGACGGCGTGGAACCAGTTGACGGGGTTCTGGGAATAATAGGAGGCGTCATGTGCGCTGGTCTTGTGCGTGTAGGCGCAAAGGGCCTCCAGACGGTGGCGTAGCGCGTCTGGAAGCCCTTTCGTCATGGCGACGGTGGCGAAACCGTGGGTGCCGGGGATGAGACCATTCGGGAGCGACGTGTTGACAAGTTCCAGCATGGCGTTCCTCCTTTGACCCTAGATTTCCCCGCCGACAACGGGGATGAGTCCTTTTCTGGCCAGTGTGAAGACGACCGGCAGTTCAGTCCAAACGGGCTTGATGTCGCATGGGCGTACACCTTCGCGCATCGGGTTGTGTCCAAGGGCGCTGATCGGGAGGAACCAGACTTGGTCGGCGATGTTTCGCGCCGTGGCGACGACTTCGGGCACGATGCAGTTTAAAAGGTCTTCCGTCTTCTGCGAAAGTTCTGTGAGAACTCCAACGTCTAGGGCGTAGTGTCCGTCTTCCATGTGCCGATATACGGAAAGGTCGAGCGGCAGGTGTTGCTGAAGGAGGTCGGCCTTGGATATGCCGACAATCAGCGGGCGGGTAAGGCGGGTCTCGCCACGGTTTCCAAGATGGCGTGTGATTCGGGCCGACATTTCTGCGAGGAGGACGTCCTGACGCTGTGCGTAGTTGCGGGCGGTGCCGGTACCTCGGTCGAGCATGGAGCGGAAACGCGGATCGGCGGACGGGTCGTACATGAAGAAAAGGACATCGGCGGAAAGCATGTTTAGTGTGACGGCCGATGACTGCGTGTCGGCGCCCGCGCGGAAATGCTCACCCGCGCTGTCGTACACGACGAGACTCTGCGGCGCGCCCTCGCGCGTCTTAATCTGGAAAAAGCTCGGGAGTGGGAGGAGTACGTTGTCGCCGTCGAGAAAGACGGAACGGGTGACGTTTGATGCCTGGAGGTCCGTTTTCTCAATCTGCTGGAGCGTGGTGTCATCCTCCTGGAAGAAGAGCTTCTCCTCGTAGGCATTTATCCAGCGGTTGGCAACGGGGTCGAGGTCCATGAAGGTGACACCGAAAAGGCGTCCAAGAAGCTGTCGGCATTGCCAGATGCAGCTCGCGAGAAAGACCGACTTTCCAGCGCCGGCGGCGCCGACTACCGACATGACCGTCTGGGGTGTCTCAAGGAGGTTGCGCGGAAGCGACATGTGGCAGTGAGGGCAGGCAATCTCCGTGCAGATCCCCCCCTCGGAATCGACGGCGAGTCCGTTGGTGGTGAACTGCGACGGGAGAAAGCGCGACTGCTCGCCCTCGCCAAGCACAGGGTCGCCCATGAGGCCCGGGGATACGGAGACCGAAAGGACATCGGCCAAGTCAGTGACGGCGCGACAGTACGGGCACTTAAAGGTTTCGCCGAGGATGGCTTCTGCCTCGTCGTCGTACACAGTTCGCTTTTTCTCGGTCTGGGAGGCAATCGCCGTCTCCTCAGGCTCCGGACCGAAATCAATAAGTTCCTGTGCCTCGTACATGGTGTTCGGATCAGATGTGCGCCAAATTCTCGTATGTCTGTTCACAACGCCGTTGTTGCATGCCTCGACAAGCTGTTCCTCGGTCCATGGCCCAAGTTCCTGGCCGTTGACGCGGACGCAGTAGTAGTCCACGGACATTTGCTCCATTGTGGCGCAAAGATCCCCGTAGTTGGTGCCTACGCCAATTACAACGCCTCCAACCCTGATTACATGGATGGCATCAGGCGACAATTGGACAGTAGTGGTAACAAGCGTCCCATCAACTTCAGCGGGATTCGCCTGGCTTTCGTTCATGAAAAGCACTATCCCTGAGCGCTGGACGAGCGAAAACTGCTTGCGGGAAACCGTGGGATCGTCTATGGAGACGAAATTGGACACCATTCCCTCGCCACGTCCAACTACAACCGGGAACTGTGTAAAACGAACCGCGACCTTCGGTCGTGTGCATACTAGAAACCATTCCATGGGCGAGCGTCCTATGTCTTGAACTGTAAAAACTCTTGTCTTCCGCGCCTTCCGTGTTGAGGCCCGCCGCCCGGCGCGGAAAACGAAAGTGGCGTGCCCTGCAATCCATGTCTCAAGAGAGGTGTCGCCAAACACCCGATTACAAACACAGAGTGAAGACACGCCACGCGGCTTAACCGCGCAGCGCGACTTCGTATCCCGCTTGTAATCATTTCAACTTTGGCGAAGTTTCTCTCTTGAAGCGAAAATACGCTGTCGCGTACGCCCCGCGGGCCTCTGGTGGGTTTCCGCGAGCCCCCGCGAGGTCGGTTTGACGGTTTGACAGTTGGACGGTTTAACGGTTCTACCCTTCAACCTTTCAACCCTTCAACCCTTCAACCATTGCTGCGGGGTTTTGGCCTTGGCATTCTAAGTACGGCCGCGACGATGCGCGGCCCTCCCATTTGCCTTGACCCGTAGGCGGGACATGCGCCCCGCCATTGTCAAAAGAACTCTTGATTTGCGGCAATTACCGCAAAAACAATGAAAATAGTTTAGCAAAACTTCACGCTTCGTGCAGAGATAGAATCCCATAGATGAGATTGTCAATCTCGTGCTCCAACGTCGAAATGTCGGAAAGCTTGTCTAGCAACGGCTGCTTGAATCCCAAAATCGGGTCTATGAACCGAAGCCTGCCATCGTCATCCAAAAGGACGTTGTCACTATCCTGCCCAACATCTGTGACGAATATCCATTCGTTGCCGAAGGAATATCGGTCATCTGGAAGCAGACCTAGGCGGCGCAAATGCTCCGCGATTTGCCCGTCATCCGGCCTTGTGTCAGCACGAACCGCATCCTGCCGGAAAACCAGTCGAGCTTCGCGACAGTCTTCGGCTACGCCAAGAAAGTCTAGCCGACAATCTGGGAAAAGTATGTTGTGGATGACATGCTCGAACAAGGCATACTCTGGTGGATGCTTCTTGAGATGTGACTTCGCAAATGGATTTTTGATCTTATAGTAAACCTGTTCCTTCTGGGACATCCTCACTTCACTCTCGCCAGAGCGTATCGTGTACCGTGTCCCTGGGACGTCTTGTGCGGTAACAAAACATCCGGTGCGTTTGGCGGCGGCGATTAATGTGCGGCTCTCTCGGCGTATCGGATCCGACGGCATCTCCCCAGTATCTCCGCCTCGTTCAGCGGCGCATGCTCGCGCAAGCACTCCAATGCAGCGGATAT
>JAEEGL013546755.1_pt1 | contig 18991 bp, 20 predicted proteins | sample 9134231 | NCBI WGS metagenome assembly JAEEGL01 (sample SAMN16246548, study PRJNA631951) | gut metagenome | biome: gut microbiome; feature: rumen; material: fiber-attached | host: Bos | place: Iran: Karaj | collected 2018-10 | reverse complement strand
GTATAATGTTGAGAATCGTGTCCATTTCTTAGGAAGATGTAGCAATATTCAAGAAGTGATGCGGCAGCACCAGTTATTCCTTCTTGCATCTCGCACAGAAGGGTTTCCGATGGTTGTCACGGAAGCAATGTCTCAAGGTCTACCATGTGTTGCCTTCGAGCATCTTGCTTCTTTTATCATTTTGAATAAGATAGATGGATACTTGGTAAACGATGAGGATGTTCTTGCTTTATCCAAAGCAATGCAGGATCTTCTTCTTTCCGATGAATTAAGGTTCCGATTTGGAAAAGCCGGCTTGTGCAATGTTAATAGATTCGCTGCCGATGTGATTGCTACAAAATGGGAGGATCAATTAAGCCGTTTATAATAAATCGCTTACGATAGTTGTTTTATGGACAATAGTGTTTTTGTTACGGACAACGAAGTTAAGACGAAACCCAATTGGGAATTGGTCGTTTCGTCTATTCTTCTGACATTAATGGTTCTAATGCGGGATTTAGGTGTGTATTATTTCTCGCCTGTCATTTTTGTCGCAGTGGTTTCTCTAATCAGTATTCTTCTTCCTTATAAGTCGTTAAGATCATTCGCGTTTTTTTACATTGTCGCAGGATCCAGCATTCATGGCATATCACGTATACCTTTACTATTAGCATTATCTTTTAAATCGAAAAGAATAAACTTATTCCAGATATTACTACCGTCGTTACTTTCGATTTTCGAGTTAATCCATTTCGCGTCTTATTCATTTAAGGTGGAGATTAATGATTTTGTTGTATATGGACTGTATATCTTTTATTTTTTCTTCCTATTGTTTGATGATGATGTAAGTGACAAAGAGATTAATAACGATATCAGTTATTATATTTATGGGGTGGCCGCCTCGTTATTTATCATTTTGTTTCACTCGTTTATTTATTTTGGAATAACTGATACGCTGTTAGGGACTTACAGACTCGGATCGGGCTTCGAAGATGAAGATTTCAATGGCAGTTTAGCAACTGCTTTTAACCCAAACTATATGGCATATTATTCTATTACCGCATTCTCGTTGGCCTTGTGTTTCAAGAATACGATAAAAAAGCGATGGTTTAAGGTTATTTTGATGTCAGTTTTATTATTGGCGGGGATAATGTCTTCATCACGAGCCTGGACGCTATTAATTGTATTTACTCTTTTAGTGTATTTCTTGTCAAGTAGAATGGCAGGAAAGATTAAAATGATAATAGTGGTGATTGGATTAGCTGTAATAGCCTTGCAGTTTACTAGTTTATCACAGGCTTTTTTTGAGCGGTTAGAGAGTCGATTTCAAGAAGAGGACCTCAATACAGCAGGTGGAAGAACAGAGATATTTACGGAATATAATGACTTTCTGAACACCCATCCCATACGGATAATTTGTGGAACCGGAGCCGTGTATTATAAGAATGTTTGTCAAATTGCAGTTAGTACGCACAATGGAACGCAACAACTGATTGTGTGTTATGGGCTATTGGGCTTGGCTTTTTTCTTGTTTTGCTTCTTTTTGTTTTATCATCGGTATAAAAAAGGGAAAGAGATAAGAATTAGAGATTGTGTCCCTTTTTTTGTTTGTTTCCTTTTTCTCCAATCAATTCAATTCATCAATCCTGCATCCCTTATGCTGCCGTTGATGGTGACTATGTCTCCTTTGAAAATTCGCGGAAGGCAGTAATCCGATAACGATAATTATGATCCATATTCTTAAACGGTTTTTCCAATCAATTAATAAAATCTTCTGGTTTAGATTTGTGTCTCCAGAGCGATATGCACGTCACATCGGAGTGAAGATTGGGAAGAATTGCCTTATTGGCACACGAAATTGGTCAACAGAGCCATATCTGGTTACGATTGGAGATAATGTTCAATTGGCGCATGGCGTATCAATACATACACATGGAGGTGGTCAGCCAGTTCGTCAGTATCATCCTGGTTTTGACATCTTTGGGAAAGTCCAAATTATGGATTGGGCATATATAGGTGCTTTTAGTCAGATTATGCCTGGCGTGACGATAGGTGAAGGTGCTATTGTTGCTGCTGGCAGTATTGTCACTAGATCTGTACCTCCGCATACCGTTGTAGGAGGTAATCCTGCTCGATACATATGTACTTTGGAAGAGTATTACGAGAGAAATAAAGCTTATGATTTAGGTACAAAAAATGTCCAATGTGGCAAGAAAAAAGAAATACTATTATCCATGCCGGAGGACATGTTTGTAACCAAACCCTTTATTTCTGTTCCTGAAGCCTAGTTTGTCCATGAAACGAATAATCTGTTTCACCGAGTCATTAGGGGGTGGTGGTGCAGAGCACCAGATGGCCATTCTGGCGGGAATGCTCTTAGAAAGAGGATATGAAGTGACAATAGCAACATATGCCGATGTCCCGGACCATTATCAAATACCCAGCGGTGTGAGAAGAGTGAAGTTGGCCGTAGGGAAATCACGGTTGACAAAGTTTTTCGCAGTATTTTTCTATTTCCTCAAAACACCGGTAGACTGTGTTATCAGTTACCGTAAGATGTGCAATATCCGCGTGCTGATTCCTTTGTTATTTCGCGGTAATCGGGTGAAGGTAATATGCAGCGAAAGAAACACTACTGTCGGGGCATCGGATTTTGAACGGCGTATAATGGTGCAGGTGTTGTATCGGCGAGCAGACTATGTTGTCCCCAACAGTGAGTCGCAAACCCAATTTATGCGACAGGAGAATCCTCGTTTGATTCCAAAACTGCGAACAATACATAATTATACAGACCTTCAGCATTTCTCCGTTTGCCACTTGCCTTCGGTGCTCGATGTCCTGAAAATTGCCGTGTTTGCCCGCTACTCAAAGCAGAAGAACCCTATTCTTTTTGCAAAAGCACTTGCAGAGTTAAAGACTAAAACGAAGAAAGCATTTGAGGTGCATTGGTATGGCAATCAGGCTGGAATCGATAGCGAATTCAATCGTGATTATTTGGCCTTGAAAGCCAAGGTGGAGGAACTTGGAGTTGGAGATGTGCTCAAATTGCGTCCTGCGGTAAAAGATGTCTTCGCTCTTATGGGCGAGTATCATGCCGTTTGTCTGGCATCTCTTACAGAAGGCTTTTCTAATTCCATCGCCGAGTCGATTTGCTGCGGAAAGCCAATGTTGGTAAGTGAAGTCGCGGATAATGCTGTGATGGTACATGAAGGGAAAAATGGTTTCTTATTTGACCCGAAACACACGGATTCAATTTGTGAGGCATTCTTAAGGTTTTTCGCCCTTTCTTTGGAGGAAATGACACAGATGGCTTATGAAAGTCGTAGAATCGCTGAAACGCTTTTTGACAAGGAACACTTTATTTCGCAATACATTGAACTGATAGAATCGTAAGATGCCGGTGCAAATACCTAATAGTTTCTATAAAGAGGAAGAGTTATGTGGCCATCTTGTAACGGCTGATACCAAGAAACTCTGGGCGATCCAACTGGGCTGTTTACAGGAGTTAAAACGCATATGTGAGAAATATGACATTCGATATTTCGCCAGTGGAGGAACCCTTCTAGGGACAGTTCGTCATCAGGGATATATACCTTGGGATGACGACATTGACGTAATGATGCTTTATGGGGACTATAAGAAGTTTTGCGAAGTTGCCCCGAAGGAAATAAAGCAGCCATACTTTTTTCAGAACTTCCAGACCGAGCCGGGGTTTGGACCAGCACTCTCTCGTATTAGGAATAGCGATACGACTGGGTGCACAAGTTATGACTACGCCGTCGCTGATGGTCACTATAATTGCGGTATTTTTCTAGATGTTTTCCCTTTATTTGGCATTGAAGACAGATGTATCCCATACTTTATTCAAAAAACGAAAATCACATTGTGGAGATATGCGATTGCTGGATATGAAGCAAAAAGGATGGCAAAGTACAATGGTTGGACGATGAGGAAAAGATTGAGCCCTTATGTGTGGTGGTGGACAATAGTCAGTCTCTTTACAGACCATAAAGGTGTATCCAGTAGCTATCTAAAAGCATGCGCAAGTGCGAAGTCTTATAGTAAAATGGCACTTCTGTCTTTTACTGGCTATAATCGAAAATTGACATGGAACAAGGAATGGTTTGACGAATTGATAACGATGCCTTTTGAGTTTACTGATATCGTATGCCCCAAAGCATATGACCAGGTTTTGCGAACGCAATATGGTGATTACATGGTATTCGTGAAAGGAGGGCAGATTCATACTATGGTTTTGTTCGATCCTGACATTCCATTTAAGGAGAAATTAGCGAGATAATTAAGCACAATTACTGTTTTTCAGAGAAATGGATTTTTTTAAGAGATTAATTGAATTATTGAGGCTTCATTTTAATCTACCTAAAACTATTTACTTCAACGTCGCCGTTTTTGGCATAAAGGGAGCATTGAGATTACCTGTTTTTTTATATGGAAAGGTTCGACTAGAGGGACTTCATCGTGGATGCATCGAGTTGCAGCATCCTAGAACAGGGGGGTAAGAATCGGTGGAGGACGTTTTACTGAGATGTATGGTTATTCCAACATAAATAAAAGCTTTCTTCGTATTAGGGGGAAATTGGTTTTGGGTAATAACGTAATTATGCAACAGGGAATTGTCTTATCTGTATGTCATAATGCCACTTTGCGTATAGGTAATAATGTCTTCTTCAATGAGAGGGTGACAATCCATTCGAAAGACAGTATTTCCATAGGTGATAAATGTCGTTTTGGGTGGAACACGCAGATTCTGGATTCGGGGTTTCATTATATGATTAATAAAGGCAAAATCGCCTATCGGAATGCACCGGTAGTGTTGGAACACAATGTTTGGGTTGCAAATGGTGTATCGATTATGAAAGGTACTTATCTGCCTGCATATACGGTTGTCGCTTCGAATAGTTTAGTAAACAAAAACTATAGTGAGATTGGCGAGCACTGTTTGATAGGAGGTGTCCCTGCAAAGTATATTACTAACGGAGTAGAACGTTTGCTGATTAGAGATTCAGAAGTTGATGAGCTCTTCAGTAGTCCCGAGGAAATACTCATGTATGACGCGGTTAAAAATGAATTTGAGAAACCTAAATACCAGAAACAGTGATTAGAGTTATAACATACGGCACATATGATTTGTTGCATCAGGGACATCTTAACCTGTTGCGACGTGCCAAAGAATTAGGAGACTATCTCATAGTAGGAGTCACCAGCGATAGCTTTGATCGAGGACGTGGTAAATTGAATGTGCGAAACAATGTTTTAGAGCGCGTTGAGGCCGTAAAAGCAACTGGTTATGCTGATGAGGTAATAATTGAAGACTACCTTGGACAGAAGATAGATGACATCCAGAAATATGATGTCGATATCTTCGCTATTGGTAGCGATTGGGAAGGGAAATTCGACTATCTGAACGAGTATTGCAAGGTGGTGTATTTGCCTCGCACAGAAGGGATCTCTTCTACAATGCTGCGTGAAGAAACCCAAAGCACCTATCGATTTGGCATCATTGGCAGTGGGCGTATAGCTCATCGCTTTGTGCCAGAAACCAAGGTGGTAAATGGTGCGAATGTGGTGGCTGTATTAAATCCAGATAAGGAGGAAGCAGATACCTTTGCGTTAAGATACGGAATCGAGGCTTATTCTGATTTTGATTTGTTCATTCAAAAGGTGGATGTCGTATATGTCGCTTCACCACATCCGACGCACTATGATTATGTAAGGCGTTGCCTATTAGCAGGAAAACATGTTTTATGTGAGATTCCTTTTACTTTGAATAAAGAAGAAGCAATAGAACTGTACAGACTGGCAGAGGAACGTAATCTCGTGTTGCTGGAGGCCAGTAAGACCGCGTATTGTCCAGCCTTTGGTCATATCATCACTTTAATTAAGAGTGGTATCATTGGTGACGTGGTGGACGTTCAGGCTTCATTGTCGAAGCAGGTGCAACCGCCAACCAGAGAACTTGACCCGACTCAGGCTGGTGGTGCGATGAACGAACATGCCCCTTTAACCGTTATGGCAATTATTAAGCTATTAGGTATCGAGTGGAAAGATGTGAGATTCTATTCAAAACGCGATAATGGTGTGGATATATACACAAAAGGTGTTATCAACTATCCTCACGCAACATCCTCGTTTACGCTTGGCATTGGGGTTAAGACAGAAGGAAATTTGGTGATCTCGGGGACTAGAGGCTATGTGTATGTGCCGGCGCCCTGGTGGTTGACCGATTTCTTTGAAGTGCGCTACGAGGATCAGAGTAAGAACAAAAAATACTTTTATAGTTACGATGGCGAGGGGCTTAGGTACGAAATTCAAGAATTCCTTTCTATGATTGTAAACAATCGAAGGAGTTGTTATAAACTGCGTCGCAGAGAGAGCATTGCCATAGCTGATATAATCGAGAAGTATAATAATAATGAAGATGTGACTACAATATGAGAATTTAAATATTTGTTATGAAGTTACCCTCGTCATTCATATTGGTAATCCATTCTATTCTTTTGTTTCTTCTTAGTATCTTGACTTGTTCTTGTGAAAAAGATAAAACTGAAGGGCCAATGAGATCTTATCTTGAAATAAGGGATAAGGTTAGGCAAGCATCCCGAGATAATCTTACAATTGATGCTCTTGAGTATGGGGAAAAGGTATGTGTTGTCTCTTTTTCAGATGACGATGTTTTGGTTATCCCTATAGATTCTATTACTGTCTTTTCTATAGATTTAACGGGTTATTGGCGCATAAACCAAAACAGTGGGAATTTGATTCCAAAGATCGAAGACGAAACAATGGATTTTACTAACGATACGAGGATTTCTTTTGTAGAAGGGTATACGGATTGGACTTTTTATTTCTCTGATGATCTTCCTATTGTACTTACAAAATCATTGTACAGTTATGATGCTGATGCAATTGTCAAAGGGGTTAATCATCGGGGATATAACAAAACGGCTCCTGAAAACACCTTGCCTGCATTTAGATTATCAAAACTACAAGGATTTAATTATGTCGAGACAGATATCCGATTTACATCTGACGGAGTCCCTGTGCTTTTACATGATGAATCAATAGATAGAACTTCAAATGGTCAAGGCAAGATTCAGAACATGTCTTTTACTGAAGTTCGTTCATTTGATTTTGGTAATTGGAAAGACTCTTCGTTTAGGGGAACAAAGATACCAACACTGGTGGAATTTCTTTCTTTATGTGCCGAGATTGGCCTTTCCCCGCATCTTGAATTGAAAGCCGGGACAAAGAATCAAGTGTTCAAGATTATAGATTTGGTTGAGCAATTTGGATTGTCAAATGATGTAACGTATATTTCATTTGATCAGAATCTACTTAGATATGTATTAGAAAAGACCCCAGATGCTTGTGTCGGAGTCCTTACAAAAACCGTTGATGAATCCGTGATTACTAAAGCCGCTTCGATAAACACTAATCTCAACAAAGTGTATATCGGGGCGTCGGACTACAGCGAGACTGCCATATCTTTGTGCAGACAATCGGGATTTCCATTAAGCATATGGGTTGTGGACTCAAAAGAAAAAATACTAAAGCTTCCTAGATATGTATCAGGCGTGTCAAGTAACTATCTCCATGCTGGTCGTGTCTTGTATGAAGCAGGTCAAATCAGATGAATAGAATAAGTATTGAAGTAGTGCATCAGCATGTTCTTGGTATAGCCAAAGAATTTGATCGGATATGCTCAGAGAACCACATCCCATATTATATGATAGGAGGAACGATGCTCGGAGCAATAAGACACCGTGGCTTTATTCCATGGGATGACGATATGGATTTCGGTGTTCCGATAGAGTATTATGTACTCTTAGAAGGCGTGTTATCCAAGGAATTACCTTATCCTTATCGATGTTGTACCTACAAGAACCATCCTGGGGTATTGCACAACTTCATGAAAATTGAGGATCAGTCGACATGCATAGATGATAAGGCAATGAACCTCCCAGTTGAACAGAAGTTGGGATTGAACATAGACATTTTCCCGCTTAATAAATGCTCCTTGGGAGGGAAGAAAGAAAAGCGACTTAGAAAAAGAGTGGATTTATTAGGGGATGCCTTTCTGCGATCAGTGTCTCATCCTGACAGCAAGATCAGATCTCTGATTAAATTCGTTTTGCGGACGATTAACGGGGGAACTCCTAGGAAACTACAAAACGAGATTGAAGAGCGCCTCTTTAGCATCCATGAAGGTGAATATCTTGGGAATCTTTTGGGTAGATGGAAAGAGAAAGAGATTATTCCACCTGATTGGTATGGCGACGGAAAAAGATATGAGTTTGAAGATACTTCTTTTGTTGGAATAGCAGAATACGATAAGTACCTCACCCGACTGTATGGCGATTACATGGCTCTCCCCCCGATGGAACAGCAGGTCGCTCATGTGGACAATGTGTATTTAAGATAAAATAGTTAGGCGATGAGCATCTCACGTAGGATAAAAGATAACCGTTTTGTGAGGGGATTGTATAACATGTGGCGCAGGAATTTCGGGGACTTAAAGCGAACGAAATTCGGACATATTGGAGAACATGTGATATTAAGCTCTCCATTTTCAGGACATATACATAACATCTACATCTATAATCACGTGGGGATTGGGCCTCGAGCTCATTTGAGCACTCCAAACGCCAAGATTGTCTTTAAAGGGAATACTGCTGTAGCAGAAGGCCTGACAATTCACACTGGTAATCACGCTCGTATCATAGGAATGTTTATTACAGATATAACGGATAGTATTAAGCCGAAAGGATACGATGAAGATGTCGTCATAGAAAAGGATGTCTGGATAGGAAGTAACGTTACGATTCTTTCAGGAGTTCATATCGGGCGTGGGGTCACGGTTGCTGCTGGTGCAGTCGTTAACAAAAGCCTTCCACCATATTGTGTTGCGGGTGGGGTTCCGGCAAAACCAATCAAGTTTTATTGGAGTATAGAAGAGATAATGGAACACGAAAAGAAACTTTATCCTGAGACTGAACGTTTCAGTCGTGAAGAGCTGGAAAGTATAATCAAGTAGAGCTTTTATGAAAGTTTTATTGTGCTCTCCATTTAGCTCATCAATTCAATTTGTCCAAGGAGGAATTGCAATCTGGGCACAGAATATTGTTGATTACTATCATTCTTTGAATAGTGATGTACAACTGCATGTTTTACCGTACGATCGAAGAACTGATGCAAAGGCCTGTAGAAATTTGGTGAAGCGTGCTTGGTTGGGCTATAAAGATTATCGGAACCCGATTAAAGAAACCAAGAGACAAATCTCCATTGGACACTATGATGTTATTCATCTTTGTACGAGCGCTTCAATCAGTTTAACCAAAGACTTGCTTGTATTACATCAGGCGAAGCGAAAAGGAGTCAAAACTGTTGTTCATTTTCATTTTGGACGCATCCCGGATTTGAAAGAGTGCGGAAATTGGGAATGGAAACTACTTAATAGGGTGATTAAACTTGCCGATGCCGCTGTTGTAATGGATATGAAATCTTTCACAACGCTAACCGAGAGTGGTTTTAACAATGTGCATTATCTACCTAATCCGCTTTCCCAGAGAATTGCACGGCAGATTTCTCAAGAGTCGAACATTATTCATCGGGTAGATAACTGCATTACTTTTGTGGGGCATGTCATTCCAACAAAAGGTGTATACGAATTAGTTGAAGCATGTAGGGGAATTAAAGGCATAAAACTAAGTATTGTTGGAAAAGTCAGTGATGAGGTAAAAAACAAGATGGAACAGTTGTCGGGTGGAGGGGATTGGCTCGTGTTTAAAGGAGAAGTTGATCATCCTCAAGTGATTCGGGAACTGTTATCCACGGAAATCTTTGTATTACCAACTTATACGGAGGGCTTTCCCAATGTAATCCTTGAAAGTATGGCTTGTGGGTGCGCAATAGTCACTACGCCCGTTGGTGCAATTCCTGAAATGTTGGATTTCAACTCGGAGGCACCTTGTGGATTATGTGCAAATGTTCAAGATGTTGGGGGCCTGAGAGACCGGATAATGTTTTTTCTGAACAATAGGAAAGAAGTTGGGGAGTTTGCGACTAGAGCCATTCAAAGGGTAAATGAGATGTATGCAGTCTCAAAGATTTGGAAACAATTAGTGAGTATTTGGCAATAGTACAGGGGGATTATCTGTTTATAAAGAGAAGAATATATGCGACGTTCTCATCTTTTAATATCGGTCATCTTTTTCGTTATGTTTCGAATTTCGGCTTTTGGGATAGAAACTACGAAGATTAATACTCAAGCCCAGTTTGACTCCGCTATTGAGAGAATCAACAAGGGCGAAGAAATGCATTTACAGCTTGCGTCTCGTAGGTTTTATCTCAATGGTAGTGTAAAGGCCAAGTCTCCTTTGTCTATTATTGGTGCCGATGCCACAATTGTAAGCTGTTCAGACAGATATTCCCCTAAAGAAGCAGTTCGGGTTACAGATAGTCACGTGGTGTATCGGGTAAAGTCCCGGCTTTCCGTTTTCCCTTTGTTTTTTAATGACAACGGTGAAATCTGCCAAGTGTCGGAATCTGTAATAGATAGCGTCGGTGTTAACTATGCGGAAGGAGAGTTTATTGTCCCGGAGCAGTATTCTGTGGGATCACAGTTGCAGATTCCGATTCCCAAGAACTTGATACATTTGAAGAACAAAGAGTTTTCGAATTCTTTTGGATATTTCGATTGTGGATGGCAAGTGATTAATTTCAGGCTTTCTCGTTCAGATAGTCGGTTTTTTTATTGTGTGACATTGAATACTTGCAAGACTAATGATTTTCAATTTGACAGCATGACATATCGGAAACCGATTCGTTTCGTCATCTATAATGCTGAATTGAAAAAGGATGCAATTTATTATGACAACCAGTTCCTATATGTCCCAAAGAGTATTGTTGATTTGAATTGTATTAGTAAGGATGATGTTTATAAGCAAAACCCAACATTAACTACTCGATCTGACGTCGTTCTTGATGGTATTCATTTTATGGGATTCGATGGAATCAGTATTATTTCGGGAGCAAATAATAAATGTCATATTAAGAATTGTGCTTTTCAGAATAGCATTGGATCCGCATTGGTAATTCAGAAAAAGGCTGATGGGGAATTAGAACCTGCGCAAATAAACAAATGTGAGTTTGTTAATTGTGCATTCCAGAATGACCATTGTATTAAGATATATGGTGCTTGTACCGGCAAAACATGTGTCCAATTGAGCGAGTGTGTGATAGTGCGGAATAGAGATGGCAGAGTAATATATAAGAATTCCGTCGGATCGGTTTATGTTGATGGCGATGTTTCTATCTCAAAAAACGTCATGTACAATTCTCCTAGGGGGCATCTTTTTCTGAAACAGGGGAATATAAGTGTTGCAGATAATGTTTTATATAATACGGATGTATTCAATGCGGACCATGAGAGAAACATCTGTAGTGACTGGGGCTTAATTTATTGCGCTCATTTGTTTAAAGATACAGAGTCTGCCTTAAATAACACGCAAAGCAAGATAGTGATTGAGCGTAATCTTCTTTATGGGGCATATTCATATGGGAATTACGCGCGAGGGATTTACATCGATGATGGACGCGGTGATGTGGAGTGTCGGAATAATGTTATCCTGAATACTCAGAGTTTCTCCATGGACTCGCGCAATGTGAAACTAACTGACGCTTCATCTGCCCGTAATCAATTCGTGGGCAATATTGTCACATCGCGTTATCAATTAGCTGCCGGACCTGCTGTGAAAGGTAACAATAGACCCGTCACTCGCGGTAATATTCTATTGGATCCTCGTGAAAATGTCACGTCAGGAGTTGGGGTAGCGGAAGATGATTCACGCGTTGAGATTGATTCGTCCTGTAGTTTTAAAGATGGAAAAGTCTTGGTGTCGCGTGCATTGTATAAAAAGTTAAAACGGAGTCCGGCTTGGCGAAGCATTAAAAAGCATGTCGGGAAGAAGTGATGCTTTTCAGTATCTTAACAACTCGCATTAAGCAATTCGGCGGATTTCGCCTTATTCGAGCGTATTCTCGGCTAGGAGTCTTATGGCCTATGTTCAAGGCGATAGTCCGCAATCCATTTAACCGCAAGTCATACAAACGTGCTTATTTGGTGGCATTGAACAAAGTTGAGCCACTCCTTGCTGAAAAGTATGCCTCAATGATGCCGGAAAGGAAAGCTTATTACGCTTCGCGACAATTAGAGCATCAGAGAAGCAAGATTATTTGGTCTTGCTGGCTGCAAGGTCTAGAGAATGCTCCGGAGATAGTTAAGGTTTGCTTCGCCTCGCTCCAAAGGCACCTTCCGGACCGAGAGATCAAGGTAATCGATGAGGACAACTGGGCTGAGTATGTGGAATTGCCGGAACATATCATCGAACGTTGGGAGAAGAAACAAATCCCGCCCGCAAACTTCAGTGATTTGTTGAGATTAGAATTGCTGATACGATATGGTGGAACATGGATAGATGCGACGGTCCTTTGTACGGGGAAAGAGCATACAGAAGAATTCTTGGATGCGGACTTGTTCATGTTCCAATACACTCGTCCGGGAAGTACGGAATGGCGTGGGATAGGGAATTGGTTCATTACGTCATGCACTAATAACGAAGTGCTGATGGTGCTGAGGGATATGCTCTATGCATACTGGAAGGACTATGACTGTACATTGGACTATTACATCTTCCACCTGTTTTTCTCTAAGTTGAGGGATGTCTATCCCCAAGAGATAGCCGCCATGCCATATGGCTATGCTGCGAGGCATATTGTTTTGGCAAAGCATTTGGGGGATAAGTTCGTGAAAGAAAAATGGGATAAACTGGTCAGCAAAGTTAGTTTTCACAAATTGACGTATGTGATAAGCAACAGGACCAAGGTTGACCCTGATAATTATTATAACTGGATACTAAAGAATCGCGAGAATCTATACAATGAAGATTTCGATTATCACCGCGACTTTCAATAGTGCCGCAACTGTCCGCGACACGATCGAAAGCGTATTGAATCAAACCTATACTGAATGGGAACTCATCATTAAAGACGGAGGATCAAAGGACAATACACTCGATATTTGCCGCGGTTATGCGGACGAGAGGATCACGATAGTATCTTGCCCGGATAAAGGCCTTTACGATGCCATGAATCAGGGAATTGCGGCTGCTACAGGCGACGTGATTGGCATTCTTAATAGTGACGATTTCTATTATGATGACCAAGTCTTGGAACGTATTGCTTCCGTTCTATCCGATGATGCTGTCGGCTGTGTCTATGGTAACTTGCAGTTCGTGGATGCACGGGATACATCTAAAGTGGTTCGTATCTGGAATGGGTCGCAGTATCAAATAGGAGGCTTCCGAAAAGGCTGGCATCCTGCCCATCCAACCTTCTACGCCAAAAAGAAATACTTTGATGAATACGGATCCTTTGACACCACATTGGATGTAAGCGCGGACTTTGAACTCATGCTTCGTTTCATCGAAAAGCATCAGATCCCCAATCGGTTTATCCCTCATTATTTCGTTAAAATGCGCATGGGAGGGGAGAGTACGGGGAATCTCAAGAACATTATCAAAGGGAATAAGAACATTCTGCTGGCTTTCAAAAAGAATGACATTGCCTGTCCGCCTTTTTATCTTGTAAGGCGCCTTGTGCCCAAGATGGTCGGGGTGATTAAAACTAAGATTGGTAGATGAGGAAAAAGAGAGAGAGTATTCTCTACTCAATACTGATTGTCTATATCCTGTTCCTCTTATATGTCGCCGTAATAAGCCGGGAGCCGACAAATAGGAGTATTGTGTGGCTGGATTTATTCGGGGGATATACTCATCCTAAGTACAACAGTATCAGTAACGGTCTGCTCAATATTTGTTCATTTATTCCTGTCGGAGCAATAGTGTGCCTGATTTCTAAGAGATATCGACTCGGGAAAGCAATACTTGTGGGATTAATAGTCTCTGTAGTAATTGAGTTCTCACAACTGATATGGAGAAAAGGGGTCTTTGATGTGGATGACTTCCTGAACGGTGTCATGGGGGCGTTCATAGGAGCACTCTTGGTAGTATTGGCGATGCGTATCCGGAAGAAAGCATCGCAATCATAATCTGACTTTACTATTTAAAATGAAAATAACACTAATTGGTGGCAGCGGTTTCGTTGGAACCAGACTGCTGGATTTGTTGAAAGATAGTTCCGAGTATAAGTTGAGGAACATTGACCTCGTGCAGAGCCATTTCTTCCCGCAGATTACCGAGATTGGAGATGTCCGGGAGCAGGATCAGATGGACAAGATGCTGGCGGGATCTGACGTGGTTGTGTTGCTGGCAGCGCAGCATCGGGACGATGTGTCGCCGGTATCGCTCTATTACGACACGAACGTTGGTGGCATGAAGGTGACGCTGAATGCTATGGAGAAAAACGGCATCAAGAGACTTGTGTTTTTCTCTTCTGTGGCCGTGTATGGCTTGAATAAGAAGAATCCGAATGAGGAACATCTGGCCGATCCGTTCAACCGTTATGGCAAGAGCAAGTGGGAAGCGGAACAGGTGCTTCAGGAGTGGTATAAAAGTCATCCGGACTGGAACATCGACATTGTGCGTCCGACCGTAATCTTCGGCGAACGAAACCGGGGGAATGTGTATAATCTTCTGAAGCAGATTTCGAGTGGCAGGTTCTTGATGGTAGGGAAAGGAACAAATGTGAAGAGCATGGCGTACGTGGGAAATATCGTGGCCTTCGTGAAGTTCATGCTGGAGAATGTTACTTCCGGATATAATGTGTTCAATTACATTGACAAGCCGGACACGAACATGAACGACATGGTAGCCCTTGTGAGTGAGGTACTTCACAAGCATATTCCTGCCACGCATTTCCCTTATTGGATGGGAATGCTGGGTGGCTATTGCTTTGATGCTCTGGCGTTTGTGACGCGGAAGAAGTTAGCTATCTCGAGCGTGCGGGTGAAGAAGTTCTGCGCCGTGACGCAGTTTGATTCCTCGAAGGCGATGAATTCCGGCTTTGTGCCGCCCTATACGCTGAAGGAAGGCCTGGCACGTACATTGGAGTTCGAATTCGTGCATCCGAAACCGGATGCGATTGAGTTTGTGAGCGAGTAGAATGCTTTTTTGTTATTAATCACAAAAATGGATAAAGACACTATCACCTTGAATGAGGTCCAGAACGATGGCAAGACCATCCATCTGTATTTCAACACTGAGGTCGGCCTGTATGTCGCCTATGGATTCTCGGCTTTTTTCGCGGCGCATATCGTGAACGTAATCACGGCATTCTCGGAGGATTTGATGATGCCCGTCGCATTGATGCGTAAACAAGATGTTTCGGAGTTGAGAATGTCCACTATCAAGCATGAGCATCAGTATCATGTTTATTATCAGTTGGAACTGAAGCACAAGCTGTCTCTGACTGATTATTCGAGGTGGTCAAATAGTGTTAAATGGGAATAAAGAACGAAGGGATGAATTCAATCTGGTTTTCACTTCTTCTGTTGGCCATCGCGTTTATTGTGTCGATGCTTGTTTACCCGCGCGTCCTGGTATTCGCGCGTAAAAACAATATCGTGGACAATCCAAACGCCCGAAAACTTCAGCGTGTCCCCATACCCGTGATGGGTGGCGTGACGGTGTATTTTGGTCTCCTTGTGTCATCGATCGTTGCTTTCATCTGGCTCAAAGACATGCAGATCTTCAAGATGATGGGTTTGGTGACCGTGATGGGGTTTGTCGGCATATGGGATGATGTCAAAGATGTTACGCCTGCTCTCCGTTTTGGAATCGAAGTGTTTGTCGTATGGATGATGATCATTCTCTTTGACATTCAAATCAATGATTTCCATGGGCTGTGGGGAATTCGTCGGATTCCGGAGAGCGTCAGTATCCCGCTTTCTTTGATTGCCGGAGTCGGAATCATCAATGCCGTCAATTTGATTGACGGCGTGGATGGGCTCTGTTCGTCATTTGGCATGATGACGTGCTTAGTATTTTCCGTGCTGTTCTATCATGTGGGTGACATTGCGATGTTTGCCATGGCAATGATTGTCATTGGCGCTCTCGTGCCGTTTTTCTTCCATAATGTCTTTGGACGGTCATCCAAGATGTTCCTGGGAGATGGCGGATCGCTCATGCTCGGGACGCTATTGACCTTATTCACTTTCAATACGCTGTCCGCGGAATCCCCTTGCTTCCGCCTCGGATACAGCGGCCTTTCTTTGGTGGCATTGACCTTGGCCATCCTTTCAATCCCTGTGTTTGACACGCTGAAAGTGATGATTTATCGAGTATTTAGGGGTAAATCTCCTTTTCTGCCCGATAAAACGCACATGCATCATCTGTTTATTGAAATGGGTTTCTCCCATTTGGCCACATCCGGCATTCTCGTATTTACAAATGCGCTGATCGTCGCTTTGCTCATCCTTGTCTGGTATCTTGGGATGTCGGTCAATGGACAGGTTTATTTCGTGATTATTCTGGCGATTCTGGTCACATGGGTCTTCTATTTCACGATGGAGGGTCAGCGTCGGCAGAATGACGGTGACGGGTCGGCCTTGTTCCAAAGATGGTGTAAAAATGGCAAGGCCACGAATATTTCCGCGACTTCCTTCTGGCAAATGATCAGGAAGGTTGTCGACAGCCGTTTCTTTGGCGGCGAACCTGTGGAAATAAGAGATGAAGAAGACATGGATGAATCGGATACCCATCCTCGTCCGGATCCTCGAATTCAAAAGAAATGACGGTTGAACGAGAATTCCTTCTGAACCTCATCCGAGCCAGCATCCTCGGCGAGACGGGCTTTCCCGTCCCGGAGTCGGTTAATTGGTCGACCTTGATTGATGAGGCTAATAGGCAGAACGTGTCGGTCATCGTGAGCGACGGGCTGCAGAAGTTGTTCGATGCCGGGCTGTATTCGGTGTCGGGGGATAAGGAGGAGCGGAGATTGAAGGCTCGGTGGTTCGCGAAGACGATGACGTACGAGCAGCGGTACGCCGGCCAGGTTGCCGCGGCGAAGAAGATGGGGGAACGGTTTGCATCGGCAGGAATCCAGACGGTTATCCTGAAGGGTTTCACGGTGTCAGAGTGCTACCCGGTCCCCGCTCATCGGTACAGCGCCGATTTGGACTGTTTCCTGGTCAAGGACGGCGATCATCTGGAGACGTACGAACTCGGGAATCGGGTGATGGAGGAGCATGGGGTGAAGGTCGACCGGGGCTACTACAAGAACAGCGTTTTTGATATCCCCGGCCTCCATGTGGAAAATCATAAGTTCTGCACTCCTTTCCGGGGGAATAAGACATTGACACAATTAGAGCGGCTGTTGCAAGGGATGATCCTTGCCGGGCCGTTGTGCCCCTTGGGCGATACGGGGTTGCTGGCTCCGCCGCCGTTGGCATCGGCCCTATTCCTGACGGAGCATTCCTATGCCCATTTCCTGCACGAAGGGTTGAACCTCCGGCACATCCTGGACTGGGCGCTCTTCCGGCGTCATCACGCTTCAGACGTGGACTGGACCGCCTTTGACGGCTATGTCGATGAGTTTGGCTTCCGCCGCTTCTATGATGCGTATGTCCATCTGGGCGAGTATGTTTTGGGCTCTCGGGACTCCTTGACGTCGGTCGAGCAGCGCGTGATGGATTCCGTCTGGGCGGGCCTGGACTTGCACGACAGCGTCCGTGGGCCCATCGGGAAGCTTCGGCTGGTGGGGAATACGTTGCGGGCTGGATGGAAGTACCGCGAGTTCTCGCCGATTTCGATGACCCACGCATTGTGGATTCAAGTAAAAGGATTCTTGGTGGACAGGCGGCCGAAATTGTAGTTATGCAGTATAAAGTCTCACCAACCAACGTCCAACTCAAATCATCCTTCGAAGTGAAAAAGGAAGATTTTGAGCGCGAACTCCTGGCTATGCGCGAAGCACATCCGGACAGCCTTGTCTGGAAAAGGTCCATCAAATCTCTTTCCCGGGAATGGGCCGCGCACAATGCATTTCATGCGATAGGCCTCCTTCGGAACAAAACGGCGGACACGGACCTGAACTGGCCGCAGAATTGGCTGACGCGGATTGGGTATGAGGTGGTAGGAGCGGTTGTTTGGCCGTTTATCAAGTAGAAGATTACTCTGCTCGAAACAGCAAAAAAGCAAGACGTGACTTAAAAACAACAGGCCCGCGCATCTCTGCGTGGGCCTGTTCATTTTTGTTTGAGGAATCTCCGCCTTGCCCGAAAACAATTGTTTTTCCCCTTTCTATTCCCTAACTTTGTAAATCACCACATACCACAATAACCATGAAAAAGACTCTCCTCCTTATCGTCGCCGCTGCGGCGTTGATGCTTTCGGGCGCGAAGGCATCGGCCCAGGTCAGCGTCGGCGCCGGACCGGCTACTCGGCTCTATTTCGAGAAAGGTAGTGTCGATTACACCTACGGCGTCCAGCTGAACTTCGAGGACGCCAAGCGTCTCACGGACGTCTTCGGCTACAGCGCCGGTATTGACTTCGGAACCTATGGGAATAAGAAGTTCTATTCCGAGACGTACGGCCTGAACGAAATCTATGTGGACATTCCCGTCCGTGCGAAATTCTACATCCCTTTCAGTGACGACTTCGAGATGTTCTTCTTCGGCGGCGTGGCCCCTTCGGTCTGCGCAAGTTCCCGGATCAAAGGGGAATTGACCACGGTCAACCAGTTGGAAGGCGCGTCCAGTTATTTCCGCTACGACGTCCTCGCGGGCGGCGGCATCGGCCTGGAGCTGAACGAAAGCTTCCGCTTTGCGCTCGGCTACGACCACGGCCTCCTGGACCGCTACAAGGACGACCGCGTCCTCCATGTCGCCGCGGTGAAGTTCACCTTCTCCTTCCTCTTCTATTAGCCTTTGCCGATGTTCCCGCGTCGGCTCATCCTCCTTCTCTCCCTGTCCTTCTCCCTCCTTGCGGGGGCGCAGCCGATGGGGAGCAAGTTCGTGTTCACGCCCCAGGCCACG
>JAEEGL011709748.1_pt1 | contig 18991 bp, 15 predicted proteins | sample 9134231 | NCBI WGS metagenome assembly JAEEGL01 (sample SAMN16246548, study PRJNA631951) | gut metagenome | biome: gut microbiome; feature: rumen; material: fiber-attached | host: Bos | place: Iran: Karaj | collected 2018-10 | reverse complement strand
GGGATGTAGTCAATGGCTTTTAACAGATCGGCATTGATTGTCTTGTTTGTGATGTCCGCTCCTTTTTCCAAATCACTTAAAGAAAGCAGATTTTTTTTTAAGCTTTTGATATCGTTTTCGCTTAAAGTCAACGTTCTGTTGCGCGGAGCGCTTTTTTTGATAGGATTTATCACGCTCTTTGCCTGCCTTGAATTTTTCTTTGTAAAATATTTGTTCTTTTTTCGCGATAAAGATGTTGAGTTTCATAAAGTTTATAGTGTTTGCGCATGACGGAGTCGACAATTAAAAAATCATCAAAGAATTGTCTAGCTTTTTTGTTGTTTCTTAATTGAAAGCGAACATCATAGAGGTCGTAAATATCCGTTTTATCATTAAGCGGAATAGTTTCACCGTCAATAACGAACTCGCTTCTTTGGTCTTTAAACAATGCACCGGCGTGGGTGGCTCTTGAAATGATATATACGGATGAAAAGTTTTTATCTTTTTTAACCAAAAACGCATGAGTTTGCGTGAAATCTTCGCCAAGTTTTTGGCTTTGCTCGGTGCTGAAAAAGGTGGCATCCGAAACATAATAGGTGTCTTTGCCCTTTTGGATAGTCTGAATGGGCTCTTTAAGCCAATATAAATGCATTCCGCATTCTACGCGGCGACCTAATTTTAAAGATATAAACTTTTTATCAAAGGCCTTTTCAAGCTCTTTGTTTTGAGTGTTTTTTTCTATTAATTTGCTTTGTGTTTTAAAAAGCATCAAAAGATTCTCCGATATAAAGCTTGATTCGTTTACTATATATTAGCTTTTGTGTCAAGGTGTAAGACAAAGATTTTAAGAAAAAAGATATTGACAATTTTTTAAATTTTGGCTAAAATAGGTTCTAGATTTTAGCTGATTATGTTTCATCATTAATATATTTATCATGAATCTTTTATTTTACGTTTTGGTCGCTATTGCTGCGATTTCGTTGGCAGCCGTGACTGTGTTCGCGTTCTTTTGGGGTAACGGGACGCTTTTCCTTGAATGTGAAGGGAAGTTTCTTAAGTTAATCTCTCCTACACTCCAACGTTGGGCAAGAGGGCTTTTCATTTTGGCTTGCCTCTGCCTGCTGGCTGCGGCGCTGATTGCACCGAAGGTTTTATGTTTGTCATGGTTAAGCGGTTGCCTTTCTGTTGTGTTCGCGGTGGTAAGTCTTTTTGCTTGGCCGTTTGTGGTTGAAGTCATCCTTGTGGCAGGAATTGACATCAAAAAGATTGGTTTAGCGTTTTGGGGATGGTTTTGGCATGGTGATGGCAAGCATTATACCAAGCACGACTGATTCTTGAGATTGAAAAAAAAGCATCTCGCAAGAGGTGCTTTTTTTATTTGGAATGTTGAAAGATATTGACATTTTTGGAGTTTTTGCTTATAAGAGTTGTCAAATTTCAGTTATGAATATTTATTATGTCTTACTTTAAAAATAGGTGTTATGAGTTTGTATTATTATCTTTTGATTGCGATGGCTGTGATTGCCTTCGCGCTGTTGGTTGATGAAGGCTTTTCTGATCACGGACCGGGTTTTTTCTATCGCTCGAACGAGTGGCATCAGCGGCTTGTTCGGTTGGCTTTTGCGGTCTTCGTCTGTCTTTGGATTGTCTCTTCGTTTATCGGCGTCCATACGCCGCTGTTTTGGGAAGGCATGACCGGAAGGTGGATGTTCCTTAACGTTATTTGGAACCTTCTCTTTAATCTGGTTGCCGTCGCTGTGGTTTGTGCTCTGCTTGCACTTGTCTGTGTTTTGGGCGCATTGGTGTTTGTGGGCTTAAAGAAAATCTGGGGATGGCTTTGGTTCGGCGACATTGACTACTATTGATTATGATGAGATTTAAAAAAAGAGCACCTCGAGAGAGGTGCTCTTTTTTTATTGGAGCAGGCAACGGGAATCGAACCCGCATTAAAAGCTTGGGAAGCTCTCATTCTACCAGTGAATTATGCCTGCAATGTGAAGCTTTTATAACATACCAGAAAATTAAAAATCAAGCGTTTTTTATAAGTTCTTCAATGCCAGGTTTTCAAGCTCTTTTAATTTGTCACGATAGACCATGGCTTGTTCAAATTCAAGGTTTAATGCGGCTTCTTTCATGAGCTTGGTGTATTCTTTGATTTGTTTTTCAAGATTTTTGATTTCTTCAACGGTCGGCAATGCGTTTTTATCAAGTTGTGTTTCGGTCATTTCGGCAAGGGTTGAAGAAATGCTCTTTTGAATGGTTTTCGGGGTGATGCCGTGTTCTTTGTTATATTTTGTTTGTTTTTCACGGCGGCGGTTTGTTTCATTAAGTGCAAATTTAATCGAATCGGTTATTTTGTCGGCATATAAAATCACTCTGCCGTTGGCGTTTCGGGCAGCGCGTCCGATTGTTTGTATCAGCGAGCGTGTTGAGCGCAAAAAACCCTCTTTGTCGGCATCTAAGATGGCGACAAGCGAACATTCGGGAATGTCCAAGCCCTCGCGAAGTAGGTTGATGCCAACCAAAACATCAAACACACCAAGCCTTAAATCACGGATAATTTCAATGCGTTCCAAAGTGTCGATGTCAGAATGCATATAGCGGACTTTAAGGCCGTTGTCATGAAAATATTCGGTTAAATCTTCGGCCATTTTCTTTGTTAAGGTTGTGACCAAGACGCGTTCGCCTTTTTTGGCCGTCTCTTTACATTCATGCATCAGATCATCAATTTGAGAAGCAGCAGGGCGGATAATACACTCAGGGTCTGTTAAGCCTGTCGGGCGGATAACCTGTTCGGCAAATGAGCCGCCGCTTTGATTTAGTTCAAAGTCGCCCGGAGTTGCCGAAACAAAAATTGTTTGCGGGCGCATTTTATCCCATTCTTCAAATTTTAACGGACGGTTATCCAAACAAGACGGAAGCCTGAAACCATAATCGGCCAAAGTTGATTTTCGGTTGAAGTCGCCGCGATACATCGCCCCGATTTGAGGCACACTGATGTGGCTTTCATCAATAAATAAAATTGCGTTTTTCGGTAAGTATTCAAAAAGAGTCGGCGGCGGTTCGCCCGGATTTCGCCCCGTTAAATAGCGCGAATAGTTTTCAATGCCTTTACAATGGCCCGTTGTTTCAATCATCTCTAAATCAAAACGTGTGCGCTGTTCAAGGCGTTGGGCTTCGAGGAGTTTATTTTGAGCTTTAAGTTCATCAAGGCGCAAGGCCAAATCTTCTTTAATGTGCACAATTGCTTGCGAAAGGGTCGGACGAGGGGTAACGTAGTGATTTGCCGGATAAACGGTGATTTCGGTTAGGTCGGCTGTTTTTTTGCCGGTCAAAGGGTCAAATTCTGAAATGCTTTCCACTTCGTCGCCGAAAAAGGTAACGCGCCAAGCACGGTCTTCATAGTGCGCCGGAAAAATATCCAAAGTGTCGCCCAAAAGCCGAAAAGTCGAACGTGTGAAGCTTAATTGGTTTCTGACATATAACAGCTCGGCTAAGTTGCGACAAACCTGAGCCGGATCAATGGTGTCGCCCGTTTTGATGTTAAAGACCATGGAAGAATATGATTCCATGCTGCCTAAACCATAAATACACGAGACAGAGGCAACGATAATCACATCATTTGTTTCAAGCACATTACGTGTGGCGCCATGACGCATGCGGTCAATCTGTTCGTTGATTGCCGAATCTTTTTCAATATAGGTATCGGTTTTCGGGATATAGGCTTCCGGCTGATAATAATCATAATATGAAACGAAATATTCAACGTGATTGTTAGGAAAAAACTCTTTCATCTCGGAATATAGCTGAGCCGCGAAAATTTTGTTCGGCGCCATAATTAAGGCAGGGCGTTTGGCCGCCTCAATGATTTTGGCCATTGTAAACGTTTTGCCCGAACCCGTAACGCCGAGCAGGACCTGATTTTTGACGCCGGATTTTAGGCCGTCAACGAGCTCTTTGATGGCTTCGGGCTGGTCGCCGGACGGTTCAAACGGACTTTCAACTTTAAATTCACCTTTAATCATGAGGTGCATTATAGCGCATGAAAATAAAAAATAAAGCAGATATTTTTTTTAGCTTTAATTGTTATCGCTTTTTAGAAATTTGTGTCATTTAGGCATTGTTTCACTTAAATGATAAAAAATATCCCCTTGCTTTAAATGAAACCCGAAGGCATCACTAAAGCAAGGGGTAAAATGTGCTTGTTCCACTAGATGCGGCGGAAGACCTTGTAAAGGGCTCGCATCGCTTCTCCAAGGAGGTAAGGGATGTACCCCCACAGCACGAACATGGAAAACCAGTCCATCACCCGAACCAGTTTCGAGTGGTTTCTTCTGATGTTCCAGAAGAAATGGGGATAGGACCATCTTCTGGTGTAGTGTGTCTCTCCGTTCTTGCTCACTTCTTCGCGGAAGTGGAAGCGTTTGAGGGCAAAAATCAGCCCTAAAGACTGGATGGCGGGGATGAGCAGGACAAGGCCCGCAAGGATCAGCAAAAAAATCTTCATGATGCTTTATTTTTATAGATTAATATAAATGTCACAAAAGAGCAAACTTCCATGAAAATATTTTACTTCCTAAGCACACAGCCTATAATAGAAACGATTATTTCCATAAAAATTTATTGTAACTTCATTTTAGTTCTATTTTTTATTTTTGTCAAGTATCTTTTTGTCAATGTCTTAGTTTATAGAAAAAATGATGTAAGATGATAAAAACTCTTGACGGAAGTTTTTTTTTGGCTTATTTAAGGTTTTCGAGTGCGGGCGCTTAGCTCAGTTGGTTAGAGCCGGCCGCTCATAACGGTCTGGTCGTTGGTTCGAGTCCATCAGCGCCCACCATAAAAGCCTCTTCTTTAGTGAAGAGGTTTTTTTATGATATGTGTAATCCAATGATCTAAAAATCGCATTTGTTCTTTGGTGTGGAACCAATGTTCGCCGCCATCCATAACCGTTACATCGGCATCGATTTTTGCGGCAAAATCTTTAATATCTTCTAATGACTGCAGGTTGTCGTTACTGCCATACAAAATATGTGTTGGAACAAGCCAACTTATTCGATTGTTTCGCACCCAATTTAAATATTTCCAAGATAGTGTTTCGCCAAATTCGGTCTGAATTGTGCCTTTTTGCTTTAATTCAGCTTCGGTTACATTTGCCCATCTCATCATATTTTTGATTAAATTTTCCATGTCGACGATTGGTGAGATGAAAAATGCTTCTGAAATTTCTTTATCATTTAATGCGTGCCTGGCAAAAAATGCGCCGATACTATTTGCAATAATAATGATTTTCTCGTATTGGGCACTGATTTGATCAAAAAAATGAGCAAACTCGGTTTGAGCTTCCCATGGCGTTTGTGCCTGATAATCAAAGCCTATTACATCAAAACCTGCAAACAGGGATTTATAGTGCTCAGCTTCATTGGCGTTTCCACCTTTGCCATGTATGTAAATCACGCATTTTTTCATTTATTTTTTCCTTAACACATAACGCGGGCCTTCTTCCCCCATTTTACCGTTTGGTTCAAAGCCGCATTTTTCAAGAACTCTTTGAGAGGCAATATTGTTCGCATCTGCTTCAGCCTCAATTGCCGTAACATTAGGCTCTTTAACGGCCCAAGTGACAACTGCTTGCACCGCTTCACTGGCAAAACCTTGATTTTGATAGCGCTCTAAAATTCCATAACCGATTTCTGCCACACCATTTTCATCAAGTCCTTTAAAGCATAATTCGCCGATATGGGTGCCGTTTTTAAGCTCAATCATCCAAATGGCATACCAATTCCACTGTTCGGGGTGGGCGAGACTGCCGTCTAGCATTTCAGTATAAGCCGCTTTCAAGTTTTCATCACTTTGCGTGGCGATAAACTCTTCCATTTGCTTTTGAGTCGCCGGATATATTTTCAAACGCTTTGTTTTGACCACTGTTTTGACTTGTTTTTTTGACAAAGTAAAAGTGTAGCTTTCATCTAAAAGTTCAAACAAAAAATCATCAGACACCGTATCGTTGAGCAAAATACTTATCCAATATTTTTTGTTCATGTGATAGGCGGGGTAAAAGCCTTTTTCTTTGTGTAATTGTTCTATTTCTTGAGGATCTAATTTGATGTTTACCACTTCTACTTCGCCAATTAATTTTTTATCTACTTTTGTGGCGCTGATATTCATAATGATGGCATACCATTTGCCATTATTTGGATTTTTGAATACACCGCCTGAAAAATCATCCCACGGAAAAACAGGTTTGTCGCCATATTTTGCTTCAATTTTTTGCGTAAACCGGTTGGCTTGATCTGAGATAAAAAGATTTTCGTGGCAACATTTTTCTTTGATGTCTTTTAATATGTTGATATAGGCATGACGCACTTTAAGGGCAAAGCCATCCATATTTTCCACGCGCAAGGGCAAGTATTCATCTCCGGTTGCCATTTCGTAAACGTTTCCGAAAATGTGTTCATTTTTATCAACGGTAATGACAGCCTTAAACTCATCATTCATAAAAAGGGTTTCATATTTTAAGGTGTCTTTTAATTGCCGAAAGCCATATTGTTTGAGCTTATTTCGGCTTATTTGGGAGCGTTTGAAAACATTTTCTTCAATTGTCATTTTTGTTATTCCAAAATTTAGATAGGCATTTTTCCTTTTGTTTATTTTAAGAAATCTTCAAAATGGTTATAGTTAAAGAAAATGTGATGTTTGGCGTTTTTGATGATTTGCAATTTGTTTTGATAAAACTGTTTTTGCGCGTCAAGGTTAAATATCAGATCGTTTTCAGCCATAATTGCTTTATCAAAAGAGGGGTTTATTTTATCTTTATTCTCTTTGTAAAGTTTTTTTAAGGCCATCAGCTCATTTTGACAGCTTTCAATTGTGCGCAAAGATTCCAGTTTATTGTATTTTTCATATTCTTCTTCGGAAAAGACCATATATTTTTTTCTAAAATCCAAATAGTTTTTTAAGTTTATGTTCTTAAAGGTGCGGATGTTTTCTTCAGATATGCCGAGCGTTTCATCAAATAAATAGGGGTTGCCGCATAAAGCGATTTTTTTCTTGATATGAGGAATTTTATTTTGAAAAATCGAGGCAATAAAAACACCTGCAGAATAGGCGATAATGTAGATGTTTTCATATTTTGTAAAATCAAAATTCAGTTCTAAATTTTGATAATCGTATAAAATCAAAACATCTTTTTTATCATTGAGATTTGTAAACTGATTGTGGTCACAACCCCAGCCGGCAAAAAACACAATCAAGTCGTGAGAATGGTGATTTTGATAAAAATATTGCATTTTATGCGTCCAGGTCAATCAAGCGATATTTGTCGTTGCCCATGCCGAGTTCTTTCATATAAGAAAGCTGGCGCAGACCGTGGCGGGTTTCAATGCGCTCGCGCAGATCTTTGCTCTTTTTATCTAAAGCATAGACCATGTCAACCGAGGCTTGATCAACAGCCAAAATATCGTCGCTTGCAAGAATTCCGATGTCAGGTGTAACGACCGGAGCGGCGGCAAGACCTTCGCAATCGCAACTGACGGACATGTTGCGCAAAACGTTGATAAAGGTAATGTTTTTGCCAAAGTGATCAATGGTTGCTTTGGTGGATTCGGTCATGCGTTCCATAAATTCGTCCATTGAAATGCTCCATTGACCTTCACCCTCGCGGGTGTGAATCATCGCTTTACCGATACGACCGTCGGCCATGCCGATGCCGATGTTTTTGTTGGAGCCGCCGAAGCCGCCCATAACATGACCTTTAAAGTGTGTTAAAACAAGAAGAGAATCGTATCTGTCCGCATGCGAACCGACCGACATTTCTTTGAAGTATTTTCCTTTTTTTAAGGGCCACATCGTTGTGCCTTCTTCGTCCATAATATCAACGGGGGCAAAAGTCCATCCGTTGACTTTTAAGGTTTCAAGGTGTTGATCAGTTGTGTAACGATCGCCCTCATAATAGGTGTTTGTTTCAACGATTGTGGCATTCGGAATATCGTTTTCAATCAGCTCTTTGACCCAAGAGCTCGGGATAATGTTCGGACCATTTTTTTCGCCGGTGTGGAGTTTGATGGCAACTTTTCCGAGCATGTTTTGCTTGACTTTTCGATAGATTTTACGCAAGCCTTCGGGGCTTAAATCGCGTGTGAAGTAAACAACGGAAGAGGCACCTTTACGATTTTCGACGGGAATGTTAACAGAACTTGATAAAGGTTCTTTTGCGGTTGCTGTCATCAGTTTTCTCCTAAAGAAATTTTGTTTTGGAAACATTTTGATTTTACGGGTGAATTTTTTTAAGGTCAATAGTTTTTCTTTACTTTGTTTTTAGGATATGATAGTATATATTTTGTCAGATGAGTTTCTTTTATAAGGAAAATTAAGATGTCTGAAGAGTCAAAACGTCTTGGTATGATTAATAATATGCGAAGTCTTAAGGACGCGGTTAAGGCTGTGGGCAGAGTTGTATATTCCGTAAAAGAAGAATATGTCGATTTCAGGTCTTTAAGAAAAGCAGAGGTTAGAAAAGAAGTTTGGGAAACAATGGCGCGTTTTGATGAAGTTCAGCATAATACAGAGATTCGATTTGCTGAGCCTTTTCAAAAATTGGTTCCGGGTAAAATCATTTTAATTAATCTTCCGGGGAACGGGACATCGCTGACAGATAATAACGGAAACCCCAAAAAAGAAGCGATTGTTAAAGATGCTGCTCTATCCGGCGGCAGAGAACTTGTGGATTTTATGTCAGATATTGCAGGGTTTAAAGAAAAAGATTGTCAGGTTGTTTCTTGTTATTATTCGCATAAAGTCAACAGAATGATTGAAGAATATAACCATAACGGTGCTGTGCATCAAGGCGTTGAAGATTTTTCGGCAATTTTTGATGATTTGATTTCAAAAAAAGCTTTAAGAGCCGAAAAAGAGTTTAAAGAGGTATATGAAAAATTAGTTTTGGAAGATAAGTTAAAAGCTCAGGAAGCTAAAGAAAAGTTTGAAAAATTACACGAAAGATTACTTTTGGAAGATGCTCAAAAAACTAAGGAAAATTTCAGTCGTGTGATTTTAAGAGGACAGTGTTTCGGAACATTTGTCGCTTCGGAATTGGAAGTATGCTTAAACTGTAAACTTATGGCTGCGGGGCATGAATCTAAAGAAGCCCGTGCCGAAATCCTTTCAAAAATGACAGCTGTTTTTTCAAGTTCTCCCGTCGCTTTGGATAAACAACCGAAATATTTTAACGTTATTGCATACGCAAACTGCTCGGACACGCTCATTCCGACGATTAAAGGTTCACCGAATTATCAAGAAGAAGCGGGATTTAGTAATGAAGAAATGAAATCAGAAAAACATATAACGATTGAAAAGGAAACAAGGCCCGGTTACAGGCTTTTGTTGTGCAGCAATTTAGAGATGCCCGAAGAAGAAGATATGATTAAACATTATCGTGAAACGTTAAAACATCCGACAAAAGAAAAAGTTTTGCATCATATAAAAGCCTTTTTAAATGGGCATTCTTGGGCGGCACTTAAACAATCAGAGTTTTATGAAAAAGTTGCCGGAGCTATGCAGAAGACTATGTCCAAAAGAGTTGTTCAGCCGTTTGTTTTTAATACAATGTGTCAATACAGAGGTAAGGCGACGCTGAGGAAGAGAGGAAAAATCTCAAAGAGAGTGCATAATCTTTTGACAGGGGCATCTCGATTTTAACGGTTTTTCATTTGTTTTGAGATTTAGACTTGATTTAAAAATCAGGTTGTGATAAAAGTTCAAAAAAAATATATTTCTGTTGATTATGAGAAAGTATGTTGAGGTAGCATTGTGCTACGATTTCGACGGCACTCTTGCAGCCGGCAATATGCAAGAATACAGTTTCTTAAAAAGACTTGGCATGACGCCAAACGAGTTTTGGGCAAAATCGGATCAGATGGCGCTTGAGTGGAAGGCTGACAATAACCTCTGTTATATGAAGTGTATGTTAGACGAGGCAAAGGCTCGCAAAATCGCCTTTAAGCGTGAAGATTTTGTTGATTGCGGTAAGGATATTACCTTTTTTGCGGGGGTGGAAGAGTGGTTTGAGAGAATCAATGAATATGCTCTTTCAAAAGGTGTTATTTTGTCGCACTACATCATTTCGTCGGGGTTGGAAGAAATGGTTGAGGGATGCAAAATCGCGAAGCATTTCAAACAGCTTTATGCCTGCAGTTTTATGTATAACGGGTATGGGGAGGCGGAATGGCCTGCCAGAATTATCAATTATACGGACAAAACGCAGTACCTTTACAGGATTAACAAAGGCTGTTTGGATCCGAACGACAGAGGTGTTAACGCCGTTATGGCTCATGAAGACAGACCGGTTCCTTTTAAGCATATGATTTATTTCGGTGACGGGGATACCGATGTGCCTTCAATGTCAATGCTTAAAAAATTCGGCGGGTATGCCGTTGCCGTGTATCAGCCTTATCGCTCAAAGTCAAAGGCACGCGCCAAGAAGCTTTTTGATGACGGCAGAGTCAATATCTATGCGCAGGCCGATTATTCGAACGGAAAGAAAATCGACCGCTATATCAAGCATGTGATTTCAAAGATTGCTGCCGATGAGAAACTCGAGAACTTCAAGTAATTATGTTTTATGAGAACAGCCGCCCTTGAAAAAGAGGGCGGTTGTTTTTTTACATATTTTTAATATGGGTATGTTAGTATTAAAATGGGTTTGTTTCGGAGAAAAAAATGCAGAAAAATTTGTTGCAAAAAACGCTTTATGAAGTCTATCAAAAAAGGCAAGGATTAGGTTACGGGCTTTTTGAAAATAATGATATGCTTATCATTTCGTGGGAAAATCCGGCTCTGCCTTTTTTTAACAAAGTTCATTGTCATTCTTTTTCGCCTCAAATGTATGATTTTTTGTGTGAAAAATATGGAAAAACGGGGATATCAATTGCATCAGATCACCCGGTGGAAAATGTTGAAAATCTCGAGTTTGAAGGCATTTCTACAAGTATGTTGCTTGAAACATCACAAACATTTGAAGAAAATCCGAATTTTGAAATTAAAGCCGTTCGAAATACAAAAGATGTTAAAGTTTTTGTTTCTATTGCGGCAGAAGTTTTTGACATGGCGCAAAATCAAACTGATTTGGAAAAGGCTTTAAATCTTGATTTTAAGCTTGATTTTTGCCACAGATATATCGGATTTAAGGATGGGCTTCCTGCGGGGGTTGTTGAATTTATTGAAGGGAGCGAGGCAGTATTTATTTGTTGGGCAGCAGTTAAAGAAAACTTCAGGCGGCAGGGTTTGTGTCATGCTATGTTTGCACATGCCATTAATTTTGAATTGTCAAAAGGTTACCATCGTTTTATTTTAGTACCTACGGAAGCCGGAAAATCTGTTTATGCCTCTTTGGGTTTTAAGGATTACGCTTTAAGGTACAATTATTATATGAAGGCACAAACAACGGAGAAAGAAAAATAAATGTCTGATACAATCTTAAAATCAAGGCGGTTTTTGCCTTTAATGGTGACGCAATTTTTGGGCGCGCTGAATGATAATATGTTTAAAAATGCGCTGTTGCTGATGGTTACCGTTAAAATGGCAAGCCAGGCTGCCGTTTTATCAAATGTGATTGCGGCGCTTTTTATTTTGCCGTTTTTTGTTTTTTCGGCGACTGCCGGCGAGATTGCGGACAAATACGATAAGTCAAATGTGGCGCGCGTTTTGAAAGTTACCGAACTTTTGCTGATGATCGGGGCTTTGGCGGTTTATTTTGCTCAGAGTTTGTGGGGGCTTATTATTTTGCTCGGGCTTATGGGAACGCAGTCAACATTTTTCGGTCCGGTTAAATATTCTCTTTTGCCCGAACATTTAAAGCAGGAAGAACTTGCGCTCGGCAATGCCTATATTGAGGCAACAACCTATATGGCGATTTTGCTCGGGCTTATTTTGGGAACCTTGCTGCCTATTGTTGCAACGCTTTGTGTTTTGATTTTGTTTTCAATCTGCGGTCTTGTTTCTTCAATGTTTATTCCGAAAGCGCCTGCCGTTCGGAAGGATATCAAAATCAGAAAAAATATTTTTGCGGCAATAATGGAAAATTTCAAAATTATCCGTCAGAACAAAACGGTTTTTCAGTGTATTTTAGGGGCAACATGGTTTTGGATGATCGGGGCGTTTGTGGTGGTTCAGATATATCCGCTTTCAGGTAATGTTTTGAATGTTTCAAACACGGTCATTACTTTCTTTCTGGTTTTGTTTTCGGTGGGGGTTGCGGTCGGGTCCGTTTTTTGCGGGCATTTAATGAAAGGTTTTATACACGCAACATATACGCCTGTCAGCGCGCTTTTAATGGGTGTGTGTTTTTATATGCTTTATGTTTTAACGTATGACTATCCGACGCCGTCAGCACCCGTTACATTAGGAAACTTTTTTGATGCACCGCACAGTGTCAGCATCAGCCTGAGCATATTTTTGATGGCGTTTTTCGGCGGTGTTTATATTGTGCCATTAAATACATTGATGCAAAAAACAGCTCCTAAGGCTTATTTGGCAAGTGTGATCGGCGGAAATAATATTATGAATGCGCTCGGAATGGTCGTTATTTCAATTGTGACGATTGTTTTGCTCGGCTTGGGGCTGACGATTTCACAACTCTTTTTGGTTGTGGCGGGTTTAAGCATCGGCATATTTTTCTTTATTTGCAGGCTTTTGCCGAATGCGTTTTGGCGTTCGCTTTTACGTGCAATTTTTGAGCTTTTATTTAAGGTTAAAGTCAGCGGTGCGCAAAATGTGAAAAGGGCAGGAAAGAATGTTTTGCTTGTTGCAAACCATACTTCTCTTTTAGACGGATTGCTCATTGCCGCCTTTATGCCGTATGATGTGACTTTTGCGATTAATACCGAATGGTCAAAGAAAAAGGTAATGAAGTTTTTCTCGCTTTTTGTTGATTTCGTAGCCTTAAATCCGACGAATCCGATGTCGATGCGTTCGCTGATTAATGAGGTCAAGTCGGGCAAAAGAGTGATGATTTTTCCGGAGGGGCGTATAACCGTTACAGGCGGTTTGATGAAGGTTTATGAAGGTGCCGGAATGATTGCGTATAAGACGGGGGCAAGGGTTGTGCCGGTTCGCATTAACGGTGCGCAGTTCAGTAAATTTTCGTATTTGAAAAACAAAATTAAGACAAAGTGGTTTCCGAAAATTGAGATGACTTTTTTAAAGCCAAAAAAATTTGATGTGCCTCAAAATTTAACGAGACGCCAGCAGAGACATTTTGTTTCAATGCAGCTTTATGATTTGATGACGGATATGCTTTATGCCACATCAAACAGACAGGAAAATATTTTTGTTTCGCTTTTGAAAGCATCAAAACAACACGGTAAAAAACATAAAATTGCGGAGGATATTAACAGAAAACCGTTAACTTATGCAAAGCTTATTGAGAAATCATACGTTTTAGGGGAGGCATATAAGCAAAAATTTGAGGGACAGGAATATATCGGTTTGTTGCTTCCGAACGGTCTTGCCAATTTGGTCAGCCTCTATGGTTTAACAAGTGTTGATAAAATTCCGGTTATGCTTAATTTTTCACATGGCTTGGCGCAATTTGTTTCTTGTGTTCAAACACTCAAATTAAAAACGGTTGTGACAGCGCATGAGTTTATTGAAAAAGGCAGATTGCAGCATTTGGAAACGGCTTTGTCGGAAAACGGAGTCCATATTATTTATTTGGAAGATTTTGCACGTCAGATTTCTTTGATTTCAAAAATTAAAGGAGAGATGCGATATTTGGTTAAAGCCAAACCGAAAAATTCGGCAGAAGATACGGCCGTTGTTTTGTTCACGTCAGGTTCGGAGGGGAATCCGAAGGCTGTTTGTCTGAGCCATGAAAATTTGCAGGCGAACAGATATCAGCTTTTGAGTGTTTTAGCGGTTAACAGTTCGGATGTTTTCTTTAACGCACTTCCGATGTTTCACTCATTCGGGCTGACTGTCGGTTCGGTGATTACGACATTGTCCGGCGTTAAGACATTTTTCTATCCGTCACCGTTGCATTATCGGATTGTGCCGGAGCTGATTTATGATTTGAACACGACGATTGTGTGCGGGACGGATACGTTCTTTTACGGCTATGGGCGTATGGGGCATCCGTATGACTTTTTCAATTTGAAATATGCGATTGTCGGGGGTGAAAAATTAAAAGAACGGACAGCTAATCTTTGGATGAAAAAATTCGGGGTGCGTGTTTTGGAAGGTTACGGAACAACCGAAACGGCGCCTGTTTTGGCACTTAATACGCCGATGAATTTGAAGGAAGGAACCGTCGGCAGATTTTTACCGCACGTTGAATACAGATTGAAAAAAGTTGAGGGAATCGAGAAGGGCGGACTTTTGGAAGTTAGGGCAGACAATGTAATGAAAGGGTATATGAAACCTGAAAAGCCGCTCGTTTTGGAAAGCGTTAAAAGCGGGTGGTATGAAACAGGTGATGTGGTCAGTGTTGATGAAGACGGGTTTGTTTCGATTTTGGGACGTGTGAAACGTTTTGCAAAAATAGGCGGTGAGATGGTCTCAATCGCGGCTGTGGAAGAGAAAATCGAAAAGCTTTATCCCGCCTTTAAAAACGGAGTTGTTGCCGTTTCGGATGATAAAAAAGGCGAACAGCTTGTGTTGATCACCGATAACGAATCGGCTGAAATATCAGACATCAGAGACTTTTTTAAGCGTGAAAATTTGAGCGAATTATGGATGATTAAAAAGATTGTTTATATGAAGAATCCGCCGTTTTTGGGCAGCGGTAAATTTGATTATCAGACGGCCTTAAAAATGCTTGAAAATGTTGAATTTTAAATTGTCTTTTTTGCTTGACGGAACTCCAAAAATATGATATATTTTTAAATGAATAAAAAAATTATTTTTAATAAGGAGTGACGGCCATGACAAGTTCTAACGAAACACTCAAACACATCATCAGAGATTATAATCCTCAAAAGCAAGAGATGTTGTGCAGAATAGATGTGATTAAACTTTCTCAGATGGAAGTTTTGAAGAATCCGACCCCCGATAAAAAAGATGTGTATGAAACGTTTTTCCAATATGCGGGAGAGTTGAAAAAGAATCATCCGAGTTGGGACAGCGAGAGTTATATTAAGGAAAGATTTGGCGAAGCGTACAATAAAATGGCAGAAATTGCTCCGGAAGCGAGAGAAAAATATGAGGCCATCGGCAAACAAAAAGAAGGAAACAGTGTCGTTATGGCTCAAATGAAGGAAAAAGTTGCAACAATGTAAAAAAAAGTCTCCCGAAAGGGAGATTTTTTTTAAAAAAGTTTACGTTCAATGATTTCGGCTGTTTTTGAGGTTAATGAAGAAATACAAATTATAAATTCCTCATGTTCAATAAACTGATGTTTCGGATTTTTAAATTCAAGACCTAACTTAAAATCGGCTTCATAAGCTGTCCATTTTTTGTAAAAATCTTTTGGGGTTTGGCATGTGCCAAAGTTCATGCGGGAAGCCATTTTTTGAAAATCACGTGTTTCATCTGTTTTTTCAATATCAATGCCAATCGGGTTGTCATCAGTTGCTAAAACAACAAAACGGTTGCTATGCGCCAAACTTAAATAGCCTTTGCTTGAAACAATTTTTCCTGTCGGCAAAATTTCAAAATCGGTGCCGAATTGCTCCGAAATAAGCATTCGTCCGACTAAAAACTGCAAAGCTCTGTGTTCGTTTGTGATTCTTTGAAAACGTTTGAAATCGTTTTTGCAAAGCCTTTGTGAACAGACAGAAATAAAATCCTGCCTATTGATTATTTTTTTTAAGTCTGTTATAAAAATCTGCATAAGTGTTTTATACAACTTCAAATTGAAAAGGTCAAGAGGATGCAAACAGCAGCAAGATATCAAGCTGTTTTTGAGCTGTTGGAAGAGATATTTAAGGACAAAACACCCGCGGATGTGTTGATTGTAAATTATATGAAAAGCCGCCGTTATATCGGGTCAAAAGACAGGCGATTTATTGCAGATACGGTTTGGGATATTGTCCGTCACAGAATGCGTCTTTCGTTTGAGGCAAAAAGCGATGGGCCCCGAAGGGTTTTGCTTTATTACTTAAAAGATGAAGATTTTGATTTGATTACGGGTGGGGAATATGGCTTAAAACCGTTAGAAGCCGAAGAGAAAAAATGGCTTAAATCGCTTAAAGAAGAAGTTTATCCGAAATATGTGGAAGAAGAATGTCCGAAGTGGCTTTATGAGAAAATCGGCGATGATACGCTCGTGCACGCATTAAACAAAACCGCAAGCGTCGATATCAGGGCAAATTTTACGGGACAGACAGAGCTTCAAAATCGGTTAAAAGCGGAAGGGTTGTTTTTTAGCAAAACGCCGTATTCGCCTTTCGGGCTCAGGTCATCTGAGCGAATAAACTTAAATAATTGCATGGCTTATAAAGAAGGGCTGTTCGAAATTCAGGACGAGTCTTGTCAAGTGGCGTGCGTTTTAATGAATGTGAATCAAAAGGAAAAAATTGTTGATTATTGCGCGGGAGCAGGGGGCAAAAGTTTGGCACTCGGGGCAATTTTGAGAAATGAGGGACTGATTTTTTGCCATGATATCAATTTTAACCGCATGGATGCCATAAAGGCTCGAGCAGAACGGCTCGGAGTGAAGAATTTGAAGCTTGTTAAAGAGGTCGGCGATTCGGATTTTGATTGTTTTATTTTAGACGCGCCGTGTTCGGGAAGCGGCACATGGCGTCGCTCGCCTGATGCAAAATATAGGCTGACACGGGAAAAACTCAAAGAACTTGTTCAAATTCAGACCGATGTTTTGGAAACGGCGTATCGGCATACGAAAAACGGCGGGCGAATTGTTTATATGACCTGTTCGGTTTTGAAAGAGGAAAATGAACAAAGAGTTGAGGAATTTGTAAAAAAACATGATGATGTTTGCTTTTTTGACCACCAAAAGCTTTGGGAAAATAAAGTTGATGTGAAATATCCGTTTTTGAGTTCGAAATATTTGAATTTTTCGCCGATATTGACAAATACGGATGGTTTTTTCTTTTGTATGATGAAAAAGGGTTAGAATTCCAAAATCGGCATTTTCCTTAAAACGTATTGTATTACGGTGTGATGTTTTAATGCGTTATTGAAGGCATTTTTCTCTTGGAATAATAATGATTTTCTTGTTTTTAGACATAAAATAAACAAAATTTTCTTTTCGGTGCGTTTTTTGCTTGTTTTTACCTCTAAAGTATGGTATATTAAGTATGTTACAAAGTATATTTTATGGCAATTAGTAGGGAATTATTGGAAAATTGAAAAGATTTTTCATGTTTCTTTAGTGTTGCCTTCAAGATAGATCATTTTATAATAATCACTAAAAAATATTCAAGCTTATGGCAAAAAAGAATTTGTTTTGGGCCGCGATAATGGTTATTGTCGCCGCTATGTTCGGGTTTGCTTCCTGCGAGGGGAGTCTGAACGAGCTCGAAGAGCTCTGTGAGAACACCGGTTACGGTTCTTCCGGGATGCAATCCAAGACCATTTCCGAGAACGACAAGTACATCCGTACCGATGTCGACAGTTACGTCAAGTTCGTCGAAACCGGTCATGAGTACGGTGTTACTCTCACCGAAGTCTACCAGACTCCGGAGGGAGATGAGCGGAAGAATGTTGTGCTTGAGGAATCTTGCACGGTCAATTCCGGTCTCCTCGGAGATGGGGCTCAGTATTACCACTGGAAGCCGGAGTTCACTACTTCGCGTGGTGAATCGACGACGACCAGAGGCAAGGAAGAGACTCAGAAGCACTTCCTTGTCACTCCCGTGACTACGGTTACGGCGTGGCCGGCTGTGAATGCAGATGGCGAACGCTTCGTTCATGAAACCTATATGACGGTTCCTGATGTGACCTTCGTTTGGTTTTGTGAGAAGGAGAACAAGGATATTGTGGTGGAATTCGGCGCCCCGACGTTTGAGCTGTCTGAAAAGACGACTCACACGAACGTTTCGGGCGTTGCCTACCAAAATAAGACTTGGGATGCGGTGAAGTATGCTTGCGATGTTACCTCTAAGGTGACGCTTCCGGCGAAGTATCGCAAGGGAGATGCGAGCAAGACCTATACGGTTGAGAACCAGACGTTCCTCCTCAAGCACGAGGTTGAGACCAAAGTGCAGGACAGCGACTACACCGCTCGTTTCTACGAGGATGGTGCCAACGTCCTGACGGACATTCAGCAGAACAAGTTCAACATTGTCACCTATGACAATGGGGAGGTTGTTGAAAAGGTTCCTTACAAGAGGGATCTTAACCTTTATGTCCGTGCCAACACCCTTAATGATATCGTGGTTGACTCTGAGGAGATTCTGAAGAGCAATCAGGGTAACTTTAAGATGGGTAACCTGAACACTGATGTTCGCAACAGCGATATCTTTACTCAGACCACCTACACCCGTGCGGATTCCTACACGGAAGCCGATGGGCAGGTGATTAACCTGAGCGAGAAGTGGCAGAGCGAGAAGTGGGGCTCTTACGAGTTCCCGTATGCCTCGATTGCCAGCATCAGTGCGAATACGACCACCGCCCGCAACATCAACCGTTGCACCGACACCCGGGAGGTTTGGACGGTTACGACCGTCTTTACCGTTAAGGTGAAGTATAACGGCATCAGCAAGGCTGATGAGGTTCACAGCATCGTTGTGTCCTACGACCGGATTTACAATATTCCGGACGATATCACCACCAAAGATGAGAACATGCAATATGTGATTATCACGGAGGTGAGCAAGGACAAGGATGAGCTGGTTGCAACAGACCAGTACAACAGCTGGAAGACGAACACGTACAACCGTGGCGTTCTCCAGTCCAGTGAGGCTCATCGCGTTGACCTTCCGCTGTCTGTGAAGACGACGAACGGCAGCTCTGTTGCTATCAAGAAGGAGCAGAGAGGCCAGAAGGTTAGCGTTAAGGCGGTTGATGAAGGCACTGCCAAGACTTCCGACCAGCAGGTTGAGGGAGAGGACTACAT
>JAEEGL011681318.1_pt1 | contig 18991 bp, 9 predicted proteins | sample 9134231 | NCBI WGS metagenome assembly JAEEGL01 (sample SAMN16246548, study PRJNA631951) | gut metagenome | biome: gut microbiome; feature: rumen; material: fiber-attached | host: Bos | place: Iran: Karaj | collected 2018-10 | reverse complement strand
TATTGCCGATGTCACCACATTGATTGATAAGCTGCTGGGCACAAATTAGTCACAGTATCCATAATACAATAAGCTAGGCGGCTTGCCTGTGAGGAAATGTCACCATTTTCCTGCTTGGCAAGCCGCCTAGCTTATTGTCCTAACCAGTGGGTTGTCTTAGTGTCGTTTTGACAGCGGAATAGAGAGTCCGAACAAGGCGTTGCAGCACTTGGAATTCTTACCCAAATACATATAATCGGTTCCCACGAACAGCGGACCCATCTTGATAGCAAAACCGAAGGTCTGGCCACCACTCAAAATGGGTGAATAGCTTGCAGTGAGTCCGATAAAGTTGCTGGGATTATAGTTGACCGACATCGTCAACTCGCTCTCTTTGAATACGCTACCAAAGCGGTTGGTGTAGAGAACGCCCAAACTCAACTTGTCTTTCATAAAAGCGTAATCGGCTCCAAGAACCAGTGAGGAGGCCAATTTGGTAGTACGTGCCTTGGCCGCATCCTCATCAATGGAGAGTTGCACCAGGTCGGGATTCAAGGCCTCGCCACTACCCACGATTTTGGTAAACTGGTAGATATCACCAGGATAGCTGGTGTCATAGGTGATTTCATCGACATGGGTGCGCGCCACCTGGGTTGCTCCCCTTGACCACTTGATGAAGCCCACGTCAACCAATGCTGCCGACAGGCTGAGGCCACCGATGACGCGTGCCGAGAGGCCAATATCAAAGCCCGCACCAAGTCCTGCAATGCCCATGTGTTTCGGCTCGAACTTGACATCATCGATATAGCCATTCTCGTTGGTTTGATACTCCAAGCCCTCGAACGAGCTCTCGAGCTGTGCGTCAACCTCAACCGTTGCGGTACCCGATGCTCCGATGACATCTTCGGCATGAATGTTTCTCCAGTTGATTTCGGGGTTAACGCCCTGCAGATTGGTCTTGACTACAGCCTTGTTGATTTTCAGGTTGGCATTTCCCACGCCCAGCAATCCCTTGACGCGCAAACCAGCGCTGAAGCGGTCACCGAAAAGCCTCGTGTAACCCACACCAATCTCGGTATAGGCGTTAATGTCCACCTCATGCTTGCCCAGGTCACGCACATAGTTACTGTAATCGATGCTCGACGAACCGCTCATTTCGCGCAGGAAATTAAAGACGCCACGGTTCACATTCATGCTGCCATCCACCTTCGCACTCACATTGATGGTCCAGAATGATCTCTTGCTTTGCCACCAACCCACGGCGAGCACGTCGGTACCGGCATTGATGATTGCATGATTCTCGTCCTTGAGGTTGTTCACGAAACGTTCGCTCATGAAATAGTCACCGTCATCTTTGTTCTTGATGATGTCCAACACGTCTTCAAAGCCCAACGAATTGGACCTTACCGAGGCATTGGTGTTGCCAATAGCAGGCAGATGAACGAAGCCCTTAGCAGGCGCCAACGCGGGGTTGAGCATTAAACGGTACTGCGATCCGTCCATGAAATAGGAGGAACGCAAGTATTGAGCATTGGCAAAGTTTGCACTTGCTAATATCAGCACCACTGATGCTAACATCCCCCAGTGTTTGAAATAACTGTAGAACTTTTTCATATCGACTTTTGCTTCTAGTTTGATTTGGATTTGTGTTAACGTGTGCAAAGATAGTATATTTTCTCATAGTATCCAATAATCTGCAAAAAAAGCGAGGGATGGTCTTGCGACTTGAGAATTACGGTATTTTCCCAGTCAACAAAACCACCCCTCATGTCATTAGCGCCCTATCCGGGCAAACGGGTCAGTATTTCACCTCATCTGTTTGGTCGCAATGCGTGTGCCGTCACTATAAGTGGTCACCACGATGTTGATGCCCTGATAAGGTGTCTTGCTCTCCTGTCCCATCAGGTTGTAGTAACGCACTGCCACAACCGTCTTGTCGGCATCGAGATTAACCACACTAGTGGGGATGGCACCTGAACCAGGCAAGTCAAGCGGATAGCCCCTGAACATGGTGCTCGGAGAACCAGGCTTAGCGCCATTGAGCATGTTGCTTGACGGGGCAATGCGTTCGATGGCCATGTGGAAGATATAGGCAACATCGCTGCTCAGCTCAGGCACGCCAAAGCCATCGGGTGAAGTCCTGTTATAATCCCACAGCACATTAACCATGCCACTGTAATTATAGGCATTATTCACGTTATCACGCTCATATACCGTAAACTGGTCATTGCCGTTCCACACACCCATCACATGAGCAACCTCCTGTGACTTGGGATTCATGAAATAGAGCTTGACACCCTGGAACGGTGTGGGGACATCGTTGCCAGCCACAAAACCGTTGCCGTAGGGGGCATTCAGGTTCTCAGGCATGAAGTTGGGCATCATGTAATGGTTGTACATGTAGTTGAAACCTGTCGCCTCTTCACGATAGTCATCCATGTAACCAGGATAATTCCTGGTGTAGTCCACGCCATTCAGGATATCATCCTGGCCAATCGGTTGAGTCAGAACAATCCTGTGGTTCACAGCATTGGTGTAATTGCCCCTCACGGCAAGCTGATCAATACCCACGCCAATGAAGGCCTCGGGATCGCTGTCCACGCCAGTGAAATCGAGCACTACCCAGTTGCTCTGGTCCCAATCTGTCTTTTGATATTCAAGGATATCCTTCACATAATCTATCTGACCGTCATCTCCAGTGCTGATATAGGTCTTATCGATGGACTTGTTACCCAGATCCTTGGCCCAAAGCTGCTTGACGCCATCCTTGACAACGGCCCATGTGCCCACTAGCGTGTCACACACCACAACGGGCGTCTCGGGGGTGATATTTCCCTCGATATAACCCAGCGGGGTGTAAGCATACTTGCCAGTGTTCTCGGTGATGATATAACCGATATAGGCTTGACCGATCACATCGGTGATTCCCGGGTGAGTAATGCTGACGGTATTTCCACTCGTCCAGTTGTTGCCGCCATCGGTACTCATAGTGAAGGCTTGCGCATCCTCATTGGGATTGATGCTATGCACCTCGGCCTGCAAACCGCTGCTGGCTTCGACAACGGTGCCATAACGCACGTATGTCACGTCATCTTCATCGTCCAGTTTCACGCCGTCAGGCGTTTCGTCGAGCGTGAGCGACAAAGGCACCTCAGTAACGCTGATTGTGTTCTTGTCAAATGGAACCTTCAAGATATAAACACCGGCAGGGATCCTGAAGGCATTGTTCTCGTTAGCGCCATTGGATACCCTATAGAGCGGCTTGGTATCACCATCGGCAATCGCGATGGAACCGATGTTCTGCCAACTGCCGTCGGCCACGAGGCGATAAGGACGGATGTAATCCCAGTTGTTGTCGTGGGCTACGGTAGTGAGGCTGAAGTAACCGTTGGTGTCATCGTTTTGGCCGTCAACGTTACGAATTCCCTTAAAGTACACCTTGAGGTAATACACGTTCTCGACAGGATCGTATTCGAATTTGGGACCGTTAGGTACCCAGCCGGTTTTGCCATTGGCCGTTCCCAACAGGAACAACTCATCGTAGGGATAGAAAATGGCCTGAATATGAACGTTGTTGGCAGGCATCGTCAATCGATAACGCAGGCCACCCGAAGTCTGGTCGTCAATCATTTCAAACGGCACGTTCTCACCCGTCAGGGGATTGGTCACCTTCACTTCGTTGATGACCCAACCCATCCTTGTGCCTACCCAGAAGGTAACTACCGAGCCCTCATAGGCATGAATTGTATTGTCATAGACATTCACACCGTCATAGACGCTGATGTAGCCCGCATCGTCGTTGGGCAGGCACTCGGTAGTGATGACATAAGGATGGCCGAGCTCAACGAATGTTGCCGTGACTGTCACGTTGCTGGCTGGCATGATAAAGGTGTAATCGCCCGTCGTCTCGTCATGTGTACAAGAAATAGTCGCACCCGTCGCGTTGTCAGTCACAGTGACTGTGCTCACGCGGTAGCCATCGGCAGCATCAACGGTAAAATGAACGGTTTCGCCCTGCTGTGACTTGTTGTTGACGGTACCGGCGCCAAGGGTGATGCTTCCAGCGTTGCCAGGAATACATACGGTGCTGATGTTGTACTCCTCAGCAAGCTTGTAGAGCCAAATTCGCGTGTTGGCGTCTGAGATGCTGTTGTTTTGAACAAAGGTCTTGCTGTTGGGGTTATAACGGATATAATAACTGCTGCGGTTCCTAAAGCGCAACAAGAAATTATAGGCGGTTCCCAGGTAGAAATAACCGCGGTTATAATCGGTCAAATGGGTGGACAAAATCACTCCGGTGGGGTTAGCCGATGAAGTGCTGGGACGGATGTAACCGTTGAGCGTGTTGAACCATGCCGCCTTGCGGGAATAACCGTCAATGGTCGTGTCCCTGAGATTTTCCAGTTTGAACAGACAGGCATTGCCATCCACTTTGACCTTGGTCTTGGGGGTAGATGCCGGACCCATCCAAGCGACAATGGGCACCGAGGGGAAGGTGGCCTCGTCGTTCATCTTGATTTTCATCACACGATCATCATTCTGGGTGACAAGAATGTAGGTCTTACCTTCCTGAATCTGGCTCATGTCGGTCACCAGATCAAAAATGTCGCCATCGAGCTTGTCATAGATGATATCTACCGACCCGAAACGAACGGGCTTGGCCATGGTCGTGAACTGCATGTGGTTGCTCTCGCCCGTCCACGTGCAGGTGTAGTCGGTCGTCGTCAGTGTGCCTGGGGCACTCTGATTGTAGAAGTTCTGCACAATGGAAATGGTTTTGGGACCCCAGTAGAAACAGTCCAGGTTGGCACTGGTGGTGCTGTCCACACAATGGAAGACAATCTTCTTGATGATGTAGTTGTAGGAATTGACCTCGAAATTGAGCTGCTGATGCTCAACAAGGTAATTCTCGTTGTCCAGACCGCTGGTAAAGGTCATCATGATGCCATCTTTCACACAGTAATAGACGCCCGTGCCATCTTGGTACAGGCCCTCGTTGCGGTTGATGGTCACCGTGTGCTCGCTGGCCCATGCGGGAACGCACATTGCGAGCACCATCATTAGTAATAGTAGTTTTTTCATCACTCGATAGAATCTTGGCGGGTTCTGATCTATTCATTAAGTTCATGCCGCTAGCTAGGGGAGAACCCGTTACCCCGTAACACAACGGCCTTTAAATACGCTATACAGTCTTTTCTGGAAATTCTCGAATTCCGGTTAGCTGTTTTACTTCACTTGCTTGTGAGACCGCAAAATTAACGGTTTATCCACAAAAACACAATAATTCTATTGACTTTTAACAAATTATGCCTCAACTTTGAACGTATTCCCAGAGACAAAAAAAGTTGCGGCCATACCCGTTTTGATGGGGACAACCGCAACCATTGTGTTGTTGATAACGTCCAGTGATTACTCGCCGGGAGCGATAGCACCAGTGGGGCAAGCGTCAGCGCAAGTACCGCAATCCAAGCAGGTATCAGCATCAATTGAATAGATGTCACCTTCCTTGATGGCGTCAGCGGGACATACACTCTGGCAAGTTCCACATGCTACGCAGCTATCAGAAATTACATAAGCCATAATAAAGTGTGAATTTAGTGAAATAGTTAATAATGTGTATAAGTAAACAGTACGGCAAAAGTAGTGCTTTTATTTGAACCGTAAAGCATTTTTCGGTGTTTTTTTATTTGTCTGCTCGTTTTTTTTAACGCGAATTTTGCTGATTAAAGCTAATTTCACGATTTTTTTTTGTACCTTTGAATGTCAAACATGACAAAGGTTTAAAGAGAGTCATAAAAAAATGAATACTACCGACTGGAAAGACGCGCTGGGCAAAGCGTTTAATCTGCCCGTCCCCGACAGCAGCGAGGCTGAAGAGGCTGTTGACACCACGCGGGGCAATGCCTTGCAACAGCAAGGGAAACGGCCGCTGAGCATCGTGCTGGAACGCAAGGGGCGTGGCGGCAAGCAGGCTACCATCGTAACAGGATTTGTTGCTGAAGAAGAGGAAGTCAAGGAGGTGGCTTCACAGCTCAAGCGCATCCTGGGCGTGGGTGGCAGTGCCCGCGGCGGCGAGATACTGATTCAGGGAGATTGTCGTGAACGTGTGGCAGGAGAACTGCGCAAAATGGGTTTTAAGGTGAATTAGGAATGAGCATCCGCTGTGGACTGAAAACTGAAATGAGAAATCTATTGGTCACCAAGGCATCGGCAGGGAGTGGAAAAACTTACACACTAGCCAGGGAATATATCAAGCACTTGCTGTTCACCACGGGTGGTGACGGTGAGGCAGAGCTCATGCCCAGGCGACACCCTGGCGATACCCGTCCATTGAACACACACCGCCAGCTGCTGGCCATCACCTTTACCAACAAAGCCACTGACGAAATGAAGAGCCGCATCGTCAATGAGCTATACCGCCTGGCACAGCCTGGGGTAAAGAGTGATTATCTGGAAGATTTCATGCACAGGTCTGGCCTTAACGAGGAAGAGGTCCGTCGATTGGCTCGTCTGGCATTGAGTGAACTGCTGTTTGACTACAGCAACTTCAACGTGAGCACCATCGACTCCTTTTTCCAGGGCATCCTGCGCAACTTCGCACGAGAGCTGGACCGCGACTTCAACTATGACATCCAACTGGACGAAAAATATGCCGTGCGCGCCGCAACGCACAACTTCATGCTATCATTGGGACGCTCACCAGTGATGACCGAGGTGGACAAGTGGGTGAAAAACTATCAGCGGCAGCTCATCAACGAGAAGGCCAAAAGCAAGAAGTGGAAATTCTTCAGAGATGACGGTGGCGACTTGAGCGAGTTTGCCAGCAACATCAACAGCGAGGAGTTCCGCGGCAAAATGAATGAGATACGCTCCTATCTGGGCCACGTGAGCGAAGATGGCGAGTTCCAAAGCGATTTCTCGCGCATCGGTCGGTTCCTTGTATGGGTCAAGGGTATGATTCAATCGAGCGAGGAGCGCGTCACCCAAGCCGATAGTGACCTGATCGAGTACTTGCGTCCCATGGAGGCCGCACTCAAGGGTGCACTGATGAATTTCTACCAAAAGGGGACATTTACCGATACCCTCAAGGATGCCGACGAAGACAAAATCGCCAGCCAGTTCCGCAAGGGTTCGATACCCGACAACGCTGTCATTACCCACATCACCCAGTTGGTTGCCGAGCACTTCAACAACGAACGTCTGGCAGCTTTCATGAGCGCCATTGAGAACAACCTGGGACTGTTGGGCATGCTGGGCATGATTGATGTGCATCTTGAACGATTCCGCCATGAGACCAATTCCATTCTCATTGGCGACACCAACGAACTCATCGGCACAGTGTTGAAGGGAGGTTCGGCATTTGTATATGAACGCGTGGGCACTGCCATCAACCATTTTATGATCGATGAGTTTCAAGACACCAGTGCCAAGCAGTACGAGAACTTCAAGGGCCTGTTGCAGGAGAGTCTGGCCAGTGGCAACTTCAACATGCTCATCGGCGACGCCAAGCAATCTATATACCGTTTTCGCAACGCCGACCCCACGGTATTCCGCGAGAAGGTGGACCAGGATTTCAGGAACGATATCACCGATGGCTTGGATGCCAGCAACCGCCCAGGCCCTGGCGAGCCCACCTCGACCAACTACCGCAGTTCGCGGCACATCATCGAGTTCAACAATGCCTTGTTTGAATTCATCACCCAGCGTTATGCCGACCAGCCTACCATCGCTGGCACTTATCAGGACTATCGTCAGGCGATGCCTGCCAACATCGACAAAAAGCTGCCCGGATACATCAGGCTGTACACCGGCAATTACCATGAGCTGGCCAATGATTCTTTCATCCGCCCCCTGTTGCAAGCACAGGGAGACCTTCCCTCCAGTGCAGATGCCCTGGAACAGGTCGATACCCTGACATTGCTGCCAGCCTATCTGCTGCAGCTGCACCGGCGCTATCAGTGGGGGCAAATCGGCATTCTGGTATATACCAACAACGATGGCCAAAAGGTTGTTCAGCGTCTGCTGGAGTACAACCAACGCACATCGGGAGAAACCATCAAGGTTATCTCGGGCGAGTCACTTCAACTCAACAACTCCCCACTCATCAGGCGCATTATCGCCACGCTGCGGTTCATCGACGCTTGTCAGTTCACAACCGGCGAGGACGATGATGATGACGACGAGGCCATGAAAAAGATGCGTGACAGCATCAAGCGCAAACTGGCCAACGACCAGCGCCTGTATGCTGGCATGAGCCGTTTCATTCACGCGATTGCCTCGTGTCCCGATGCCTCTCCCACTGAATTGGGACAGATTTTGGTGCAAAGCATGGATGCCGTCGATGAGAAACAGGTAAACGACAATGATGCCGATGATAATGAGTTTGCCCGCACCCTGGCAACTTTGCTCCCAGGTACCGGGGAACTCTCTACCTTGACGAGCATCGTTGAAACCATTATCGCCCGCTTCAAGAGCGAGGAGGTGACTGATGGAGCCACTGAGGGGACGACATCCAGCGATGTGGACCGCGAGACCGCTTTCCTGCTGGCGTTCCAAGATACGGTAGCACAATTCTGCGCACAACGCAATGGCGGCAGCGTGCGCGAGTTTCTGCACTATTGGGACGAGAAGAAGGACACCCTGGCCATGAGCAGCGACGAGAACAGTGACGCCGTCAACGTCATGACCATCCACAAGGCCAAGGGACTGGAATTTGACTGTGTTGTTCTGCCGTTTGCCAACTGGCAGCTCGACGGAAATGCCCGAGAGGACAAATATTGGGTCACTCGCGAGGACTTCATCGATGCCGCGAATGCTTTGCCCGGCAATAACGAGCCGCCCCAGGAACAAGATGTTCCGCCCCTGCTGCGCATCGACACCAACTTGACCTCCCAGCTCATCGAGCAGGGCATTATCGGTGGCAAATTGCGTGACTTTGTGGCTAAACGCATTACCGATGCGACCATCGATAACCTGAACAAGACCTACGTGGCGATGACACGCCCGTGCATCGAAATGCACATCTTTTGCGGAACGAACCGTGACCGTAGCAGCCACAACGACTTGAAGCCGCTACTCACCGACTTTGCCACAACAAGCGAGACGATGTATCCCGTCATGATGGCACAAAACCCGATAAGCGGCTGGTTTGAATACGGCAAACAATCCACTGCAACCGAGATTGCCGCTTTTAAACAATCCCAGAACAAAAAGAGCCAAAGCATGACATCGGTCGATGTGCCCATCACACATTACGTCGTGAGCGACATTCCCGCTGAGCTGCGTGTCAGAGTGGAAAACGCGTCCAGTTCCCACATCAAAGCGGGCATCAGGCTTCACAGTCTGATGAGCCGAATAGGTAATCGCGAAGATGTAGAGCGCGTTATCGCACAGGGCATCAAGTGCGGGACAATCACCCGCAACGAGGAAGACCTGTGCGGTATTGACAGCATCAATGAGCATGTACTCTGTCCCATCATGGAGGAGCGATGCCGCGTCGCCAGCTGGTTCGACCCGTCTAACGTGGTCTATAGCGAGCGCACCATTACCACAAATTCCAGCGAGGCTGAAGACGGCATCGAGAACCTGCGCCCTGACCGCATCATACGCCTCACCGACGGTCGTCTGCTGGTCATCGACTACAAGACCGGGCAACGCAAAGACCGTCGCTACTGCCGACAAGTGAAAAGCTACATCGACAAGCTGCGTGCCATGGGAATGGGGCCAAACGTCGAGGGCCGCATCTGGTACATCGCCCACGATATCATCATCGACGAATGCGGCAACGAATTGCCCTGGACGTTGGAAGAAAAATGAATAGAAACTTAAGAGATTGAATATGAACAGACGAGAAATGATCAAAATGACGGGAGCAGCAGCCGTGGGTGCTACGGTGCTGGGAGTGCCCGTGGGCGCTAGTGCCCAAGAGAACAACAGTGCAAAACCAAAACGTCGCCTTAAAGTGCTGGCCATTGGGGCCCATCCCGATGATCCCGAGACTTGCTGCGGTGGCACAATGTGCCTGTTTACCGAAGCTGGTCACGAGGTGGTGTGCGTCTATCTCACGCGAGGCGAAGCGGGTATAGAGGGCAAGAGCCATAACGAGGCCGCCGCTATCCGCGTGGTAGAGAGCGAGAACGCCTGCAAGGTGACTGGTGCCCGACACATCTTCATGAGTCAAGTGGACGGCAACACCGAGGTGAACCTGGAACGCTACAAGGAGATGCGCGAGCTCATTGACCGCGAGAATCCTGACATTGTGATGACGCATTGGCCACTTGACGGGCACCGTGACCACGCTTGCTGCGGTATTCTGGTGATGGATGCCTGGCGACGACTGGAGCGTCGTTTCAAACTGTTCTACTTCGAGGCCATGTCGGGCACACAGAGCCAGATGTTCCATCCCACCCACTGGGTAAACATCGAGAGCGTGCTGGAACGCAAGCATGAGGCCTGCAACTGCCATGTGAGCCAGCACATGGACGAAGTGTATCACTGGCACAAAACAATGGAACATTTCCGTGGCCTGGAGTGCCGCTGCGAAGCCGCCGAAGCCTTCGCCCAGCACAGCGACGCCCTCCCCACCCTGCCGTAATCTTCTAGCCTCTAGAATTTCTAGAGTCTCTAGACTATCTAGAGACAAAAACCGTGACATGTCGCCATGTCACGGTTTTTGATAAAACTATAATACTCCTGTTGTTAGAAGGTGAGAGATACTCCTGCCATGAAGCCGATGCGCTGAGCGCCGTGGCCGTAGAGGATATCATAGCGACGGTTCAACAGATTGTGGGCCTGCAACCACAGGCTAAAGGTGCTGTTAAAGCGGTAATTGGCACCGGCATGCAAGTTGATGACATCATCCATATTGACAAACTCATAACTGCTGGTGCCGGTAAAGGTCTCCTGGCCATCCACCATAATGTTATAGGGTTGATTACCGAACAGTGCCATGCGACCACCACGGTACTCTAAACCGACGTTAAGCGACAAGGGTCGCCACGGGTTGACCTTGAGGTCGAAATTACCCACTGTCGATGCGCGATCCACACCCAGCTTGTAGTTATTGTAGTGCTTATCACCAACATAGAACTCGTTGTCATGGGGGGCATACTTGATGCTGGCCGTTGCCTCGATGAGTGAACGGTACTTATAGTTCAACTCTGCTCCCACCCAGTAGCCCTGGCCGTCAACAACGAGATAAGTGCTGCGCAACCCTGTTTGCAGGGCAAGCATGGGAATATCATCGGAATTGGCACGGTACCAGATACCAGGCTGGTCCTTAACGATAGCATAACCTACCGAGGCCTTGGCGCTTAAGCCCTGGAAAGGACCTATCTTAAAACCAAATTCAGCATCAATAGGCGTATATATACTACCATACATCAGCAAGGGATCGTCATAGCGGTGGTTGGCGTAATGAGTAGGCACACGATAACCCAAAAGTTTGCTACCCAACGCATTGGCATAGACGCTGAAGCCATCGACCAATGCAAGGTTGAAGCGCACATTGGGCGAGAAGCGGAACGTGGGACCGTCACTGAAGCTGAGATGAGCATTCACACCCAACTGAAGCTTGAACATGTCACCACGAATGGTATATACGGGTGAGAAGGTAATCATAGTGGCCTCGTCAAACAAGTCAAACTCGCTGCTGGTTTTTGCCTTGGTGCCACGACGCAGGTACTCTCCCTTGATATTTAGAGCAATCGTGTTAAGCTCATTGATGTCATAGCTGCCTCCCAAAGTCATGATGCCCCAGTTATCGTGGACTCCATGCTTGTACAGGTCGTTGAAAGGTTTGTCATAAACCGCATGGCCATATTGCAACTTCACGTTATAGCGCAAAGGATTGTCACGCAGCATGAAGTGGCTTGCCCAACCGGCATTGATGTTGAAGTCGAGGAATGTCTGTTTCTCGCTTTCCCAGTCAAGGGGGGCGGTAAAGACTCTTTCAATAGATCCATCAACGGTCTGGATTGTTCGGGTGGCAGTCTTCCAACCCGCGTAATGGTTGTAGTTATCCACATGGAACTGGCCGCCCAGCAAGAGTGTGCCCTCGCCTATACCGCGGCTATAATCCACACCAATGGTATTGTCGTTGTATTTTTGTTTCAACCGGTTCTCGTCAAGGGTGATGATTTTGCTACTGTTCTTCCCAGCCCACGTGCTGTTGTGGTTGAGCCATACAGCCAGTTTCTCACGTTCGGCATCCATGATGCGGTAGCCAAAGTCCAACCTGAAGTTGGCCTGTGTGCCGGCGCCCAGGTCAATATAACCCCGCTTGTCGTTAAAATTGTGCGCCGTGCGGTAGCCGTAGGGCAGCAACGTGGGTATCGTTGTGGGCACATCGATGGGTGATGTGAGGTCACTGTAGCCCAATTGAGGCTTTTGTCCCGTGGTGACGGGTTTCTTGACCTTGGGCAACTCGTTTTTCTTGACGGCCTTTTTCTCGAGGGGCGCGATGTCCTTCTCAAGGGTGATTTCCTTGTTCAGGGACTTATTGTCTTGAGCGTTGACACTGTTGAGGGCAAATGCCGCCATCAACACGGCAAGATATATCTTCTTTTTCATTTTCATCTTCATCTTTATCAGTTGTATAAATAATGTGTGATGCTACAGCAATTTAACAGCAATTAATTTTTGGACTTGGTATTCTTTTTCTTGCCGTTGTCGGTGCTGGAATTGCTGGTCGAAGAGGCGTTGCCGCCTTTCCACTTACTCAAGCGTGATTCAATCTCGTTGAAGACTTCCTTCTCCTTGCCGGGATAGCTGCTCTTTAGGCTTTGGAGGTAGTCGCGGGCCTGAGAAACGTTACCCTGCTTGTAATAGACATCGGCCAGGGTGATGAAACTCTTGGCAAGCCAGTAGGAATGCGGCGTGCCCTTGTCGATGAGGGCATTGATCGTCTGCTCGGCCCCTTGATAATTCCCCATCTCATACTGCATCCTGGCAAGCTCATAGGCTGCCTGGGCGCCATATTCGCTGGACGGATCCTTGGCTAGGCTGCGGAATGCGGCTTGGGCATCAGCGGTATTGCCCACCTGTGCGAGCGAGAGAGCACGATCCAGCGTTACCTCTTTCTCCTCGTTGGCGGTGAGGCCGCCACGGTCAAGCAGGGTGCCGGCAATGAGCTGCACCTCGTTCCAGTTGCCCATCTGCTTGGCAACGCGCATGGCACCCAGCTGGGCCAACGTGCGGTTATCATCGCTGGTGGCACGCTCGGCCAGATCCTTGTAACTCTGGAGGGCCTGGTCGAGTTTTCCCTGACGGGTGAGGATATCGCTGCGCATGGCAAGCACATCCTGGGCATAGGAGGCATCGCCACCGGTCTGCAGGGCATTGTCGATGGCTGCAAGGGCATTGTTGTAGTCGCCCTTGCCGTAGTGGTAGCGTGCAATGTAATAATGTGCCTTAGCGACATAAGCGCCGGCAGGATAATCCTTGAGATACTGCTGCATCTTGTCAATGCTGGGACGGGTGTCGATGGCGGCCTTCTCGGCAGCCTCAAAGGTGAGCCTCTCCACTTCGTTCACGTCAATCTTGGGGGCATTGGCCACGCTATTCAGGAATTTGCTGAATTCAGCCAACTGTCCTCGATCGGCATAGATGAGTTTCATGTCCTCGGCAGCAGCCTGGGCTTCATCGCTGGTGGGATATTGCTTAATGACTTTCTTGTATGCCTCGATAGCGGCATCCTCCTTATCCATACTCTTGTTCACCAGTGCCGTCTGCAGCAATCCCCTGCGGGCCTCGACGCTCTTGGGGTAGTTCTTCAACAAGGTCTCATAGGTGTTGAGAGCCTCATTGTTCTTGCCCAGCAGTGCCTGGGCGTTACCTTTCTCCAGCATTGCTTGCGGGGCAAGCTCGCTCTTGGGATAGGCGGCGATGAGTGCATCCATCTGGTTGATTTCATCGGCATATTGGTGGCTCAGTCCCATCATGATACCTTTCTGATACATCGAGTAGTCACCGCTGGCGCTCTTGTCGAGATGCATCGCACGGTCATAGGACAGCTGTGCGCCGCCAAAGTCGCGTGCATAGTATTGGGCGTCACCAATGCGGTTATAGGCATCGGCGGTAAGGTCATTGCTCAGCTGCTTGCTGGCAACGGCATTCTGGAAAGCGGTTTTGGCCTCGGCATACCGTTTCTGACCAAAGAGGCTGTAACCCAGGTTGTACTGGGCGATTCCGTAGTTCTCGTCATCCTTGCTGATGGCGTTGACATACTCCTGCTGCTGCTTGGCAGCCTCGGCATAATTACCATCGCGGTACTCGGCCTCGGCCAGCCACAGGCGGCTCTCGTTCAGGGCCGTCTTGTCATAGTTTCCCACGGCGATGGCCTGCTTGAAGTACTCGTCGGCTTCCTTGTTCTTGTTGTTAGCCAGCGCCTGCACACCCATGTTATACAGGATGTTCTGCTTGGCCTTGAGCACCTTGGCACCGGGCTTCTTGATGCGGTCGATGCTTGTAAGAGCACGCTGATAGTCGTTGGTGCTCATGAAGGCATCAACAAGGTACTCCTCCACATTATCTTTATAGCGCGAGTTGGGATACTCGTTGAGGAAGTTCTCAAAAAGGTCCACGCTCTTGTCAAAGGGCGTGCGGGCGCCCTTGCTCACACCCACGGCATAGTTATAGTAGGCGGTCTCCTTTACACTCTTGTCACAATCCATCATCGCCGCCTGCTGGAAAGCCATGTTGGCGCCGTTGATGTCAGCAAGCTGGCGTTTGGCCTGGCCCAAGTACAGATAGGCACTCTGTGCCAGGGCGTCGCTGCCATCGGTCACATGCAGCATGTTATCCACCACAGCCTGATAGTTGCCATCACGGTAGTCAAGCACGCCCATAGTGTAGGCAGCGGTGCGGTAGGGCTCACCCTCGGGGTTGTCGAGGTAGCGGCGCAGATAGGTGCGCGCATCGCGGTCATTGCCCAGATGGTAGTGGCTCTCACCCACGATGCGGTTCAGCTCCGAGTCAAAGTAGTCGTTGCCCTGAAGGGTAAGCAGTTCGGTGCCTGCAGCGATGACATCCCTATAGTGTTTCTTGTTGTAGTCGATCTGCGTGAGGTAGTACTGGGACTGGAAACCCAACTCAGAGTCTTTAGGGATAAGTTTGAATTTGGCACTTGCCTCGTCATAGTCACCCTGGGCATAGTCCAGATAAGCTTTATAGAACTCGCTGGCACCGGCATAGCGGCTGCTCCTGTCCAGTTCATGGTACTGGCGCTCAGCTTCACGATAGTTACCCAGACGCAGGTTACAGTAGGCTCTGCGATACTCCAGGTCCTCATCGCTGTTCAGGTCCAACGACCGGTTACGAACGAGTGAGTAACTCCACAGGGCGCTTTCCCACTGGCCACGATAGAAATAATAGTTACCCACCTTCATCTGTGCCTCCATGGCAAGTGTCGAGGTGGGATACTGCTCAATGAAATTCTGCAGGGCGACAAGGCTCGCATCGTCACCACGCTCAAAGCGGCTCAGGGCGATGTAATAGTCGGCCTGTTCACGCAGCGATGCGTCGCCGGGCAGCTGCCTTGCATGCTCCAGTTGGTCGATAGCGCCCACATAGTTGTGCGCTTCATACATCTGCTTGCCGCGCTCCAGATAGCCGGCAGCCTCGCTGTTCATCACGCCAGGCTGGGCCAACCCCACAACGGGAGCCGCCACAAGCACCGACAATAAGACTTTCTTTAATTTTGCCATATCTTGTAGTATCTTTGTTATTCTCTTGACTATGGAAGCCCAACATGCGACTTCACGATGCCGTTCACATTACTAATAAATTAACTGCAAATTTAGTTATAAATTGCCACATAGCACCCACCTAACGTCTAAAATATTCCTAAAAAAGCAAGACAAATGTTGCTAACCCGAGCGTGACATATACACGGCCACACAAATTTCGCCATGTCTTGTTATGGCTCCCAGCTGTTAAAACCGAACCTGTTGTCAGCCCAGTATAAAGGAGAGCAAAAGAAGAAAAATCAAGAAAATAATATAATTTTTTGTCATTATATAAAAAATAACTACCTTTGCGAGGTTTTTTGGCGAAATGCCCTAAAATTGAGCGAAACAACATAATAATAATAATTGTAAATGGCTACATTAGAGAAAATTAGGCAGAGGAAAAAGATCCTCGCCATCGTAATCGGTGCCGCACTGCTCGCTTTCATTATCGAGGTCGGTGTCGAGGCCATCGGACGTTCCGGAGGCAACAGCGCAGCCGCAAAAGTCGGCAGAGAGAAAATTGACATTATGCAGTTCCAACGTCGCGTCGAGCGCGAAGCCGCTGACGACCAGCAGAACAACAAGCAAGTTGACGCTGCCATGCGTCAGCAGCAAGTGCTGGATGAGATGATCAATGAGACGCTCCTGGAGCAGGAGTACGAAAAGTTGGGCATCTACGTCAGTGACAGTGAGATCAGCGAGCTGATGATTGGCAAGAATGCTGCTCCCATGGTAATGCAGTTTGCCCAGCAGGTAGGTGCTAAGAGCCCTGCCGAGCTGTATGACTTCATCATGAACCCTGGCAAGCAGGGTATTCAGGAGAGTCAGGTGGCTGAGTTGCGCAACCAGTGGAACAAGCTGAAAGATGACATTACCAAGCAATACAAGTTCGCCAAGTTGCAGACCCTGCTCGCAGGTTGCATGCAACCCAATGACCTGGATCTTGCACAAGTAAAGGAGAATCAGTCGAACACCAATGTCATCAACTTTGTTAAGAAGGATTATGCAACCCTTCCCGATGACAAATATCCCGTTAGCGATGAGGAGCTCAAGGCTGAATGGGAAAAGCTCAAACCCATGTTCAAGACCGACGACAAGCTGTGTGCTATCCACTACATTGCTGTAAACATCGAGCCCAGTGCTGAGGATATTGCTGCAGCCAACAAAGTTGCTGACGCTGCTTATATCGCTCTGCAGAAGGGCCGCGGCATTGACTCGGTGCGCTTGCTGGGTACCGTCAAGATCGACACCGCCAAGATGGCGCAGAAGGACATGCCCATCAAGGTGCGTGACATCTTTGCCGGCGCTGAGGTGGGTGCTACCCGTCGCGACAGCACCGTGGGCAACCACCACGTGATGTACAAGCTCATCAACAAGGAACTGAGCGTCGACTCGGTTGAGCTGAGCTACGTCATGGCACAGGGCGATGCCAAGTTCCAGAAGAGCATCTTGGACCAGCTCAACAGCGGCAAGTCGCTGGATGAGGTCAAGAAGGCCAATGCACAAAAGGTGGACGGCAAGACCAACGAGTGGCAGCGCATCTACAACGCTCCCGACTCGCTGAAGGCTAAAATCGTCAACGCCACCCCCGGTTCATACTTCATCTACATGAGCAGCGACCAGGGCGCAACGCTGATGAGGGTTGACAGCAAGAAGGCTCCTAAGACTTTCTACACCGTTGCAACCATCAGCTATGATGCCTATGCCAGCACCAAGACCAGCGAGATGCTGCGCGACAAGTTCCAGGACTTCCTGAACAAGAACAAGACCGCTAAGGACTTTGAAGAGAACGCAGCCAAGGCCGGTTACAATGCCGTTGAGGAAATGATCAACCCCAGCACTGCCCAACTCGGTTTGGGTGTTGCAGGTCAGGGCGCTATCAAGGACAGCCGCAAGGCCATCAAGTGGGCGTTTGACAGCAAGAAGGATATGGTATCTCCCATCTTCAGCGACAACAACGACGTGATGCTTGCCGTTGCCGTTGATGACATCTATGAGGACGGCTACATGCCCTATACCTACACCGACGTTAAGAACATGCTTACCGATCGCGTGCGCAACAGCAAGAAGGGTGATGCTCTGGTGAAGCAGTACCAGGGCAAGGCTAAAGACCTGGCCGGTTATGCCGCTGCCATGGGTGCCAAGATTGACACGGTGAACGTTGTCTTCGCGGCCAATAGCGATCCCAAGCTGGGTAGAGAGCCCGGTATCATCGGACGCATGTCAGTTGCCAAGCAGGGTGTGCTCCAAGGTCCCAGCAAGGGTGAATACGCCATGTTTGTTTACCAGGTCGTTAAGCAGGAGAAGTCCAGCTACAACCCCGCCAAGGAGGAGCTGGTTAACTCCTACAACCAGAGCCGCGGCGCACAGGTATTCGCCAACCCGCGCACGATCTTCAAGATCCTGTCCAAGGCTACGAAGGTAAAGAAGAGCCTTATCAACTTCTATTGATACGAATAGACGTGACATCATCAAGTCCCGTGGGCAAGCAGCCTGCGGGACTTGTTTTTTAGAGGAAAACGCATTTTTGTGGGCAGGATAGCCTCCTATCTCAAAAAAAAGGCCTAACTTTGGAGGTTAAACCAAAAATGCCATCATTGTAATGTCACTGATCAACGATAGACAAGACGAAATCATTGAGGAATTTGAAGGTCTGGACGACTGGATGGACCGCTATAGCGTCATCATCGACATGGGTAATGCTATGCCCGCGCTGGACGAACAATACAAGACAGCCGACAACCTGATTGACGGTTGCCAGAGCCGTGTGTGGCTGCAGGCCGACTGCATCGACGGTATAATGCGCTTGCAAGCCGACAGCGACGCCATCATCGTCAAGGGCATCATCTCGATGCTGGTGCGCGTGCTCGACGGCGCGACGCCCCAGGAGGTGCTGGACGCCGACCTGTACTTCATCGAGCGCATCGGACTGCGCGAACACCTCTCCCCCACCCGCAGCAACGGACTGCTGGCGATGATTAAGCAAATCAGAGCCTACGCAATTGCCTATCAGGCACGCGAGCACTCGGGCTGTTAAAACCGACGACAATAAACAACATTATTAATTATATTAACCAAATCAACCTAAAGAATTATGTTTAAGAACCATCCCAAGGGTCTAATCCCTGCCGCGTTGAGCAACATGGGCGAACGCTTCGGCTACTACATCATGAACGCCGTGCTGCTGCTGTTCCTGTGCTCCAAGTTCGGCCTTGATGAGGGCACATCGGGCGCCATCTATAGCGTCTTCTATGCCGGTATTTATGTATTAAGCTTAGTCGGCG
>JAEEGL011125880.1_pt1 | contig 18991 bp, 15 predicted proteins | sample 9134231 | NCBI WGS metagenome assembly JAEEGL01 (sample SAMN16246548, study PRJNA631951) | gut metagenome | biome: gut microbiome; feature: rumen; material: fiber-attached | host: Bos | place: Iran: Karaj | collected 2018-10 | reverse complement strand
ATACGGTCCACAGCGTCCGAGGCGCTGCCGCAGTGCAGCGTGCCGAACACGAGGTGGCCCGTCTCGGCCGCGGTGATCGCGGTCTCGATGGTGTCCTTGTCGCGCATCTCGCCGATCAGGATCACGTTCGGATCCTCACGGAGACTGGCGCGCAGGCCCTCGGAAAAGCTCTTGGTGTCCTTGCCGACCTCGCGCTGGTTGATCGCGCACAGATCGGGCTTGTAGAGGTACTCGACCGGGTCCTCGAGCGTCACGATATGGTACTTCTTATGATGGTTGATGTAGTCGAGCATCGCGGCCAGCGAGGTCGATTTGCCGGAGCCGGTCTCGCCCGTTACGAGGACGATGCCCTTGTGCAGCTCCGTCAGACTCATGATCGCCGGGGGCAGACCCAGATTCTCCAGCTTCGGGATCTCCTCGCGCAGAAGACGCAGCGCCACGGAGGGGATGCCCTGCTGCTTGAAGATGTGGATACGGCAACGGTTGTCCGCGAAGGTGTCCGCCGCGTCCAGCTCGCCCCAGTCCATGAAGCGCTGGAAGTTCTGCTCGGAGCCGGAGAGGATCTTCGCGTACTCGAAGCAATCCTCGCGGGTGAGCGGCTCGTCGCTCATGTTCTCCAGACTGCCGCTGACCCTGTATTTGGGCGGGAGACCGCAGATCAGATGGATATCCGAACCGCCGTCCTGCTTGGCCCTGGCTACCAGCTCGTCAACCGTCATCATGCCGCTCGTCTCCTTTTCAGTCTTCTTCGTTCACCACGCGCAGCACTTCCTCGCTGGAGGTGACGCCCTCGCGCATCAGGCGCAGCGCGTTCTCGCGCAGCGACACGAAGCCGCTTCCCGGCTCCTTGAGCTTGCGCTCGATCTCGTCGCGGCTCTTGCGCGCGGAGATCATATCGCGCACCGTGTGGGTCACGGGAAGGATCTCAAACACGGCGATACGACCGCGGTAACCGCTGTTGAAGCACTCGGGGCAGCCCTCGCCGCGATACAGCTGCAGGCCGGTCTCCGAGCCGAGGTTCAGGTCGTCCAGCTCCTCCTGCGAGGGCGTGTAGGCCCTGCGGCAGTGCGGGCAGATGCGGCGCACGAGTCGCTGGGAGATGATGCCCTTGAGCGCGCTGGAGACCAGATACGGCTCCACGCCGATGTCCTCCAAACGCTCGATGGTGCCGACGGCGTCGTTGGTGTGGATCGTGGAGAGCACGACGTGGCCGGTGATGGCCGCGCGCATCGCGATCTCCGCCGTCTCGCCGTCTCGGATCTCGCCGACGGCGATGATGTCCGGGTCCTGACGCAGGATCGCGCGCAGGCCGCTGGCAAAGGTCATGCCCGTCTTCTCGTTGATCTGCACCTGGCTGATGCCGCCGATGTTGTACTCGACCGGGTCCTCCAGCGTGACCAGATTGACTTCCTTCGTGTTCAGGTCGTCGATCATGGCGTACATCGTGGTGGACTTACCGCTTCCGGTCGGGCCGACGATCAGGATCACGCCGGCGCGCATGCGGATCATTCTCTCATACTTCTCAAGGTCGCTGCCGCCCAGACCGATCGCTTCCTTGCTGATCTTGCCGCCCGATTTGTCCAGCAGTCGGGCAACGATCTTCTCACCGTAGATCGTCGGCAGGGTGGATACGCGCAGGTCGATGTCCTTGTCCTTTACGCGGACGTTGAAACGGCCGTCCTGCGGGATGCGGCGCTCGGAAATATCGAGGCTGCTCATGATCTTGATTCGGGAAATGACGGAACTCTGCAGCTCCTTCGGGATCGTCAGGATGTCGCGCATCATGCCGTCGATACGCATGCGCACCTGCATTTCCGTCTCGCGGGGCTCAATATGTATATCGCTCGCGCGCTCGGTGACGGCGCGCTCGATGATGGAGTTGACAAGTCGGATCGTGGGCGCGCTGTTCACCGCGTCTTCGCCGATCTGGTTGGAGACGAACGCGACGTCCGTCGCGCTCAGGCCCTCGCCGCTGCTCAGCGCCTCGCGCTTCATCTCCTCGATCGCCTTCGCCGCGCCCTCGTTGCCGTACAGGATCTGGATCGAGTGCTCGATCGCGGAGGCGGTCGCAACCATCGGCACGACCTTTTTGCGCACGGCCTTGCGGACTTCTTCGATCGCGTAGAAGTTCAGCGGGTCGCTCATCGCAAGATAGAGCTCATCCTTGATGGCCTTCACCGGGACGACCTGATACTGCTTGGCGATGTTCTTCGGCAGCGCCTGCGCCAGCTCGGTCGGGATGTTGACCTTGGTCAGGTCGATGAACTCGATGCCCAGCTGCATCTGCAGCGCCTCGATCAGCTGGTTCTCCGTGATGATCCCGTTCGAGATCAGCACCGTGCCGAGTCGATCCTTGGTGCCCTTCTGCAGCGCGAGGCCGCGTTCCAGCTCCTCTTCTGAAATTGTACCGGCGGCGATCAGCAGCTCGCCGAGCCTTTTGTATGCCATATTCGGTACACTCCGTCTCCAATTCTATGTCGGGATCTTTAAAAAAACCTTATAACAATCGGTTTTTGCCCGCGGCACATGGAAATACTTCTTTCCCATTATGTCGACTTATTATATGCACAAAAAGCAAAAATTGCAATCCCTTTTTAGAATTGGTAAAAAATCTGTAATAATTTGTGCCTCCATTCCCAGTTTCTAATGCAGTATAGAACACTCGCCGTAACAAAATCGTTTCAAATCAGGCCTTTTCTGGAAAAAAAGTTTTACCGCCGCAGAATTTTTTGCCCGGAGCAAAGAAAACGAAGCCCCGCTGGGCGCTTCGCGGAAAGAAGCCCGATCTGTCCGGCGGACAGATCGGGCTTCTTTCCTGGCAGCGGGAGAAGGATTCGAACAATCGAATGCCTGTATCAGCTATCATGGCTCTGTGAACAGAAAGCAATCGTGCAACCGAAAAGGTGCGCCGTCCGGCGCGCTCAATCCCAATTGATTTGATCGTCGGTCACGAAATCCCCTGCCTCAAGCTCATCCATGGCCCGATCCATCGCGGCGCGCTCTTCAGGCGTTACCTTTGTGAAATCGGGGTCCCATGCGAGCACCAGCTTTTTGATCAGTTCAAACGCGAGCACCTGATCCGTGTCGGGAAGCATATCCACCATAAGCGCGATTCTCTGTGAAATAGGCATTGTATTCCCTCCTTTACTTGTAGACGCCGCCGCGGCTGTCAATGTTCAGTATTTGCAGGATCTCAAGCTGACCGTCGCGATCGTAGCGGAATACTACGCGATATCCGCCGACGCGAAGTCGCAAACGCCCGTCCGAATAGCCCTCCAGTCGCTTTATATCGCCCCTGGGCGGCTTCTCTGTCAATCCAAGTATTGCGGCTCGTATTCTCTGCTTCGTTGGCCTGTCATAGCTTTCAATGGCTTTCTGCGCGGCTTTGGCGTATCTAATCTCCATCCCCGGCCTCCTGATCGTCCCGTTCCATGCGCTCGTCAATCGCTTGGTTGATATACGCGTTGAGAGACTCGCCGCGGCGACCCGCGCAGCTTCGTACCGTTTCCCTTTGCTCTGCCGTCATTCGGACTTTGACCTCAACAAACTGCGCGATATACTTCTTATGTGCGCGGGCCTGCGCCTCGGTAAAGCCACGGTATGCGCTTTTTCTTTCCTCTGCCAAAAGCGGCACCCCCCTTTGTTTAATACTTACTATAGCACAATCAATATATATGGGGCAATATACATTCTTCACAAGTATATGGGCGTATCTTTGTATGCCTTTCCAAATTGATATATGGGGTATCCACATCAACATATACTCAAGGACAGTACAGCCAGAATGCAGGCCTGCATTGACAGAATGGCATGAAAAGAGCCCTCGGAGAAAAACGATTTCCGGGGGCTTAAAAATGCCGTTTTTTGATCTGTAAAGGGAAAACGAAAGGGAAAACAGCCCATTTCAGGCATAGAAAAAGCCCTGCACCTATTGAAGATACAGGGTTTTCCTTTGGCAGCGGGAGAAGGATTCGAACCCTCACATACGGAGTCAGAGTCCGCTGTGCTACCTTTACACAATCCCGCTATCGGTATTCTTTTGTGAGCGCTCTGTTATTATACCGGGTTTCGCGGAATTGTCAAGTGCTTTCTTTACAAATTTTCCGCTGCCCGGGCGGATCACGAGCTTCGGCGCAGCGCCCGCACGAGATACTGCGCGGCAAGGCCCGTAAACGCGCCGGTCAGGATCGCCGCGAGCAGCAGGGCCGGAGCGTACCAGAGCAACCCGGGCGTGCCCGTCACGAGCACGGCGACGGCGAGCTGTCCCAGGTTGTGGGCGATCGCCGCGAGCACGCTCACCGCCCAGAGCGGCAGCGGGCCGATCAGCGCGGCCATCACGGCATAGGCGAGCGCGCCGCCCGCCGCGCTGTAGAGCAGCGCCGAGCAGCCGCCGGAAAACAGGCTCCCCAGCAGCAGCCGCACGACGAGGACGGCTCCCGCCTGCTTCCGTCCCAGCAGCGCCATCGCCGCGAGCGTGACGACGTTGGCAAGGCCGAGCTTCACGCCGGGCACGGGCACCGGCGCGGGGATCTGCGCCTCGAGCACGTAGACCGCCAGCGCCGCAGCGGCGAGGATCGCCGTTAAAACGAGCGTCTTCGTGCGGCTCATTTCCCGTCCTCCAGCTCGATGACGAGCCTGTGCGGCAGACAGACGATCGGCAGCAGACTGTCCTCCGCCCAGCCGCGCTCCACGCAGATCCTGTCCGGGCAGTCCGCCCGGATCACGGCGATCCGCCCGTGCTCCACGCGCACGGTGTTGCTGCCGTGCTCCGTTCGTATCTCAAATTCATAGGGCAGCGTCACGGCGCGCAGGTCGATCTCCCGGACCGTCTCTCCGTCCACGGTGACGCGCGCGATCACGGCGGGGCCGGCAAAACGGCGCGCCAGCGCAAGCCCGAGCGCCGAGAGCAGCGCGAGCGCCAGAAATACCGCGATCCATATTTTTGTCTGTTTCGTCATTCCGTTCATGGCACAATCATTTTAGATGCTTCCGCGCGCCTTGTCAATCTGATACAAATTTGTTATAATGTATAATCAAGGAACGACGCGATCCGTTCGGATGGTCCGATACGGTTCTCCGATAACGGAACCGTTTTTCCCCGAAGCTCTGCAGGATGGAAGGAGGCGCCCCGTATGGAACGGCTGACCGCTGTCTTCGCGCGCCTCGACCCCGACGCGGGCTTTGCGCGCGGCCTTGTCACGCTCTCGCGCTATATCCTTCCCGCGCTCGCCGTCTGGATCCTGCTGCGCTGCGTCTTCTCCATGCTCCGCTGCCGGTACGAGCCGGAGATCTGGGGCTATCTCAAGCAGTCTGACGGGAAAAAGCATCCCCTGCTGCACTGGGAGAACGTCGTCGGACGCGCCCGCAGCGCGGACGTCGTCTTCCCCGATCCCACGATCAGCCGCACGCACGCCGCGCTGATCCGCTCCGACAGGGGAGACTGGACCGTTCTCGACCTGCACAGCACGGGCGGCGTCGCCGTGAACGGCAAGCCCGTGGAACGCGCAGAGCTGCACGACGGAGACAAGCTCACGCTCGCCGACCGCAAGCTGCGCTTCGTCTCCCTGACGGACAGGGAGCGCGGCTCTCTCTCCGAGGTCCGCACCTCCCCCGACGCGGTGCGGCGTCCGGCGCTGAGCTTTCTGCTGCTGACCGTGTTTCAGCTCCTCCTCTGCGCCGCGCAGCTCGTTCACGCCGGCGAGGCCCACCGCGTCCATATCGCGCTCGCCTATCTGGCCCTCTGCGCGCTGATGTGGTGCTTCTTCTTCGGGATGCGCTCGATCCGCCGCAGCGGCTTCGAGGTGGAGGCGATCGCCTTCTTCCTCTCCTCGCTGGGTCTGATGGTCGCGGCGGATTCCGCCCCCTCGCAGCTTCTGAAGCATCTGCTGCTGCTCGCATCCGGCGTCGCGCTCTTCCTGCTGCTCGGCTGGTGGCTGCGCGACCTGCGCCGCACGCGCGCGCTGCGCTGGGTTTGCGGCTTTGCGGCCATGGGCTTTCTGGCGCTGAACCTGCTCACCGCCGAGGAGGTCTTCGGCGCGAAGAACTGGCTCTTTATCGCCGGCTTTTCCGTGCAGCCCTCGGAATTCGTAAAGATCGCCTACATCTACGCCGGAGCCGCCACGCTCGACCGCCTCTATGCGAGACGGAACCTGCTCCTGTTCATCGTTTTTTCCGCCGTCTGCGTCGGCGCGCTCGCGCTGATGGGCGATTTCGGGACGGCGCTGGTCTTTTTTGCCTGCTTCCTCGTGATCAGCTTCCTGCGCAGCGGCAATCTCGCCACCGTTTTTCTCGCGCTCACCGGCGCGGCGCTCGCCTGCTTTCTCGCGCTCTACGCAAAGCCGCACATCGCGGCCCGCTTTGCGGCCTGGGGCCATGTCTGGGAGAGTCCGTACGGCGCCGGATTCCAGCAGACGCGCGCGCTCGCCGCGGCCGCGTCCGGCGGCCTGTTCGGCATGGGCGCGGGCGCGGGCTGGCTGACCGGGATCGTCGCGGCGGACACCGATCTGGTCTTCTGCGTGCTCTGCGAGGAGCTCGGGCTGGGAATGGGCGTCCTTGCCGTGCTGGCGGTCGTGCTCCTGTGCGTGTTCGCCGTGCGGGACGCCGCGGGGAGCCGCAGCGGCTTCTATGTGATCGCGGCCTGCGCGTCCGTGAGCGTCATGCTGGTGCAGACCGCGCTGAACGCGCTCGGCTCCGTCGACATTCTCCCCTTCACGGGCGTGACCTTTCCCTTTGTCTCCCGCGGCGGCTCCAGTCTCATCAGCTGCTGGACGCTGCTCGCCTTCATCAAGGCCTCCGACACGCGCCAGAACGCCAGCTTTGCCCAGAAGCTGCCCGCGCGCGGCGGCGCAAAGGAGGCGGACGCCGAATGAGAAAGCTGCAGCGGCGCGCCGCCTCCGCCCTCCTGCTCGCGGGGGCGCTCCTTCTGGGGCTCGCGTTTTATATCGTCCGCTACTTCCGGGACGGGCGCGACTGGGCGCTGTCGCCCGTAAACGCCGCCTATTATTCCGGAGGCGTCCTGCGCGCCGGAACGCTCACGGATCGAAACGGGATCGTCCTCGCCCGCGCGGCGGACGGCGAGCACGCCTACGCCGACGACGCGGACGCCCGTATCAGCTGCCTGCACGCTGTCGGCGACTACGAGGGCTATATCGGCGCGGGCGCGCTGCGGCTCTTCGCTGACGCGCTGAGCGGCTACGATCCCGTACAGGGCGCGTATGAAAGCGACGGCGCCGTCGTGGCGCTGTCTCTGGACGCGCGGCTGCAAAAGGCCGCCTATGCCGCGCTCGGCGGACGCAGCGGCGCCGTGGCGCTGTGCAATTACCGCACCGGAGAGCTGCTGTGCATGGTCTCCTCCCCCGCCTATGATCCCGCATACGGCCCTGCCGCGGGCGCGGAGGGCGTGTACGTCAACCGCGTTACCGGCGCGGCCTACACCCCCGGCTCCGTTTTCAAGCTCGTGACGCTCTGCGCCGCGCTGGAGAGCATCGGCGATCTGCGCGCGCGCAGCTTCTTCTGCGCGGGCGAGACGGAGATCGGCGGCATATCCGTCAAATGCTCCGGCATCCACGGCGCGCAGACGATCGAGCAGGCTTTCGCCAACTCCTGCAACTGCGCCTTTGCCGAGCTCAGTCTGGAGCTGGGCGCGGACAGGCTGGCGGCCTGCGCGCAAAGGCTCGGGCTGACGGATTCCCTGTCGCTCTGCGGCGCTTCGGTCGTGCCGGGCAGCTTTGAGAAGGCCGCGGCCGGAAGCGCAGACCTCGCCTGGTCCGGCATCGGGCAGTATACCGACCTCGTCTCCCCCTACGCCGTCCTCCGGTTGTCCGCGGCGATCGCGGGGGGCGGCAGCGTCCGGGAGCCGACGCTCCTTCGGGACGGTAAGAGCCGCGCAACGGCCGTTCTGGACGCGGATATCGCCGAAGAGATGGCCGATCTGATGCGCTACAACGTCGTCAGCCATTACGGCGACTGGATCGCCCCCGGTCTCCCGCTCTGCGCGAAGACCGGCACGGCGGAGCTGGGCGACGGGACCTCGCACGCCTGGTTCACGGGCTTCCTGCAGGATGAAGCGCACCCCTACGCCTTTGTCGTCGTCGTGGAACACGGCGGCAGCGGGCTGAGCGCCGCCGCGCCGGTCGCCTCCCGTCTGCTGCTCGCCGCGGCGGCCGATTGAGAAAGGAGAGCGAAAATGTCTGATTTTCTTCGGAAAAAGCTCTGCTTCTTTTACATTCCCCTGTCTCTCATCTATATGGAGCTGGTCTTCAAGCTCTGGTGCTTCCACACCGTCAGCTCTAATGGCTTCCTCTTCACCGCGCTGCTGTCCGGCGCGTTCGGCTTCGCGCTGAGCCTGAGCTGCTGCCTGAAAGGGCGCTTTTCGCGCTGTATGCCGTGGGTGTGGCTCCTGCTCGCCTTCCTGCTGTTCGGCACGCAGGCGGTCTATTTCCGCATCTTCAAGACCTTCGTGGCGCTGTTCAGCCTGTCTAAAGCCGGCGGCGTGTTCGGGAGCTTTCTCGTGCAGGCGCTGATGGGCATCCTGAACACGAGCCCCTGTCTGCTGGCGCTCGCGCTGCCGATGGTCCTCTGGATCATTTTCCGGAAGCGCCTCGTCCCCGAGGAGGAGGTCGGCACGCCGCAGCGCGCCTGGATGGCCGGAATGTTTCTCGTGATGCATCTGGCCGCCGTCTGCGCGATCATGGGCGGCAGCTACGCCGTCATGTCCCCCGGCTATCTCTACAGCAAGACGCTCATTCCGAATCTCTCGGAGGACTATTTCGGCGTTTTGACGACGCTCCGGCTGGATATCCGGGACCTGATGCTCACGCACGGAGACCCGGACTCCCTCATTATCCCGGAGGATCTGCTCCTGCCCTCCCCCACGCCCGCGCCCGCGCAGACGCAGACGCCGGACGCGGCCGCTCCCGCACCGGAGACGGAGCCCTCCCACGCGCCGGAGAACCGGCTTCTCACGCCTGCCGAGCTGGCCGACGCGCAATCGGCATACAACATACTCGAAATCGACTTCGACACGCTTCTGGCGCAGGAAGACGATCCGGAGCTCGCGGCGCTGCATGAATACTTCCGCGACCGCACGCCCACGGAAAAGAACGAATACACCGGCCTTTTCGCGGGAAAGAACCTGATCTGGATCGTGGCGGAGAGCTTTTCCTCCCTCGCGCTCGAGCCGGAACACACGCCCACGCTCTGCCGTCTCTCGCAGGAGGGCTTCGTGTTCGAGAACTTCTACAACCCGCTGTGGGGCGTATCCACGAGCGACGGGGAATACGTGACGCTCTGCAGTCTGCTGCCGAAATACGGCATCTGGAGCTTTTCCGCGTCCTCCGAAAACTACATGCCCTTCGCCATGGGCAATCAGCTCGGCGCGGAGGACTATCTCACCCGCGGCTACCACAACCACACGTACAATTATTACGACCGCGACAAGAGCCATCCCAATATCGGCTATACGTGGATCGGGCGCGGGAACGGGCTGGAGGTTCGGGATCAGTTCCCGGAGTCTGATATTGAAATGGTGGAAAACACCGTCTGGGATTACGTGGAGGATTCGCCCTTCCACATCTACTACCTCACCGTCAGCGGCCATATGTTCTACGATTTTTACAGCAATGCCATGGCCATGAAGCACCATGAAGACGTGACGGATCTGGATATGAGCGACACCTCGCGCGCCTATATCGCGTGCAACATGGAGCTGGACGCCGCCGTAGCCCTGCTGCTGGAGGAGCTCGAGGCCGCCGGCGAGCTGGAAAACACCGTGATCGTCCTCTCCGGCGACCACTACCCCTATGCGCTGGATACGCCGCAGCTGGAAGAGCTCCACGGCGGCCCGTTTGCCGACGATCTGGAAATCTACCGCAGCACGCTCATCCTCTGGAGCGGCGACATGCGCGAGCCGGTCCGCGTCGACAAATACTGCTCGTCGCTGGATATCCTTCCGACGCTCTCGAATCTGTTCGGCCTGCCTTACGACTCGCGACTGCTCATGGGGCGGGACGTTTTCTCCGACAGCGAGCCGCTGATTGTCTTCTCCAACCACAGCTTCATCACCGACCGCGGCAGGTTCATCGCCGCTTCGGATCTCTTCCTGCCCGCGGAGGACGCGGACTGGAGCGAGCTCGATCCCACGGAATACGCGCGGGAGATGCACGACGAGGTCGACAGGCTGTTCAGCAGCAGCTCCTCGATCCTGCTGCGGGACTACTACAGCGCCGTTTTCCGCGCCGCGCCAAAGGAATAAGGATTTATGATCGATATTGCCGTTCACAATTTAAGAAAGTCGTTCGAGGTCGGCAAGTACATTCTCGACGGGCTGACCTTTGAGATCAACGCCGGCGAGCGCGTCTGCCTGCTCGGCAAAAACGGCGCCGGGAAGACCACGCTCTTCCGTCTGCTCGTCGGCGAGCTGGAGGAGGACGAGGGCGAAATCCTCATTCCGCCCGAAAAGCGGGTCGGTCTGATTTCCCAGATCCCCGTCTACCCGGAGGCCTATACGGTCGAGGACGTGCTCAAGAGCGCGTTCGCCGCCGTCTACGCCATTGAAAAGAAGCTGCAGGACGTCTCCGAGCGGATGGCCTCCAGCGACTCGCCCGCCCTGCTGGCGGAATACGACCGGCTAAGCGCCGACTACGAGCGGCTGGGCGGCTACCGCATGGATTACGAGCGCGGCCGCGTCGCCAACGGGCTGGATATCCCGCCGGATATGCGCTCTCGCCTGTTTTCGCAGCTCTCCGGCGGCGAGAAGACGCGCGTCAATCTCGCGCGGCTGATCCTTGAGGACACCGACATCCTGCTGCTCGACGAGCCCACGAACCACCTGGATCTGCGCGCGACGGAGTGGCTGGAGGACTATCTGCTCGGCTTTCGCGGCACGGTGCTCGCGATCAGTCACGACCGCTGGTTCCTCGACCGGGTCGCCCAGCGCACGATCGAGCTCGTCAACGGCAGGGCGGAGTTTTACAGCGGGAACTATTCCTTCTACGTGCAGGAGAAGCAGCGGCGCTTCGAGGAGCAGATGCGCCAGTACGAAAAGGATCAGGCCAAGCTCAAGCAGCTGCAGGAGGCGGCCGACAAGCTCCATCTCTGGGCCTTTATGGGCGCGGACAAGCTGCATAAGCGCGCTTTTTCCATGGAAAAGCGGATCGAAAAGCTCTCCCAGACGGAGCGCCCGCGGCAGGAGCGGAAGATGGGCAGCCGCTTTTCGGAAAAGGCCTTCAACGGCGACGAGGTACTCGTCATGGAGGGCGTCTCCAAGGCCTTCGGGGAAAAGCATCTGTTCTCCGGGCTCTCCGCAGCCGTCACGGGCGGCGAGCGGATCGCGCTGATCGGCGACAACGGCACGGGAAAATCCACGCTCGTGAAGATCATCACCGCCGAGCTGCCGCCCGACACGGGCTTCGCGCGCCGCGGGCCCTCGATCCGCACCGCCTATCTGCCGCAGCACGTCCACTTTGACGATGAGAACCGCAGCGTGCTGGATACGGTGCTCTATGAGACGAACTGCTCCCCGCAGGCCGCGCGCGACCGCCTCGGCGCGTTCCGCTTTTCCGGCGAGGACGTTTTCAAGCCCGTCTGGGCGCTCTCCGGCGGGGAAAAGAGCCGCCTGCGCCTCTGCATCCTGATGCACGGGGAGATCAATTTCCTCATTCTGGATGAGCCGACGAACCACCTCGACCTGCCCAGCCGCGAGTGGCTGGAGGACGCGCTCGGCGACTATGAGGAGACGCTGCTCTTTGTCTCGCACGACCGCTATTTCATCGAAAAGTTCGCCACGCGGATCTGGGCGCTCGACGGCGGCGTCTTCTACGACTACCGGGGAAGCTTTTCCCAATACAGGGCCTACCGGCAGCGTCTTGCCGCCGCGGCCGCCGCGCAGGACGCCGGAAAAAGTGCCCGCGCTGACAAAAAAGATGCAAAGACGGGGGATACTAAGAAAAAAGCGTATCAGAGTCCCGAGAAGAAGCTGGCCCGTCTGGAGCGGGAGATCGCAAAGCTGGAGGCGCAGATCGCCGAGCTGGAGGCTAAGGCAGCCGCCAACGCTTCGGATTACCAGAAGCTGCTGGAGATCGACGAAGCGCGCGCGCCGCTGAACGAACAGCTCCTGCTGCTGTACGAGGAGTGGGACGCGCTCGGCGGCTGATACGAACCGGAGGATCCCATGGTCATCTCAATCCTGTTCGCCGCGGTCTTTGCCGCGTTGGGACTGTTCTTTCGCTTCGCGCTGATCGGCTACCGGACGATCGCGCTGCTGTGCTGGGGCGTCGCCGCTCTGATCCTGCTCTTTCTTCTGTGCCGCAGGAAGCGCCTTCGCAGGCTTCGGATCGTTTTGATCGCGCTGCTCTGTCTGGGGCTCGCGGCGCTCGCCGCGCTGGAGGTCCCCATAATCCGCAGCGCGCGCACGGACGCGGGAGAGGCGGACTGTCTGATCGTGCTCGGCGCGGGACTCAACGGCAGCGTCCCCTCTCTCTCCCTGACCGACCGGCTCAGAGCCGCGCTGGAATATCTTGAGGCGCACCCCGCCAGCATCGCCGTTGTGAGCGGCGGGCAGGGCAGCGGCGAGAGCATCACGGAGGCGGAGGCCATGCGGCGCTGGCTGGAGAGCGCCGGCGTCGCGCCGGAGCGCATCCTGATGGAGCCGCAGGCCACCACGACGGAGGAGAACATCGCCTATTCGCTCGCGCTCCTTCAGCAGCGGGGCGAGGCGGACGCCTCCGTCGCCGTCGTGTCGAGCGAATACCACCTGTACCGTGCGAAGTGCATCGCCCGCGCGCAGGGCGTTGAGGCACTCGGCGTCGCCGCAAAGACGAGCTATCCCGTCCTGCGGCTGAACTATTTTCTGCGCGAAGCCTTCGCCGTGGCCTATCTGCGCGTTCTCGGCAGGATCTGACGCTGCCCCGTTCCTGCTTCCGTGGGGATTCTTTGAAAGTCTCGGGCGCGGCAGAGGCGGAAAACGCCCTGCCGCGCCCTGTATTTGGGAAAAACGATCAGGAAAGCGAGCGCCTTCCGGCGGCGCTTCGTAGGGCCTGCCAATTGCAAAGAAGGGTCCCGTATGGTACTATGCAATTACTCTGAATATTCATGCAGGAGGGATACCATGAAAAAGCCCTTTGTCACACTCGAACAGCTGCAGGCTTTCTCCGAGCAGTTTCCGACGCCCTACCACCTCTACGACGAAAAGGGGATCCGCGAGAACGCGCGGCGTTTGAAGCAGGCTTTCGCATGGAACCCCGGCTTCAAGGAGTTCTTTGCCGTCAAGGCCACGCCCAATCCGACGCTGATGCAGATCCTGCATGAGGAGGGCTGCGGCATGGACTGCTCCAGCCTCACGGAGCTGATGCTCTGCGAGCGCGTGGGCATCTCCGGCGGCGACATCATGTTTTCCTCCAACGACACGCCCGCGGAGGACTTCCGGCTCGCGGACAGGCTGGGCGCGACGATCAACCTCGACGACATCACGCACATCGACTTTCTCGAAAAGACCATCGGCCGCATCCCCGAAAGAATCAGCTGCCGCTACAATCCCGGCGGGTATTTTGAGATCTCCAACACGATCATGGACTCGCCCGGCGACGCGAAATACGGCATGACCAAGCCGCAGATGTTCCAGGCCTTCCGTCTGCTCAAGGAGAAGGGCGCGAAGGAGTTCGGCATCCACGCCTTCCTCGCCTCGAACACCACGACGAACGACTATTGGCCCACGCTTGCCCTGCAGCTTTTCCGCCTCGCGGTGGAGCTCAAGAACGACGTCGGCGTGCACATCGGCTTTATCAACCTCTCCGGCGGCGTCGGCATCCCCTATCGCCCGGACCAGCAGCCCGCGGACATTCTGGAGATCGGCGAGAAGGTGCGCCGCGTGTACGAACAGATCCTGGTGCCCGCGGATATGGGCGACGTCGCCATCTGCTCGGAGCTCGGACGCTTCATGCTCGGGCCCTACGGCTGCCTCGTCACGAGGGCCATCCACCAGAAGCACATCCACAAGGATTACGTCGGTGTGGACGCCTGCGCATGCAATCTCATGCGCCTGGCGATGTACGGCGCCTATCACCACATCACCGTCATGGGCAAGGAGAACGCGCCGGAGGATCACCTCTACGACGTAACCGGCGGCCTCTGCGAGAACAACGACAAGTTCGCCATCGACCGCTGGCTGCCGCGCGTGGATAACGGGGATTTTCTTGTCATCCACGACACCGGCGCGCACGGGCACTCCATGGGCTACAACTACAACGGAAAGCTGCGCAGCGCGGAGGTGCTGCTGTGCGAGGACGGAAAAGCAAAGCTCATCCGCCGCGCGGAGACGCCGGAGGACTATTTCGCAACGCTGAACTTCTGATCGCTTCAAAATACGCAAACGGGCCGTCGTTCGGACGGCCCGTTTTTTATGCAAAAAAAGCGGCGGGACAGGCCTTTCGCCGTCCCGCCAATGGGTTGTGGGATAAAGATATGAGCTGCGTCTCCGCGTGATCCTTGCGGATCAATTGGATAAGCTGTGCCTATAGAATAGCCGATTTGCGCCGTCTTGTAAAGAGCGAACGGCGTCGACGCCGCACTAGTTTTGTCGGGAGGCTCCCGTCACGGCGTCATGGAGTAGTTCGGCGCCTCCTTGGTGATGTAGATATCGTGCGGATGGCTCTCCTTGAGGCCCGCCGAGGTGATGCGCACGAACTGGCTCTGCCTGCGCAGCGCCTCGACGTCGGGCGTGCCGCAGTAGCCCATGCCGGAACGGATGCCGCCGCACATCTGAAAGACCGTATCGGAGACGGGTCCCTTGTACGGCACGCGGCCCTCGACGCCCTCCGGCACGAGCTTCTTGTTGTCCTCCTGGAAATAGCGGTCCTTGCTGCCCTTGGCCATTGCGCCGAGGCTGCCCATGCCGCGGTAGACCTTGAACTGACGGCCCTGATAGACCTCCGTCTCGCCGGGGCTCTCCTCGCATCCCGCGAGCAGGCTGCCGAGCATCACGACGCTCGCGCCGGCGGCCAGCGCCTTGACGATATCGCCGGAGTACTTGATGCCGCCGTCGGCGATGATCGGAACGCCGTAGGCGTCCGCCATCTCCGCGGACTCGAGCACCGCCGTGATCTGCGGCACGCCGATGCCCGCCACGACGCGGGTCGTGCAGATGGAGCCGGGGCCGATGCCGACCTTCACGCAGTCCGCGCCGGCCTCGATAAGCGCCTTCGTGCCCGCCGCCGTGGCCACGTTGCCCGCGACCAGCTGGACGTCCGGGAAGCGCTCCTTCACGCGCGCGACGCTCTTGAGAATGTTCAGCGAATGGCCGTGCGCGCTGTCGAGCACGAGCACGTCCACGCCCGCGTCCACGAGCGCGCCCGCGCGGTCGAGCACGTCGCTCGTCGCGCCGATGGCCGCCGCGCAGAGCAGCCGCCCCTGGGCGTCCTTGGCGGAATTGGGATAGGTCAGCGCCTTGGTGATGTCCTTCGTGGTGATGAGTCCCTTGAGGTGGAAGCTTTCGTCCACGATGGGGAGCTTTTCGATCTTATGCCGGCGAAGGATCTGCCGCGCCTCCTCCAGCGTCGTGCCCTCGCGTGCGGTCACGAGTCGGTCCTTGGTCATGACCTCGCTGATCGGGCGGCTCATGTCCTCCTCGAACTTCATGTCCCGGTTGGTGATGATACCGACGAGCCTGCCGTCCGCGTCGACGATCGGAACGCCCGAGATTCGGAACTTGCCCATCAGCGCGTCCGCGTCCGCCAGCGTGTTGTCCGCGTGCAGGAAAAACGGATTGGTGATGACGCCGTTTTCGGAACGCTTCACCTGATCCACCTGCTCGGCCTGCGCGTCGATGCTCATGTTCTTGTGGATCACGCCGATGCCGCCCTCGCGCGCGATGGCGATCGCCATGCGGTACTCCGTGACCGTATCCATGGCCGCGCTCATCATCGGGATGTTCAGCCGGATCTTTTTGGTCAGCCACGTGCCCAGATTCACGTCCGCGGGCAGCACGCTGCTCTCCGCGGGAACCAGAAGCACGTCGTCAAAGGTCAGGCCCTCGCCGACGAACCGATGTGCGTAGCCGTTGCTGAAAGGCATAATCGAAAACCCCCTCACCCGTTCATTCAAAAAACGTTTTTTGTTATTTTAGCTTTTTTGCCCGGCCGTGTCAATCCTCGACTTCGACGAAATCCAGCGAGGCGATAAAGCCGGTCTTGCCGTCCGCGTGCGCGCCGCGCGCCGTGACCGCGCCGCCCTCGCGCGAGCCGGACAGGACGAGCCTCTCCCCCGGCAGAAATTCCGCGTGGTAGTCGACCTGCATACGCGCCATGCGTTTCGGGCCGCCCTCCCAGAAGCCGAAGGCGTCGCAGAGCGCGTCCACGTAATTGGCGCTGGAAAAGTGGCCGTTCCGGTCGCAGAGACTGTACGGTACGCGGAGCTCCGCTCTCTCCGGCAGCTCCTTCGGGTTCGGCAGCCGACGCAGATCTTCGATCTCCGCCGTCGGTGCCTCCTTCGGGAGCAGCTGCTCCAGCTCCTGCACGCGCAGGATGCGCCGCGTTTCCATATCCACGGGGATCCACACCATGCGCACGCGCGCGATCTCCTCCTCGCCGCGGCTGACGCGGGCTTCGCGGATATAGTACGCCCGCAGTACGGCGCGCGGCGTGCAGACGACGCGCAGCGAATCTCCCACGCGGGCGGCCGCGCGCTGCATGCTGCAAAACCGCGCGAGCATCCAGCCGAGATGCGTTTTCTCGACGACCTCCGGCGTGATAACTTTCTCGCTGTCCTGCTGAAGCTGAGACATTCGCATGCTCCAGCGCAGCAGCTCCGATGGCTTCAGCAAGCCGTAAACGTCCGTCTCATACGGATAGAGCTCATGATCCATCCAAACCATTTTTGCCTCCTAAAACACGCGGCGCACAAAGGGTTTTGCCTCGGGCGCAGCGTCCCCGATCTCACAGCAGCGCAGATAGGCCTCTACCGCCGCTCGCCCCTTTTCCGGGTCGTTTGCGTGGATCTGCGCGAGGCTCTCGCCCGCGCATACGGGGTCGCCTACCTTCTTGCGAAGCAGCAGGCCGACCGCCGGGTCGATTGCGCTCTCCTTCGTCTCGCGGCCTCCGCCGAGATGCATGCAGACGCGGCCGATCTCGTTCGCGGTCAGGCGCGAGATCCAGCCGTCGCGCGGCGCGGGGACCTCGAGCACAAACGCCGCGCGCGGCAGTCTGTCCGGCTCATACACGGCGGCGGGATCACCGCCCTGCGCGCGCACGAGAGAGGCCAGCGTCTCCAGCGCCGCGCCGCTCTTTACGGCGCCAAGCATCATTTCCTCCGCCTGCTTTTCATCGGCCGCCAGGCCGCCCTCTGTCAGGATGCAGCCGCCGAGACGCAGGCACAGCTCCAGCAGGTGCCCGGCGCTTTCTCCGCGCAGCACGTCGATCGCCTCCCGCACCTCCAGCGCGTTGCCGACGGCAAAGCCGAGCGGCTCGTCCATATCCGTCACGAGCGCGCGCGTCTTCTTCCCCGCCGCGCGTCCGACCTTGACGAGCTCGGCAGCCAAACGCGCGGCGTCCTCATCCGTCTGCATGAACGCACCGCTGCCCGTCTTCACGTCGAGCACGATCACGTCCGCACCCACGGCCAGCTTTTTGGACATGATGCTGCTGACGATCAGGGGAATGCTCGAAACGGTGCCCGTCACGTCACGCAGCGCATAGAGCTTTTTGTCCGCCGGGCAGAGATCCTGCGCCTGTCCGGTGATGACGAAGCCGATCTCCCGAAGGTTTTTACGAAACTCCTCCTCCGACAGATCGCAGCGAAAGCCCGGAAAGCTCTCCAGCTTGTCGATCGTGCCGCCGGTATAGCCCAGTCCGCGTCCGGACATCTTCGACATCTTCACGCCGAGCGCGGCGAGGATCGGGCAGAGCACGAGGCTCGTCTTGTCCCCGACGCCGCCCGTGGAGTGCTTGTCCGCCTTCAGGCCGGGAATGTCGGACAGATCGAGCGTATCGCCGCTGTGGAGCATGGCGAGCGTCAGATCCAGCGTCTCCCGCTCCGTCATGCCGCGAAAACAGATCGCCATCAGCATGGCGGACATCTGGTAATCCGGCAGCTCGCCGTCCGTATAGGCGCGGATCATCCAGCGGATCTCTTCCGTGCGCAGCTCGCCGCCGGCGCGCTTTTTCTCGATCAGCTCGACCATGTTCATGGCGTTCATCCTTTCCGGGAATGATAGGGATATTGTAACGCACGGCCGCGGAAAATGCAACAGCGCCGCAGTCCGTCTACCCCCTTGCCGCGAAGCCTTCTCTGTGATAAAGTGAGGAAAAAAACGAACGGGCGGGGTAGTTCACATGATCTATCGACTTCCGGAAGTCGGCGACGAAGCCGCGCTGGCCGCATACGTGCGGGAGCATCACGATAACGGGGAAACGAGCATTTCCGCAAGCCTCGGGCTCTCGTCCTCCGACTATGCCGAATGGGTGGAGAAGATCCGCCGAAACGCCAGCGTCGGCGACGACGAATGGGGCAGATCGCTCCTGTACCTCTGCCTGGAGGAGACCGGATTGATCGGTCTGCTGAGCATCCGCTTCGAGCTGCCCGCGTCCCTGTCCGAAAAGTACGGCGATATCGGCTACGGCGTGCGGCCGTCCGAGCGGTGCAGGGGGTATGCGACCGAAATGCTCCGTTACGCGCTGTCCGTCTGCCGGGAAAAGGGCATGAGCAAGGTCGTTCTCGGCTGTTATAAGGACAATCTCGCGTCCGCGGCGACGATCCGAAAAAACGGCGGCGTTTTGTTCGCGGAAAACGAGAAGTACAAGGCAGGAAGAATCAGCCAATACTATTCGATCGCGCTCTGACGGAGCCTGTTTCCGGCGTCTTGCAGCGCCTTCCGCCCGCCGGCGCGAATCGGCGAAATACCCCTTTACTTTTCCGGCGAACTCTGCTATAGTAAATAAGCTTTTTATGTGCCCGTAGCTCAGTTGGATAGAGTGTCAGACTCCGACTCTGAAGGTCGCAGGTT
>JAEEGL010705367.1_pt1 | contig 18991 bp, 18 predicted proteins | sample 9134231 | NCBI WGS metagenome assembly JAEEGL01 (sample SAMN16246548, study PRJNA631951) | gut metagenome | biome: gut microbiome; feature: rumen; material: fiber-attached | host: Bos | place: Iran: Karaj | collected 2018-10 | reverse complement strand
GGCGATTACGATCCTGTAAAATGGGCAGACATTGTTACAACAACAACACATAAAACTTTGCGCGGACCTCGTGGTGCTTTGATTTTGTGTAAGCAGGAATTTGCCGACTACGTAAACAAGGGTTGTCCTATGGTACTTGGAGGTCCACTTGGACACATCATGGCTGCAAAGGCTATTGCCCTTAAAGAAGCCAATACTCCTGAATACCGTGCATGGGCAGCTCAGGTTGTTAAAAATGCACAGGCTCTTGCAGAAGGCTGTAAATCACACAACATTCCATTGCAGACTGGCGGAACAGACAACCACCTTATGCTTTGCGACGTAACAGTTTACGGCCTTACAGGAAAGCAGGCAGAAGCTGCTCTCTTTAAGTGCGGTGTTACTGCTAATGCAAATGCCCTTCCATATGACAAGAACGGTGCATGGTGGACTTCCGGAATCCGTATTGGTACTCCAGGTCTTACAACTCTTGGCATGAACGAAGCTGACATGAAGGAAGTTGCAGACATTATTGACTTTGTTCTTAAGAATACAAAACCTGGCCTTACAAAAGAAGGAAAACCTGCTAAGGGTAAGATTGAGATTTCTGATGACACAGTTGCAGCCGCACGCGAGCGTGTAAACAAACTGCTTGGAGCACACGTTCTTTATCCGGAGCTTGACCTTGAGTTCTTAAAGAAAGAATTTGTAAAATAAGCGGGATTAAAACTCGATTTTATCTGCTATAAAATATAGCTGTGAACCGTCTGTGGTATCTTCAAGTTCAAGAGTTCCATAGACGGTTATTTTTTGCTCGTCTTGTGGGAAGTCTTTTGGATAGCTTAAACCTTCCGGCGGAGTAAAGTCCATTCCGGCAGGACAGCACAAAGTTGCATCCCAGACAATTACCGAATAATAACGGGTACCTTCATAAACTTCTGAATAAAACTGTCCGCTGATTGCAGCTGTTTTGCCGTCATACTTTTGCGGGTCAACAAGCATTTCGAACGTAATTGCCGAAACCATATTGTAGTTTAAGTTTCGCATGTCAAAGTCTATTTTTGAAGCTGGAGCGGATTCTTTAGTCGTTTTAGCTGCCTTATTTTTTGAATACCCGTAGGACACACATAAAAAAATAGCTGCTAAAAAAATCAGATACTTTTTCACTACCCTACCTCTTGAGCACAAGGCCCACAAGCTTACAGATAATAAAGCCTGCAATATCTACAATTACAATTGTTGAACCTACCGGAGTTCCTGTAAACACAGAAGTAAGAATTCCTGCAATTGCACAGAAAACAGAAAGAACGCAGGCAAAAATTGTAACATGCTTAAAGCTTCTGAAAATCTGCATGGAAGAAACAGCGGGGAAAATAATAAGTGCAGAAATCAAAAGTGTTCCTACAAGATTCATGGCAAGAACAATAATCACCGCAATTACGGTTGCCATAATTATATTCATAAGTCTGGTATTTGTTCCAGTTGAAAACGCAAAATCTTCATCAAAAGTAATTGCAAAAATCCTATTGTAAAAAATAACAAAAAACAAAATCACAAGTGCAGAAATTAAGACCGAAAGGATCATATCTGTTTTTGTGAGTGTAAGAATCAGGGTTGAACCAAAGAGAGTTGTACAGACATCACCCGAAAGATTTGCAGGTGGAGAAAAAATATTCATTAAAAAATATCCGAGCGCAAGAGCTCCAACCGAAATCATTGCAACGCTTGCATCTCCTTTAATTTTGGAGTTTTCTTTTGCACACAAAATTATGACTGCACAAATAACGGTAACCGGAAGGACAAACAGCATTGTGGCGGAGGAGATTTTTAATATAGATGCAATTGCCATTGCGCCAAAAGCGGTGTGAGAAAGACCGTCACCTATGTAGGAAAAGCGTTTTAAAACCAGGATTACGCCGAGCAGAGAAGATGAAGCAGCAATCATAATGCCGGCAACAAAAGCATACTGGACCATGGTAAAAGAAAAATAAAGCTTTAAGGTTTCTATAATCTGTGTCATTTGAGCGCCTCTGCTTTTTCCAGTCTGATTATTTTGCCTGCGTATTTTTGTGCGGCCTGTGCATCGTGGCTTATTGTAATTACAGTTACCCCCTGAGCATTAAGCTCGCCGACGATTTCGTACATTTTTTGGGTAGTAACCGAATCAAAACCCTTTGCAGGTTCATCCATTATAATTACCGAAGCAGTTGCACAAAGTGCCCTTGCAAAAAGAATTCTCTGCTGCTGTCCGCCGGAAAGTTCCTTAAAGCTTCTGCCGGCATATTCTTCCATGCCAAGTTTTTTAAGATTATTCATGGCTTTCTGGATATGCTGCTTTTTATAAAAAGGAAAAATTCCAAGCTCTGACTGACAGCCCGAAAGCACAATTTCTTTTACTGTAGCAGGAAAGGTTTTCTGGATTTCGGAAGTCTGCGGAAGATAGCCTATTTTTTTACGATCCCATTCAGGTGAATATTCAATTGTACCTGAATAAGGTTTTATGAATCCAAGAATGGTTTTAATCAGTGTTGACTTACCGGTTCCGTTTTCTCCAAGAATAAAAACGTAATCCCCCTTATCTATCTGAATGTTCAGATTTTCCTGTATGAGAGTAGAACCATAACCTAAACAAAGATTATTGCACTTAAAAAGAAACATATAATAGCAATTTACAGAAAAAGAGGAGCGTGGTCAAGTTAGAGAAAAAAGTCACTTTTTTAGCGGATAAACATGCAGTCCCCGTACGAAAAGAATCGATAACGCTTTTCTACAGCTGTTTTATATGCGCTAAGAATGTTTTCGCGGCCGGCAAAAGCAGAAACCAGCATAATCAAAGTACTTTCGGGAGTATGAAAATTTGTAAACATCTTGTCTACAACATTAAATTTATACCCCGGATACATAAATATACTGGTAGAACTGGTTCCAGCCTCAAGCCATTTTCCGTCAGCTCCCGGAGTTTCTCCTGCAGCAATAAGCTTTTGCCCTGCACTTTCGAGAGTCCTGACGCTTGTTGTTCCAACTGCAAGAATTGGTCGTCCTTCTCTTTTTGCCTTGTTTATTGCATCTGCAGTAGCCTTTGGAACTGTATACCATTCCTCATGCATTTTATGATTTTCTATATTATCTTCGCGTACAGGAAGAAAGGTTCCAAGTCCAACATGAAGAGTTACAAAGCAGCGTTCAATTCCGGCAGCATCAAGACGTGCAAGCATATCCTGTGTAAAATGAAGTCCGGCTGTAGGACAGGCAGCGCTTCCAGTATCTGTTGCATATACATTCTGATAGCGTTCTGAATCTTCTTCTGTATCTTCACGGCGGATATAAGGAGGAAGCGGAATATGACCGTTACGTTCAAACCAGTCCTCATCAATTGCAAAATCAAATTTGAGCGCGCGGAATTCTGTTCCGGCATTCCCTTCGTGTTCAATAATCTGCGCTGTTGTTCCATCCGGGAATTTATAATGCATGCCAGGCTTCTGTTTTTTTGCCGCTTTTACCATTGTATTCCAGATGCAGCATTCCTTATCTATTGTATTAAGAAACATAAATTCTGTTTCGCGGCCTGTAGTTTCTTTTATTCCATAAACTCTTGCACGACGTACGCGACTGTTATTAAAAACCATAAGTGTACCCGGTTCAATCAAAGAAGGAAGATCATCCATCATATGATGTTCAACTTCTCCTGTAGTGCGGTTTAAAAGCATGAGCTTATCCTGACCACGCACTCCACTAGGATGCTGTGCAATGAGCTCTTCGGGTAAATCAAAATTAAAATCTGATGTGAGCATATCGATATACTATCACAAAATTAAATGAATGGGAAATGATACATATTGAATTAAAAACTAATCTGCGATAACCTAATCATTATGAAAAAATATCTTAATACGATTCTTTACGCAATTTTATTTGTAAGCTTTACTCAGATTGTAAATCTTTTTGACGTACAGGCTATTGGTCCACAAGGTTCTAGTGTTGGTCTTGCAGGTTTAAACGGAGCAGTCCATAACTTTTTTGGAATGCATCTTTTCTGGTACAAGCTTACCCAAATTTTTGGTATTCTTGCAATTCTGGTTGCCGCTTTTTTTGCTGTTGTGGGCTTTATTCAGCTTATTAAAAGAAAAAGTCTTCTTAAGGTAGACAAAAACATTTTAATGCTTGGTGTAATTTATATTCTTGTAATTCTGCTTTATGTTCTTTTTGAACGCTTTAGCATTAATTACAGACCTGTTATTCTGGATGAAGGCCTTGAACCATCCTACCCTTCTACCCACACAATGCTTATTTTGACAATTCTTGGAACTGCAGCTTATATAAGCGGTGCCTACATCAAAAACACAAAGCTTTTGATCGCAGCAAGAATTGCCTGCTTTGTAATTATGGCGCTTACAATTATTGGAAGAATGATTTGCGGAGTTCACTGGTTTACAGATATTCTTGGCGGCATTCTTATTTCTGTTTTCCTTATATCTTTATACAAGGATCTTGTATCTGTAAAAAAGGAAGAAAAATAAATGATTAAAGCTCGTGTTCAAAAATTAATAATTCTTCTTGTGCTGCTTTTGAGCACGGGAAAACTCTTTTCTTTAACTTATGATTACGAAAGTGCCTTTGCCCTTAATCCTGTAAATGAAGGAATTGAACTTGGGCTTGGTACTCTGCTTTCTGGTTCTGCTTTTGTCTGCGATAAAATTGTTCCTATTAAAAAGAATAATTATAATCCTGCAGACTGGAACAAAAATGATGTGCCGGATCTGGACAGTATTTTTATGCGACCATACAGCAAGCCTCTTCATCTTACAGGAACAGCTTCCTGCGGACTGACAATGCTTACACCAGTTCTTTTTGGAATTATTCTTCCAAAGGATGAATGGTTAACTGCCGGACTCATGTACACAGAAACACTTTTGTTTGCAAACGGCATTAAAGAATGGATAAAGCTTCTGGTTTACCGCGCAAGACCATATATGTATTTTGACGGCTATCCTCAAAAAAAGGTGGATGAAGGAGACTGGAACTGTTCTTTCCCTTCCGGACATACAACCTTTGCTTTTGCAGGTGCGGCATTTACGACAATGGCTTTCTGTCAGTACTTCCCTGATTCAAAATACAAATATGCTGTTGCAGGAGTTTCTTTTGGCCTTGCAACTTTAACAGGCTGTCTGCGCATGGCAAGCGGAAATCACTTTTTTTCTGATGTACTTACTGGTGCCGTTATTGGAACTGTATGCGGAATTGCTGTTCCTTACTTTCATACAAAAGACTTTTACAAAAGCAGACAGAAAAAATCCGGTTCAACAGACCTTTCTTTTGCACCAATGGGCATAAACCTGTCAATTGCATTTTAAAAAGTTTTTTACTTCCTCAAGCCGCTCCAAAGCAGTCCGCCTTCCTTCCTGATAAACACGCTCAAGCTTTTGAGGATCTCCTTCTGTGCGGCTAATTCCAAGCGGTGCTTCCGGACAGATTACAAGTAACTCACCCTTTTGGGCCTTATGAAAAACAAGCTTAGTCTGTTCATTATAAACTGTATGTCTGTTTTTCATAGCTTCTACAATTTTTGGATATTTGTGTAAGACAAGCTTAACAAGTCCCATAAGGATTGCTTTTCCTTTTATATATTCTTTTGGTTGAGTTAAAATTACAACATTCCGGTTATAACCAATGCTTTCAAAAAAAGACAAAGGAATTGAATCAGTCATTCCTCCATCCAAAAGTTCATAGCCGTCTACCTTTACAACCCGACTTACAAGCGGCATGGAAGCACTGGCTCTCATCCATAAAAGCTCGTGGTCATCGCAGGTCTCAAGCTTTTTATAAACAGGCTTACCTGTAACACAATCAGAGGCAACACAATAAAATTCCATCGGGTTATTTTTATAAGCTTCAAAATCCATTTTGTCCAATTCTTTTGGAAGCTTGTCATAACAAAATCTGGCACCGTACATATCACCAGTCAAAATAAGGGAAAGAATGGAACAGTAACGCCAGTTTTTGCCAAAGCGCTTATTATAGCGTATGGCGCGGCCAATCTGCTTTGACTTAAAATTACAGCCAAAGGTTGCTCCGGCAGAAACTCCAATTGCCCCGTCAAACTCTATTCCATTTTCCATAAAAACATCGAGGACCCCTGCGGTAAACATTCCGCGCATAGCCCCGCCTTCCAGAATCAATCCCTTTTTTATTTTATTTTCACTCATAAAGATAATATAGCAGATATAAGAATAAATTGGTATAATCACCGCATGCGTCTTATATTTATACGACACGGTGACCCTGATTATCTAAATGATGATCTTACAGACAAGGGACGCCGCGAAGTTGAACTTTTAACTAAACGTGTCTGTTCGTGGAAAAACATTACTCAAATTTATCAGTCTCCGCTTGGCAGGGCAAAGGCAACTGCAGCTCCTTCGCTCAAGCTTTTAGGCCGTACAGCAATTACCTGCGACTGGCTTCAGGAATTTTATTACAAAACAACTTATCCAAAAAATTACCCGGATTCTTCCCGCGCCGGTAAAAAAGAAATGTGCTGGGATCTTTTACCACAATATTTTGCCGGCGATAATAAATTTTTTGACAAGGATAAATGGGCAGATTCAAAACTTATGAAGGGCGGAAACATCAAAAAATTTTATAAGGAAGTCTGTGACGGAATAGACGGAATTCTTAAAAGCTATGGTTATATAAGGCGCACAAATATTCTTTATGAAGTTAAAAATCCTGTTCCAAACCACAACTGGAGTGAACCTGTTTACAAATACCATCTTCAATCCATAAAAGACGATTACCCGGAAGAAACAACCCTGGTATTTTTCTGTCATCTTGGAGTTATGTTTACTATCATTGCACACCTTACAGGACTTTCTCCAATGCAGCTGTGGCAGGGCTTTTATGTTGCTCCAACTTCAATAACTGTTTTGAACAGCGAGGAACGTCTAAAAGGCAAGGCCTGCTTTAGGGTTGAACGGCTGGGAGATACAAATCACCTGACAAACGGCGGCGAAAGAATAAGTTCAAGCGGATATTTTGCAGACGTTTTGAATGAAATTTAGTTTATTTTTTACTTAAATTATGTTAATATTTTCTCATGAAACAAAAAAAAGAAGTAAGACTTTCGGACATTGCAAAAAGGCTTGGAATTAGTACGGTAACAGTTTCTAAAGCACTTTCTGATAAAGAAGGTGTTGGAGAAGAGTTAAGAATTAAAATAAAAGAACTTGCCCAGGAAATGGGTTATAAATTTTTAAAGACCCCTGGAGGAGCCAGAAACGGTTCTACAGGAAACATCGGAATTGTTATTCCTTCCAGATTTTTTTCTCCAAATTATTCTTACTACTGGTATTTATTTAATCACCTTTCTACAGCGCTTCTTTCGAAGAATTACTTTAGCATGATGGAACTTGTTTCTGATGAAGATGAAGCAAACTGTACAATGCCGCGCCTTATTACAGAAAAAAAAGTTGATGGTGTAATTTTTTTGGGTCAGACTTCAAATGAATATATTCAAAAAGTAAAGGCTTCGTACAAAGATTTTATTCTTATGGATTTTTATACGGATGATTCGGAACTGGATTGTGTAGTCAGCGACGACTTTTATAATTCATATCTCATTACAAAATATCTTATTTCAAAGGGCCATAAGAATCTTAGATTTGTGGGCAGCTTTGAAGCAACAAGCTCTATTAAAGACCGCTACATGGGTTTTGCAAAAGCTCTTTATGAAAGCGGAATAAACTGCAGCTTTAATGAGATTATTAAAGACAGAATTGATGAAAGCAATATTATAAAAATGGATCTTCCTTCAAAAGATAAACTTCCTTCTGCCTTTGTCTGCAACAGTGACCTTACTGCTGCAAAACTTATTTCGCAGCTTGAAGAAAAAGGCATAAAAGTTCCTGCCGACACATCAGTAACAGGTTATGATAACTTCCTTGCCGAAAGCGAAAAAAATATTCCTCTTACGACAATCGCTACAAATCCAAAAACCATTGCAGAAATTACTGTACAGCTCATACTGGATAAAATTACCGGAAGTGTTTATATAAAAGGAAGGCACCTGGTTAGCGGAACAATTATAGAACGAGAATCTGTTAAACAGGTTTAACTTAAAACCACCTGAACTTTTCCGTTAGTCAGATCTAACACCTTATTGCAAAGTGACTCTGCCTGTTCTTCACGCACAAGACCTTTTATTGTAACAGCTTCTCCAAAAGCTTCTGTGACATCATAAAGTACAAACTGTTCCAGCTGTAACTTTAGTAACTTATAGGAGCTGTAATCGGTAGTAAAATTGAACGAACGCTTTTGAACCAGTTCTTCAAAGAGCCCGCTCTCCCCTGCTTTTGTTAAAACCTGTTTTACTCCATTTGAATAAGCTTTTACAAGGCCGCCGGTTCCAAGCAGAGTTCCACCAAACCAGCGCGTAATTGTAACAAGGATATTTGTACAACCACTTCCCTTAAGAACATCAAGAGACGGCCGTCCTGCAGTTCCGGAAGGTTCTCCATCATCACTCATCCCAAGAATCTCGGCACCGCTTCCAATTACAAAAGCGTGCACCACATGAGTAGCATCTGAGTATTTAGATTTTTGTTCCTTGATAAACTCCCGCGCCTGACTCTGATTGTCACATGGAAACAGCTCAGACAAAAAACGGGAGCCTTTTATTGTTTCTTCAAAAGCGCAGTATTCCTTAAGACAGTTCAAACGCAAATCCTATTTTGCAACAACTATATCTTTAACTTCCTTAGTAGAAAGCCTTACGCCCTTAGCCTTAAGAGATTTTTCTTCATAATTAGAAGCCTTAAATGTTTCGGTAAGAACCTTAAGACGTGCCTTTGGAACATAGTTGAGTTTAAACTCAAAGGTTTTTCTGGTATCTACATGCAGAACTTCCATGCCATCTGGAGCAAAGAAGTAGTCGCGGTTCATGATATAGCCTGCAATTCTACAGCGTTTGATATAAGCCTGCTGTGTGGCCGGATCTCGGTAGATAATTGTAAACAATATTTTTGAAAGACTTTCTTTGTCTGCAAGACCGCAGTAACGCAGTTCCGGACCAACAAAGATTTTCTTAGGACATTCAGATACAGAATAAATACCACTCTTTCGGACATAAATAACCTTGTCGTAAGGAGTAACCTTAAGCATTTCTTCGCCGCTGCTGACCTCGGTACCAAGATTGCCCGATTTTTCATCATAACGGAGTGGTTTATCGCGTTTAGAAACTACCTTAACATCAACTGTGTTAATGTTTGTAATAGTTGTCTGTCGCTTTGTAGCTGCAGGATCAAACTTGGCCTCAATTGCATCAAGCCATGAGATTGCATAATCAACAAGATGTTTAAGAAGACGATTAATTTCTTTAATTCTGTCATTAATTGCCTGAACTTCCTGCTTATTCTTGTTCATATCATAAAGAGAAATTCTACGGATTGGAATCTTGAGCAGGTGATCAACATCATCAACAGTAATTGGTCTTATGAGCTCTGCCTTAAATGGTTTAAATCCGTCAAGAACAGCTTTGATTACACCTTCTTCGGTTTTCTGGTTTTCGATTTTCTTATAGATACGCTCTTCTACAAAGATTCGTTCAAGAGTACGAAGATGGAGCTTTTCCATAAGAGCAGCTTTTTCGAGTTCAAGCTCCTGCTTAAGAATTCCTACCAGCTGCTTTGAATGGTACTGAATTACCTGAGTGCAAGTCATCTGAACAGGCATGTTATCTTTAATAACAAGAAGATTACAGTGAATTGTCTGTTCGCAGTCGGTAAAAGCGTAAAGCGCGTCTATAACATCCTTTGTATAAACCCCGCGCTGCAGCTTAATTTCGATATTAACTTTGTCAGAAGTATAATCCTGAATTGAAGTTGCCTTAATCTTTCCGCTCTTAACAGCCTTTTCAATAGAGTCACAAAGGCTTTCTGTAGTAGATCCATATGGAAGCTCTGTAATAACAATCTTTTTGTCATCACTTGTATCCATTTTGGCACGGGTAACAATCTTTCCCAGTCCGTCTTCATAACCCGAAACATCAATCAGACCGCCTGTAGGAAAATCCGGATAAAGCTGGAACTTCTGGCCACGAAGACATTTGCGTTCTGCTTCAATAACTTCGTGAATATTGTGGCTCAAAATATAGGTACGCATACCAACAGCAATACCTTCGGCTCCCATAATGAGTACCAGCGGAAGCTTAGCCTGGAATGCAAGCGGCTCTGTATCACGGCTGTCGTAAGTGTCTACATACTGTGTAATTTTTGGATTTGTATTTAAAATATCTTTGGTAATTGGACGAAGACGACACTCAATGTATCGGGGAGCAGAAGCTCCGTCACCGGTATACATATTACCAAAGTTTCCCTGCTTATCAATAAAAAGATCTTTGTTTGCAAGGTTTACAAGTGCAGTATAAATGGAAGCGTCTCCATGAGGATGATAAGCCATAACCTTACCACAGACATTAGCAACCTTTGTAAAACGTCCATCATCATTTTTTAAAAGTGTATGAATAATGCGGCGTTGTACAGGCTTAAGCCCATCGGTAATTTCTGGAATTGCACGGTCACGGATAACGTAACTTGCGTACTGAATAAAATTTGAATCAAATAAGTTTTTTACGTATGCCATTTTTCCCTACCCTCCTTAATTATAAATGAACTACAAAATCTCTTCAAGACTTTTTAAGCTCGGACAGATTTTCCAGCAAAGTTTACGCATTTCATCATCAGGTTGAATTTTATCAGGAACCATGATTGTTTTGAGCCCGGCAGCAGCAGCACTGCGAACACCATTGGGGCTGTCTTCTACGGCAACGCACTCTGAAGGATCAAAACCAATTGAGCGGCACGCCATAAGATAGATTTCCGGATCAGGCTTACTGTGAACCACCTGTTCCCCTGTTGTACGGGTTTTAAAATATTCAATAACACCGGCATTTGTAAGCTGGCGTTTTACAGCCACGCCATTTGTAGAAGAAGCAAGCGCAAGAGTATAACGAGGTTGCAGATATTCCAAAGCTTCTTTTACATAAGGCATAAGCGGAATACCTTCTGATTCTTCTATCTGATAAAAAAGCTCTACGCTGTGGTCCATAAATCTTTCTGCATCAAAATCCTGCCCAAACACCTGACGCAGAATATTCAATGTGTCGTTGTGATTTGTTCCACGACACATATTAATAAAATCCTTATCGGTTACAAGGCCCATTTCTTTTTGCGTAATAGCCCAGGTTCTATCGCTTATTGTTTCGGAGTCTAAGATTACCCCGTCCATATCAAATATAACAGCTTTAATGCTCATAGCTTCTCCGGCATAGTTTATTTGTTAGGCTTTAGCTCTGCAGAAACGAACAGTTTGTCCTGATACCAGTCAATAAGCAGAGAGTAAACTTCCTCCTTATAGCCCGGAGCAGAAACCTTAATCTTCCATACAGTTCCAGATTTTATTTCATCGGCTGGAACATCTTCGATTGCCTTCCAGTTATTTTTATATTGAATCATTATGTTTGCTTTATCTGTAATACGCTTTCCTGTAACAGCATCATAAACATAAGGACTTATTTCCAGCTTACGCGAAGTGTTTTTGAGAAAATCGCAGGCAAGCAGGACTGGTTTTTCATCTACACTAAAAGACTTCCACCATACATAAGGACCAACAACAACCTTTACCCGGTAATCTCCCTTCTTAAGATAAACCGGGGAAATATCATATACCTTATTTTTTGCAGCAAGTCGAACAACTTCAACCTGAGTCTGAACTGTAAAAAACTTTTCAAAAACACGGCTGCCTTTTACGGCAAAATCTCTTTGGGCAGATTTAATTTCGGGAATCTGATCTCCATCATTCTGAAAAAAATATGCTTTAATTGGAAGGTCAAGGCTTGCAGAAAGTGAACGGGGAACTTCCATCTCTATATTTACCGGTGTATAAACTGTCCTGAGCAAGGTCTTATAAACAAGGCCGCTCCACCAGAATAAAAATCCTGCAAGACAAAAAACAAGTACAGCTGCTACAACATGTTTTACACGGCGAATAATTCTATCCTTTGGAACAAAGAACGGGAACTGATATGGGCTTGGCGAACTTGCAGCTCTGGCAAGATGTACCCTGATTTCGTGAGTATTATAATGGCGCAGATATTTTTTAACGGCACGAAGCACACCTTCAATAGACTGGAATCTTCTTTTTGGAGAAGGACGAATCATTTTATGAATAAGGGACTGAATCTCCACAGGAATCATTTTGTCAATTCTACGCGGATGAATATAACGTCCCTTTTTTACAATTTTAAAAGTTTCCATATTAAATTCACTCGGATATGGTTTTGAACCGGTTACCATTTCGTAAAGCATAATTCCAAGTGAATAAATGTCTGCACGTTTATCTACCTTTGAACTGTCTTCAAACTGTTCCGGAGACATATAGGCAGGAGTTCCAAGACTCACTCCAGACATTGTGATTGAATTTTCATGATCTGCTTCGTCTGTAGCAATACCAAAATCGGCAAGTTTAATTTCTCCTCTTTTTGAAATAAGAATATTACCTGGTTTAATATCGCGGTGAATTACATTTTTTGAATGAGCATATTTAAGGGCATAGCACGCATCCTGCAAAATGAGCATTGCAAGTGGAGGCGGAAGAACAGTTTCTTTTTTAAGCATCTTGTCCAGAGCAATACCGTCCACAAGCTCTTCTACCATATAGCGGAAACTGCCTTCTGTAAAATAATCAAAAAGATGAACAATATACGGGCTGTTCATATCCAGAAGAATCTGAGCTTCTTTTTTAAAGCGCTCTGCATTCTGGTGGTTTCCGCGTGCAGTCATTTTTTTAATTACAATATAACGCTTGAGAGATGGATGAATTGCCTTGTAAACAACTCCCATTCCACCTTTAGCTATTTCGCCAGTAACTTTGTATTTTCCAATCATTTCTGGAATAGCGCCTGCCATACTATTCTTCCTCCTGCTCATCAGGGAGCCTTACTTTTGTGTTTATAATATCTTTTTCAAAATTAAACTGTTTGCCTGATCTAACAAAGAAAACATTCTGATTGCGTGGATTGTGAGTCTGAACAAAAACTCCATCCTGGCGCAAAGCATAAGTTCCTTTAATAGGTCTATGCCCCGCAAAATAAAGCGCCTTTTTTGCACTTTTTTTTCCAATAAGTTCAGTAATAATTTCTGACGCAGTGGGTTTGGTAACCTGTCCGTTTCTGGTCCAGATTAAACCTTCTACAACACCTTCTTCATACCTTGCATCAATAAGCTGGGCCTTAGTAAAAGCATGTGCCGGTTCTGCATGAGAAACAACATAATTTTTTCCAAAGGCTGCAAGCGGAAGACTGTTCTCATATTTTGCAATTGCATTTACCAGCTGTTCATCATACCATTCCAGCATAAAGGTTTTTACCATTTCGCCTTCATCTGCATATTTACAGAAAGAATAATCCCCGCCAAAATTGCAGTTCAAAATATTTTCATGATTCCCTTTTAAAAAGTGAAAGCTGTCCGGAAAATCAAGTTTGAGCTTCATAAGCGAACAGAGCGTTGCAAGATTCAAAAGCATTTCTGCTTTCATATAAAAACCTTTGTGATCATTTTTATCAAATTCAATAGAAATGAGTTCCCAGCGTGAAGCATATAACTCTGTATGAACTCCGTCTCCAACGCAGATGACTTTTAATTTTTTTTGTTTAAGGCCTTCCAGAATTGTACAGGCCGCCTCCCCTTTTTTAAGCTTAAGGCTGCAGTTCAAAATATTTTTTATAAAGTCCGGGCGGGCATGAATATCGGGAACAATAATTACAGGAACATCGTCATCCGAAAAATCCAGAAGAGAGCCTGGTTCTCCAACGCAATCAGAAGGTCTGTAGCTCTGGCTTTCATTTGCAAGAACATCGCAAACTTTGCTGGTAAGAGAAAAAAGAAATTCATATGAAGGCGGCTCGGACATATCCAGGCATTCTTCAAGCGTTAAATCTGAATGCGACATAAACTGTTCTGCAGGCTCTTATGAAATAACAAGACTCATATTGCCAATTGTAATTTTATCTCCAGGATTAAGCTTAACATACTTATCAGGCGGAATTTTTACCCCGTTCAGATAAGTACCGTTTGTACTTTTTTCATCCTTGATAAAATACGCATTTTTGATTTTTTGAATACTTGCGTGATGTCGGCTGGCAAGTTTATTATCTACCACAACATCGTTATCGTATTCGCGGCCAATAGTGATTTTTGCTACAAGACTTACTTTTTTATTGTTAAACATCAAGTAAGAAGCAGGCTTAGACTCTCCGTAAGATTTGAGTTGCTTTCCCACAGGAGACATTGTTTGTATTGTTTCGTTACTCATATCTATAGTATACAATAATCAGGACAAGTTCGCAATTTTTTATTTTTTATTCCTGAGCAGATTAAAAACATTAATCATAGGAAGCTTATCCTTGGCTACATCAATCAGATTTTTAACGGCCCTCATAAAATCACTGCGTTCGCTGTCTGTCAGTTCTGCCATTTTTGCGAGCATTTTTCCACCGCAGATTACACGATTCTGGTCAATTTCGTAGTTGGTTTTTGCTCCGCTGGCATAAATTACGCTAAAGAATACGTCTATAAAGCGCTTACGCTCTGCAACAGAAAGGCGTCTTGTCCAGGAATTGAAGGATTCATATACAAAACGAGAGGTTTCGTCAAAAGAAGCCTCGGTTTGAAAGGTGGAGCCGCTTATATTCCAGCCAAACGGATCGTGCTGAAGGATTCCTTCAGCAGAACTTCTTACAATCTGATAGGCCGGTCCATGCTCAAACATCATTCCAACTACGCAAAACTGCGGATAATAAGAACGTATGCGGTCCTGAATCTTCAGGTAACCGTCACTTTTTAAAACTTCCGGATAAAAACCAGGTCCATCAAAATTATAAATAGTCTGAAGTCGCTTTCGTTCTGCTTTTTCCAAGTGAATTCCGGCTTTTAAGGCAAGATTTCCGCCCTTGGAATGGCCTGCAATGCTAAAATAGCCTTTAAGGGTGCTAAAAGCCTTTTTTGCATATAAAGCAGCATCCTTTTGAGCCGGAATTTCATCCATCCAGCCCAGATTAAAATCTTCATACCAGGCAACAACAGTATCATCTGTACCACGGTAAACAATAAGATACTGATTTTTATATAATTCATAAGTGACAGCCGAAAACTGTTCTATTTTATCTTCATCAATTATATTTACAAACCCGCATAAATTAATACTTCCAAAGCGTTCACTTTCTCCCGCATTTACTAAAAGTCTTGGTGTAAGCGGATTAATAAAGGCTCCCATATTACATCTTTTTAGAATTTCTTTTGGATTTTTGAATATATGGGCAACATCACTAAGTTTTATCTTATTATTAAAGTCATCCGGAACAATTTCTTCCATATTATTATAGGAAAGTTGACTCAAAATAAGGGCATCTACGCTGTTAAATGGGGATTGCGCAAAGCTTACATCTCCACGAAGCGCTATATAATCAAGAATATTGTAGTCTTTATTGTATGGTTCAATCTCTAATTCCATTTTTCTTTAACCTCATATTTGACTTATATAAGTTCCTATCTTATAATTTAATCATGCCTGGAAAGTTAAGCAAGTTAAAAATCTTTAATCTTTGTTTTTCTACCTCTCTGTTAATTTGGATTTTAGTAGGCTTGTTTTCCTTTTTAAAACTTTATAAATCAAATAAAAATGTATCAACAATTACTCAGCTTTCTACAAAACCACCGGTAGACCGTCTTAACAGAGTTTATTTTGCTATTACTAAAACCAACGAATGGCAGGAAAGCAACGATTTAAACCTTTATTCTTATGATGGGCTTATAGCAAATACAACAAACACAGATTTTAAAGACTGGTGCATCAGGTTAAAGATTCCTGATTATACAACAATCGAGAACACCTGGAACTGCAGCGCCTATGTAGAACAGAATTACCTTTATATTACGCCGGTCGATTACAGAACCAGCACTGTTTCTTCTAAATCAGAAGATCTTTTTGGTTTTATCCTTACATCCCAGAATGATCTTACCTTCCGTTCGGCAACAATCCTTGGCCGTTACTGTAAAAAGCATTATACAGATCCTTTATTTATTTTTTCTTTTATAATGACATTGATTTCTGCAATTGCAGCTCTTTACGTTTTTTGTCTGGACAGCATTATGAAAAAGCATAAGCAGATTACCCAGAAAAGACAGGAACGCGATAACCAGATTATTGAACAGACAATGAAAACCTTCTCTAACTTTATTGATAATAAAGATACATACACACAGGGACATTCTACACGTGTTGCAGCCTATGTAAGAGAGATGGCAAAACGAATGGGACTGGACGAAGCAGAACAGCTTACAATGTATTACGCTGGTCTTATGCACGATATTGGAAAGCTTACAGTTTCGGATGAAATTCTGAACAAAACCAGCAAGCTTTCTTCTGATGAATGGACTTTGATTCAGCAGCACACAACAAACGGAGCGGCCCTGCTCAAAAACTTTACGATTCTGCCAGAAATTAATGACGCGGTTTTATATCACCACGAACGCTTTGATGGGACCGGCTACATGAATCGCCTTAACGGCAAAGACATTCCTCTTGTAGCCCGCATGGTTGGCATTGCCGATGCATTTGACGCCATGAATACAAACCGCTGCTACAGGCTCAAGTTTTCGGAAGAACGCATTATTTCGGAGCTGGAGCGTTGCCGCGGCAAACAATTTGACCCGGATTTAGTACCGTACCTGATTTCGATGATCAAGGACGGGACAATATATAAATTATAGTCACACAGGAGTAAACAAAATGGACCTGATTTATGGTATCAAGGACAAACCAAAGTTTGGCAAGGTTGTGCTGTTTGCATTACAGCAGCTGCTTGCCATCATGGCTGCAACAATCGCTGTACCGGCAGTTGTAGGACACAACCTTTCGGCTTCGGCAGCATTGTTTGGTGCAGGTATCGGCTCTATCGTCTACCTGCTTTTTACAAAGGGCTCAAGCCCAGTATTTTTGGGAAGCTCATTCGCATTCCTTCCTTCAATGTTCAGTGCTTTTGCTGGAGCTGCAACATTGGGCCTTACAGAACAGGCCGGCTACTGGGGTCTCATCATTGGTGCCCTCATGGCAGGACTCGTTTATGTAATCATCGCAATTGTAGTTAAATGCTGCGGTGTAAACTGGATCAGCAAACTCATGCCACCAGTTATCATTGGTCCAACAGTTGCAATCATTGGATTAAGTCTTTCTGGAAATGCTATTGGTGACCTTATGAAGTCAAGCGTAGAAGGTGGCAGCAACTATATCTGTCTTATGTGTGGACTTGTAACTCTTGCAGTTACAATGCTCTGTTCAACATACGGAAAGAAGATGGGAAAACTCATTCCTTTCATCATTGGTATTCTTGCAGGTTATGCACTTGCTTCCCTCTTTGCACTCATTGGAAAAGCAACAGGCAGCCCGGAGCTTATTGTAATCAACTACAGTGCTTTTAAAAACTGCGGTATCTTTGCACTTCCAAAGTTTACCTTCCTGCTTGGTGGTGGAGCCGGCCTTAAAGCTGTTACCGGAAAATACCTCATTGCAATCTTTGCAGCTTATGTACCAGTTGCATTTGTAGTATTTGCAGAACACCTTGCAGACCACAAAAATCTTTCAAGTATCGTAGGCCAAGACCTTTTGGAAAACCCGGGTCTTACACGCACCTTGCTTGGTGATGGTATTGGTTCTATTGCCGGTGCATTCTTTGGCGGTTGTCCAAACACAACTTATGGTGAATCAATTGCCTGTGTAGCTATTACCCGTAACGCTTCTACAGTTTCTATCTGGGGTTGTGCAATTGCATGTATTATCTTCTCTTTGATTAGTCCAATCGTTGCATTCCTCGAAACAATTCCATCTTGTGTAATGGGTGGAGTTTGTATTGCCCTCTACGGATTCATTGCCGTATCAGGTTTCAAAATTTTCCAGACAGTAGATTTGAACAAAAACCGCAACCTCTTTGTTGCCTCAATCATCTTTATTACAGGTGTAGGCGGCATGGTTGTATCATTCGGTGCTGTTGAAATCCGTACAGTAGCCTGTGCAATCATTCTTGGTATTTTGACAAACGTAATGTTGTCTAAAGAAAAGGATGAAGAACCAGCAGAAGCTAAAGCTGAATAAGCTCGTCATTGCGAGGAGCTTAGCAACGAAGCAATCTACAACTTTTCTAAAGGTTAAGATGTAGATTGCTTCACCACATTGTGGTTCGCAATGACATATTTTTTTAAAACGCCTTTTCTATAACTTCCAGAACATTTGTAACAGGAATAAAAGTCAGACCTGCTTTTACGTAATCCGGAATCTCTTCAAGGTCGCGTTCGTTGGCTTTTGGAATTATTATTGTCTTAATCCTGTTGCGTTTGGCAGCTACTGTCTTTTCGCGTAAGCCCCCGATTGGGAGAACCTGGCCTGTAAGACTAAGTTCGCCTGTCATTGCAAGATGAGGTTTTATTTTTTTGCCCCGGAAGAGCGAAACAAAGGTTGTTGCCATTGTAATTCCGGCGCTTGGTCCGTCTTTTGGTGTTGCACCTTCCGGAATATGAAGGTGAACAATATTGTCTTCAAACCACTTTGCTTCTTTTATACCCTTCTCTACGGCGTAACGGCGTGCCCAGTTAAAAGCAATTGTACTGGACTCTTTCATTACATCGCCCATCTGACCTGTAAGAACCAGGCTGCCTTTTCCAGCAAAGCTTACGGCTTCGAGCAGAAGGGTGTCGCCGCCCATGCTTGTCCAGGCAAGACCAATTGCGGTTCCCGGTACTGAAGCAACCTTTATCTGGCTTTCGTCAAAGTCTGGTTTGCCCAGGTATTTATCAAGGTCGGAGGCGTCGATGGTGATAGGGCCCTTCGACAAGCTCAGGGACCACATGGTTTCTTTCTCGCGGTCCCTGAGCTTGTCGAAGGGCTGCGAGTTATTCTGTACTATCTCTGT
>JAEEGL013522296.1_pt1 | contig 18992 bp, 13 predicted proteins | sample 9134231 | NCBI WGS metagenome assembly JAEEGL01 (sample SAMN16246548, study PRJNA631951) | gut metagenome | biome: gut microbiome; feature: rumen; material: fiber-attached | host: Bos | place: Iran: Karaj | collected 2018-10 | reverse complement strand
TATACCCGGGGAGAGACCGTGTAACCATTTCGCCCATAGGAAGCAGAAAGATAAAAAGAGGCGATGTGCTGCTCTACAGACGACAAAGCGGCAGGCTGATTCTTCACAGAGTTTATAAAATAAAAGATTCGAAACTCTTCCTGGTTGGCGATAATCAGTCTGAAATCGAAGGTCCTCTGGATACTTCCCGGGTTTACGGAATCATGACGGAATTTTATCATGGAAATGCTCATTTCAGTGTCCGTAATCCTCTGTATTTCCTGTCATGGCAGATCTGGCTTTTCCTTCTTCCTTTCAGGAAGCCTTTATCGGAATTTATTCATAAAATAAAACCTGCAAAAAAATAAAGGAAACAATCCTTATCGATTGTTTCCTTTTTGTTTTCCTTAAAATCTTCGCTTTACAGTTTCACAAGGAAATTGCTTAAAAGAATGATAATCATGCAAACGGGGCAGATGACCAGAATCATTACCTTATAAAGGCCTTTGGCACCGAATTTCTTCTCACCGTTAAGTACCTCATCCTCAATGTATTTGGTCTTGACGAAATACCCTATAAGGATGCATGTTAACAGCGAAACTACCGGCATTATCACATTGTTCGAAATGAAATCATAGAAGTCAAGGAACTGATATCCGAAAATCGTCACTTTATCCCAGATACTGTATCCGAATACTGAAGTCATGCCCACGATGATAACAAATGCGAAACATATAAGCGTTCCATTATATCTGATAATTTTGGTTTTCTCGCATATAATCGATACGATGGTCTCAAGTAGTGAAATCGATGATGTAAGTGCAGCAAGCGCTACAAGGAAGAAGAAAAACGTTCCCACAACCAGTCCGCCCTTCATGGTCTTAAACACATTCGGAAGCGTAATAAACATGAGGCTGGGACCTTTGCCGAGCGCTGCGGGATCTCCGCCAGAAAATGCGAAAACCGCAGGAATGATAATCATGCCCGCAAGAAAAGCAACAGCCGTATCGAATATTTCAATCTGTCTTACGGAACCTTCAAGCGAATCTTCTTTTCTCATGTAAGAACCGTATGTAACCATAATACCCATGGCAAGCGACATCGAATAGAAAAGCTGTCCCATGGCTGCAACAAGGGTTTTTAAGAATGTCGTAAACGTAAATCCCTTAAAATTCGGAAGAACATAGTATTTCACACCCGAAAGCGCGCCGGGAATCGTAAGCGTGTAAACCGCTATACCTACAATTAAAATAAGCAGAACGGGCATCAGTATCCTACTAATCATTTCAATGCCCTTTTGTACGCCAAGAATAACAACTATTGCCGTTAAAAGCGCGAAAGCAATAAAGAATATTGTGGGCTGTTTCCAGTCTCCGATAAATCCTGTGAAGAATTCTCCGTCATCGGCAACCGTTTTGCCGTAACCCGTTGCAAAAATAGCAAGGAATTTAAGTACCCATCCGCCTATAACACAGTAATACGGGGTAATGATAAAAGGAACAACCGCAGCTATGGGGCCAAGAAATGCAAATCTTTTGTCTACATCCTTATACGCTCCTATAACCGACTTTCCCGTTTTACGTCCGATACCGATTTCGGTAATCATAAGGGAAAAACCGAATGTTACGGCCAGTATCAGATACACAAGCAGAAAAATGCCTCCGCCGTATTTAGCCGCAAGATACGGAAATCTCCAGATATTTCCAAGGCCGACGGCAGAGCCTGCTGCCGCAAAAATAAAGCCTAATTTACTTCCAAAACCTTCTTTTTTCATTTTATCCATATTAATTATCTTCCAAGATTTATTAATAAAACACGCCTTTTATTTTATCCCTTAACGTGTTAAAAGTCAAAACGTAAGCGGCTATCAAAAAAGCCTCAGGCAATTAAAAATCCCTGATCAGTTTGTCTATCTCAATGTCATCAAGAACCGTTAATTTCTTGTCTTTTATCTCATATACTCTGTTGCATATTGTAAGAACGGTAGGCCTGTGGGTTGTGACTATGCATGTTCTCGGGTATTCATCCTTCATAATGTTCTTAAGAAGTTTCCTCTCCGTTTTGACATCCAGTGCGCTGGTGGCTTCGTCAAGCAGAAGAATCGGTGATTTTCTTATTATTGCCCTGGCTATCGACAGTCTTTGAGCCTGACCTTCCGAGAAACCGCCTCCGCGTTCTTTTATTTCACTGTTTATTCCGTCGGGAAGTTTCTCAACAAATTCCCATGCGCATGCCATCTTTAACGCATCGATAATCTCCTCATCCGTCGCATCCGGCTTAACGCTTCTCATGTTATATGCAATTGTTCCGGAGAATAATGTATTTCCCTGAGGCACGTATGAAAAAATCTTTCTTGCCGAGGGATCCAATGAAAGAAATTCCTTCGCTTTGCTCTCATCTTCTCCGTTATATAACGTCGCTTTGCCTTCTTTGGTAAAGATTAACGAAAGAATAATTCTTAACATCGTTGTTTTTCCTTCGCCGGAAGGACCGACAAGCGCTACTATTTCATGAGGATGTGCGCACATTGACGCATTTTCGAAAACGTTTTCGTTTCCTGTTTTGTATTTGTATGTTATATCGGATATGTTAAGACTGATACCCTCGTCTTTATACTTTTCCATAAAGGCTTTTGCCGCATCATCGTTTGAATAGTCTTCTCTGGGCATTTCAACGATATCCATAAGTCTTCCTGCCGAAGTGGTAAGGCTTATGATAGACGGAATAACCGATGTAAGATTGTTCAAAGCACCCGTCAGCGAACCGGACAGTCCCAGAAACATCGTCATGGTACCGTAAGATATTGCTCCGCTCCACACTCTGTAAATTCCCCATCCGTATGAAGAATATGAAACAAGCATTCCGACGGTTGTAAAGAGAATCGAGGTCCATATGGACATTCTTTGAAATTCCAGTCTCATGGAGATATATTCTTTCTGAATGTTTTTCAGATTCTGAACATAAAGCTTAATCAGATCGAATGCTTTGATTGTCTGAATATTCGAAAAAGCCTCCTGGTTAAATCCGGTCATTTTGGCGCTCATCGTAGCGCTTCGTTCGTTGTTTTTAACCATTCGTCTCATGAGTGTTCTGGATAAAATAAAAGATACCGGGAGTCCTAAAAATGCAAAAATCGCGAACGACGGATCGAAATAAATAATCATTGCAAAAGCAGATACAAACCTGCATACATAAATAATAATGTTGGGCAGGAAATTAAGTACACCGTTTGATATATTGCTTGCATCCGAGCTCCATCTTGTAAGCAGATCGCCCGTGTGATAAGAGGTTAACGATTCCCAGTCCGTAACAAGTATCTTTGAGAAAATGTCCGACTTGATTTCCGCATCAACCTTCATGCTTATCCATGATGATACATATGAGGTAAGCTGGGTGAAAAACATCGACACGATATTAAAGACTATCATCATTACGAAGTATTTAACCACTTCTCCTGTTTTGTGCCCTGTGATGATATCTACCAGATCTCTGGATATAAGACCCAAAAACAGCGATACTCCGATTCCCGACAATCCCAGAACCGTATAAAAAAGCATATGCCAAAAATAATGCTTTGCATAACCGTAAATCCATTTGGCCTGCAAACGCATCGATTTCAATCTTCCGGCTTTTATTCTGTCAATATAAAACCCTATTTTTGACATTTCGCTCCCCTGTGAACTGCATTTTTTAACTACTTAACTATATCAAAAAAACGAAAATAAAAAAACCCTATAAAAATAGGGTTTGAATATTAATATATTTTATCAAATTACCATGTATGCTGGCTGCACTCATGGTTGCAAGACAAAGAATCAACGCTTATAACGGAAAGTCCGGGTTCTGATTTAACTTTGAAATCCGAGAGACCTGCATTGTCGGATGCATTGTGATGATAGGAACCGTTTGCAACGCCGAATTGAATCGTCAATACGCTGGTTCCGTCACCGCTGATTGTTGCTGCCATACTGTCGCAATAAGTTACAGGCTGGTTAAATACAATCTGAAGTTCTCTTCCTGTACTGTGATGTCCATCGGTAGCTTCATGTCTTCCGTCAACATGGATTACGTAATAATCCATTCCTTCTGCGGGTTTCTGTGCAACATATCCTGTGTATGTGTAGCAATCTCCGCTTCCTGCATAAACACCTTCTGCCAATTCTTCGTTAAGTAATACTACAGGTTTTTCATAGTTTCTCATGGTTTTTCTCCCTTTTTAACTAGATACTGAGAACACATAATTTCATAATATCCTCAAATTACCACCATATTATATAGTAATCGATTTCAAAAAGCAATAAAAATTAAAGCTGTTTCATAGCATTTTATCGTTATTTCGTGTTGTCCCGGGACTGTCCGATTTCATGTAAAAAAGCGCTCCATTTTTCGCAGATTTCTTTTGAATCAAAATTGCGGACATAAATGTTTGCGGCTCGGGACATTTCTTCTCTCTTCGCCTGATTATCCATGAGGATTCCCATCTTTTCGGCGAGATCATCGATATTCTCATTCTCGGCCACAAGTCCGGTTTTATTATCAACTATCAGTTCGCCGACACCCGCTTTGCATCCGAAAGCAACACAGGGAATTCCGTACGACATGGCCTCAAGAATGACCATGGGAAATCCCTCATTTCTTGAAGGAAGAACATACAGAGATGCCTTTTCGTAAAGCTGTCCGATTTCATCGACAAATCCGGTCATCTCGACATTTTTTATGTTCTCATTTTTGATTAAATCATTCAGGGAATCTTTTTCCTCTCCGTCCCCGGCTATAACCAGTTTCCAGTCTTCCCTGCCTTCAGAAACTTTCTTCCATGCTTTAAGAAGCATGTCGTATCCCTTTAGGTATGTAAGTCTTCCAATCGAGATGACAGTTTTTTCACGGTTTTCGTAATTGTCGTAAATCTCAAACGGCGAAGGATTGTAAATGGTATAAACCCTGTTTCCGATTTTGGTGTTTTTCCTGTAATATTCCCTGTCTTCCTCGGAAAGAACCACAAGCGCATCGGCTTTTTTGCATACAATTTTCCTTGCGATTTTTCGAAGAGTTTTATAATACATGAAATTATAAAAGAAATTAAAATGTTCCCAGCCAATCCATTTTATTTCTCTGTGTTTCTTTCTCGCAAAATAAGTATAAAGGCCGAGAATAATATCCACATCAACCCAGTAATCGGGCTTTTCGGTTTCCATTATCTCTGAAAGATCTTTAATGTTCTTACGGATTTTTTTGGAAAATCCTTCGGCTTCCATGTATATTGTTTTAATTCTTTCATCAAGAGGATAATGACTTCTCTTCTCTCCGCACATGCTTACAATCGTTACATCGAAGCCTTTTTTCGCAAGTCCGGATGCAACAAAACAGAGTACTCTCTCTGTGCCGCCGGCTCTGTCGATTCCTCCGCTGAAAAAAACTGTTTTATTCATTGGATTTATCACCTTTTGTTTCAAAAAGATTCATATTCTTAACGAGTTCACTCCGCTTGGCAGCTTTTCTGTAAAGCTGTCTTCCGGAGATTCCTCCCCTGACCTTTTTATTGTTATTTACAAATTTTATATACGTTGCTGTCCATAAAACAGGCCATATAACAAACACTTTTCCGGCCTTCGGGAAGTTTAAATGCATTTGATGATGGAATTCCCTGACATAATCCGAAAAGCCTTTGCCGCGAAGAACAACCATACGGTCATTCTCCATTTTGCCGAAGTCTCCCGCATTCATTACATCCGCCATAAAAGAATCCGCATCCGTATCATCGGATATATTCATCCATCCGACCTTTTTTTCATCAAGCGACAAATACTTAACGCATGCTTTCGTAACGATATCCGAGAAACCTTTTATTCCGCTTTCGTTTACAAGTTTAAGATATTTCTCTTTCATTTCATCGGAAATATCCCTGTCAAAGAACAAAGCCCAGTCGCAAAGCAGTTTGAGGCCGAAGCCTTCGCGAAGGAAATGCTGAAGCATATGCAAAAGAAGTTCATATGCGTGATAAGCATCATCAAGCATCGGAACTTTTATTCCCATGCACTCTCTTAAAACGATTTGATTCGCGCACTCGGGAAGCCTTTCTTCGATATACGCATTAATCCTCCTGTCATCAAATGGTTCCGCAAGCATGGAATGAAGTTCTGCGACAACATTTTCATGTCTTAATACGACATGATGAAGCGCAAGCTGTTTTTCCTCAACGATAAAACCTTTAGAAACAAGTATTTCAACAGCTTTTTCCAGATTGTCTTTTTCGGTAATAAGAACATCGATGTCACTGCTTTTTCTTAATTCGGGAACGGGATAAAAAGAAGCTGTTGCCGAACCTTTAAGGATGCATGCTTCGATCTGACTGTCTCTTAAAGTATCGATAATGCTCTTCCCTTCATACAGATATCTGTAATTCTTTTCAACTATTCCGCGCGCCTCTTTCGTAACGGAAGCTTTAATTTCTTCTTTCAGATTTTCATCGGCTTCGCATAAATCGTATAAGAAAGGAAGAACGCTGTGTTTTCTTGCATAATCGATAAATTCTTCTTCATCGATTCCTTTTTCCGGACATTCTTTTGATATGACAAATTCCTCATCGGCTTTTTCGTCAAATGCCGCATTTACGGCTTTTATAAGAATTTCCGCCCTGGGTGACAGTTCCTCTTTTTCACTGTCTTTTATCTTTCTTTTATTTAATATCGAAAGTCCTTTTTTCCAAAGGAATTTAAATTCTTTTGTATGAGAATAAAGAATCAGGTATGCAATATTGGTTATTGCAAAACATATAAGACTTTTAACTATTCCGCCGGGGAGTCCTTCCATCGGAATCCTTGTGCAAAGCATGTTTTCCGATAAGAACAAACCGACCGTAACCAGCATATAGATTAAAAATCTTGCAAAGAATTTAAAACTATTTTCCTTAAGTCTGTATTTGTAGAATACGAAAGGCTCTATCCAGAGCGATGTTGCAACGCAGCTTATCAGAGTACCCAGGAATATTCCGAGAACGCCGTACAGTCTTCCTAAAATAATCGATACTGCAAGATTTATTACGGCTTCCGCAACGGACTTATATCTGTCATACCAAAAAAGTCCCATGGAATCCCTGAAAACCAGCGTCGGCTGACGCATTCCAAGTATATAAAAGTTGATACATAAGATTAGCGTAATGTCTTTGGTGAACACATATTGCGATCCGAAACTGAATCCCACGAAACCGTCAAGAATCTGGAACATGCAGATAAAGCAGATTCCGAATATCCACTGTGCAAGGAAAAATGTGGATTCGTATATTTTCTTTATTCTCTCTTTTCCCTCAAGAACGCCGAGATTTCCGACACTTGCGGCGATGCCCTGGAACATCTGTGTGAGAACCTGATTGACGGAACCTATCACAAGAAAATAATTCGAATAAATGCCGACGGCAACCGTGGATACAAGAGACGAAATCAGAAGGTTGTCGGTATTGTTTACAACCACCTCTCCGATTTTGTGAAGAAGCATGGCCTTGATGTTTTTGGCTATATTATCCTTCTCGTCTTTGGGAATCTTAAGCGTGTTCTTCTCTTTAAGATACGGATACATTTTGTTGGCTTTGTAAGTAATAAGAATATTGCTTATAAGCGTACAGGTTATCATGATTATCAGATAAGCAAAGAAGTTTCTTGTAAGCGTTAAAAATACAATCTGAAGAATGGCAGACAAAGCCCACGAACCCGTCTGAATCGAAACGCTTATGTAGTTTTTCTGATGGGCATCTATGAGGGTTCTTTTATATATTCCGACATAGGAAAGAACGGTATTTAAAAGAAACAGAATGTAAATCAGAATAAGATGGTCGACTTCGGGTTTGTTTTTAATGAGAATATCCATAAAAGGGATAACGCAGAGACCCGCTGCGGTAACAAAGAGCGCAACCAAATAATAAAATCTCTTATATAAGAGCATAAGAGATTTCTGTTTTTCCTTATCGCCTTCGGCAACTGGTTTGTATAAAGCAAAAGTTATTGCAGTACCCATTCCGAGTTCCGAAATCGAAAGGATATTTAAGATATTTCCGAAAAGCCCGTTTATTCCGACATAATCTTCGTTTAACGTATGGGTAAATACCACTCTTGCGGCATAACCAAGCAGAATTGCAATAATACGTGCCGTTATTGCAACTGAAGAATTGATTGCGGAATATTCGGTTCTGCTTTTACTGTTTTTATCCATATTCACAAATAAAATTTATTGAATGGCGAGTTCATATGTATTTCTCTGATTCTGTTCAAAATAGTAACATACGAAACTGTCATCTTCATAATAAGTCTTAAGCTCTCCGGGATACAGTCTGTCGAACTTACTGCACCATGCATAAGCTTTGGACTCAACAAGCGTTCTTCTTGAAAGATCGGAATACTCATTTATCGTTCCGCTGACAAATTTGCCGTAATCCGTTTCCGCCATTTCATCCGATATTTCACTGCATACAACGTCCGGATAAACACTGTATCCGGGATCGAGATATTTGTCGTAATTGTTAAGCGCAAGCCATTTGGGTCCGGAGGCAAAATGCATGTGAGGATATTTAATGGGTTTCTTCTCAACAAATATAAACACATATTTCGTGGGCAGTGTGTACGAATCCTCGTAATATGCCGCATTGACAAAATCGACAAGTTCTTCATGGTAACCGCAGTCAATTATCTGATAATATTCTTCGGTGGTTGACACAATCGTAAACTCATAAGGATTAACGTCTTTCATAATCGAAAAAGCACAGTCAACGGCTGCATTGTATCTTCCCAGACAGTAATAAAGATAACTGTGGTAATTACCCGACATAACCGTAACCGCAACGGCCGAAACCATTCCCGCAACACCGATTGCGGCGCTTATCTTTTCCTTAACCGTGTAAACGGGGAATGACATAATAAGATCCAGCGGAACAAAGAATATCGCCATTGAAAACAGCTGGGAAAGCGCACATATTCTTCCGCTTTCAAGCAGCTCGGGCAATCCCAGAGCAGGTGTGCTGTTTAAAAGGTTAAAACAAATGCCAACCAGCGCCAGCATAAGGTATCCGTCGTATCTTTCCGCATTTATGTCTTTGTTTTTTATATGTGCTATAAGAAAACCGATTTTTAATATGAGCCATAACCACAGAACAACAAGTTCTGCTATAAGAATAACCGGAGCACGTTTGACGCCATGCATGAATACATAGGTTCTCGTATATATGTTATCCAGTTTCCAGGAAAGCGACTGTCCGTTTCCTCTTTTAATTCCTCTTGTTGATTTGCCTGAGAGTGCTTTCGAAATATCAACATCTTTTGCCGCAACCTGTTTGAAACTTATGTCGTATCCGGTCGCAATCTCGTATGCCTTTTCTTTTATCACGTCCGTATCGGGCAGTTCATTTGAGGCTATCGAATCTTTTATAAGATTAAGAGCCCAGTTGATTGAACCCTGGAATTCCTTACCCGTTGCCAGAGCCGCAAGCATCGGAACGAATGCAATGAAAACTCCTATTAAAACTCCGAGGAAAAGGTTTAAGAAACTCCTTTTCTTAAAGAGTTTGGGAATAAGAGGAATGACACTCATAAGGCATAAGAAGAACGCCATAATGGTGGCATAAAAATGTATTGATACCGTTCCCGCAAGTGCAAGAACAAAAATATACAGTTTTGCGTTCTTTAACGATTTATCGTCTTCTTTTCTTCTTAAATATTCAATAAGATATGCGGCGCAGATGAAAATGCAGGGGTAAGCAAATTCCTGAGGAAGCGTCCATGCCATTCTCGACATTCCGAGGATCGGGAATGAGCCTTTTACATCCATTACAAGGAAAAGCACAACTGCAAGCACCGGAGAATATTTCCACTTAAAAAGCTGTTTAAAGAACACATATGCGGATACAAGAATAACCGCAACATGAATTCCTTCGACATACATAAGCGCCGAATAAATCTTTATTCCGAAAAGCGCATTAATCATATAAATAAAACAATGCATGCCTTCGGGATAAATACCGCCGCCGAAAGATTCTCCTTTGACAAGATAATAAATCCATTCGTGGTGAACATACATATCGCTGGCAGCGTATGAAAAATCAAGGAAACCGTTCCATGTGAAATATAACATTCCGTATATAACGGCAACAATAAGCATTATATACACAACGGCATTTCCTTCAAAGAACTTCCCTGACAGCTGTCTGAATTTTGCGAACATATCCCTGATTTTATTGAAAACTTTTCGCATAAAAGTTTTCTTTCCCATTGTTCCGGAGGTTATGTATTTTAAGTTGTTCGGAAGGTTTCTTTTCTTCAAGTTAAGTGCTCTGTATACTGCAAAGACAAAAGCTCCGTAGAAAAGAGCCCTTATTACCCAGACATTCAGAAGATGACACGTACCAAGAAGCAGAACTACTGTGTTAATTAAGTTAATCATTGTTACAACACAGAATGCAAATCTGAAAGTTCTTGTTTTGCCTTTTAAGAATCTGCCGAACACCACGGAAGGCCATATGAACATAATAAATGCATAAGCAGGCAGTACTTTTAAGTATTCAATTATCCAGTAAATTGTTTCATTCATTATTTCTGTTCCATTCTTCCGAGATATACTCTTCCGTTCTCATCACATTCATTGGCGAAAAATACCGTTCTTTTATCGGATGTCCTTTCCGCTTTAAGGAAAACATCGCCTTTAAATTCCGATATTTCCGCTCTTATTTCTTTTTCTTCGCCCGATAAAATACCGTTCAATGCAGATGATAGGGATATTTCTCTTTTTTCATCCGCATTTGACAATTCAATCTTGAGCTTTGTATCAAAATATGCCGGAGCAAAACCGTCATTGGAGATTTTAATGCATAAAATTGTTTCCCCTTTTTTATCAGTTTTTGCTTTGACATTTTTAACCGCAAATCTGTAACCGAGATGATTTCCCACATAATCGTAGAGCGAAATCTTCTCTTTTAAGGCGCTCCCGTTATACCGGTTCTTCCATTTGTCGAGAACTTCTTTGTCGTGTTCGCTGTTTAAATACGTAACACCGCTTCTTTTAAACCGGTTAACGACATATTCCCAGTCATAATCCCCTTCATCGTTATTTACCGCTTCACCGCCGATGGGATTCTTTTCGGAAATAATACCGATAAACTCCGTCTCCTCATTCGCATTCCATTCGCATCTGAAACCGACTTCGTTTTTTGATTTATACCCGTACGTTCCGAGGTCCGTATCCGACCCGAGCATTCCGTCATTGAAGATTCCGGTTCTTATGGATTCAAGGCTTTGCTTCTTTGAATAAGATGAATACAGTTCTCTCCACTGAAGCGGTTTTCTTACAGCAAGGAATATGCTTTTGTCTGTCTGTTCAAATATCTTTCCTATCTCGGACAGCTTCTCGGGGAATACATATTTCGAGGAATGCATCTCTCCCCAGTTTCCGACGATAAGTCCCTGAAGTATAAATACTTTGTCTTTATTGAGATTAACTGCGTCTTTAATGCTCTTGGCGTGGTTTAAAACCGCGGAAAAACTGCCCGGTTCGGTTTCCATTGCCCTTCCCGAACGGTCATATGCAAATCTTAAAATGACATCTTTTCCTATTTCATTGAAAAATGTCAGTATTTCGGTTATTTGAGCATTGTCTTCCTCTGTAAAACTTCCGTTTCCGATCTCACTTATATCGATAAATGCCATCACAAGAGTCTGTGAAGGATCAAGTTCTTTTTCGATTTCAGCAATGTTTACGGGTTTTCTTAAAACAAAATAAAAAATCCTGTACCATCCTCTTTGCGGATTAACAAGTGCATCGCTTTTTTCCGACAATAAAGCCGGCGTAAACTTTATTCTTTTTTGATTACGTCGCAAGAGAATCATTCGGCTTAACTTTCTTATCGATTTTAAGTATTTTGATTCGAATCCATACTGCTATTATCGAATAAACCATTCTTATCATATATATAAGGGGTTTAAGGCCCGAGTGCATGCTTTTTCCGGTAATTCTCTGATGCATAAGCGCAGGGATTTCCTTAACGTTATACCCGAGCATTATCATCTGAAGAATCATATTAGCATCCGGATACTGATCGTCAAAATGATCGAATCCGGCATAGTAACAGAAAGCCCTTCTCGAGAGCCCCTGAAGTCCGGTTGTCGGATCCTTGATGGTTCTTCCCGTAAGCATTTTGATAATGCTTCTGAAAATAACATATCCCGCATCCTTCGCAAGCGTTGATTTGTACTCGGGAGACTCTTTCATGAATCTTGAACCGAGAACTATATCAGGAACTTCGTTGTTCTCGTCGGGAGTAACAAGCGTATTGTATATCTTAAGCACATTTTCGGGGTCATGCTGACCGTCTCCGTCCATCTGTATTACGTAACTGTAATTATATCTCTTGGCATAGAGATATCCGACCCTAAGTCCGCTTCCGTAACCTAAATTGTAGATGTTTCTTACTACTTTATGTCCTCTGCTTCTTACCACCTGACCGGTGTTGTCGCTTGAAGCATCGTTTACTACCAGTACATCGCAGATGTCCGAAATATCTTTTCTTTCAAGTTTTTCAAGCAGCGTTCCGATATTCTTTTCCTCGTTGTATGCGGGAATAATAATCAAAACGCTTTTTCTCTTTTTCGACATTTATATATACGTCCTTTTATATTAGTTTAAGCAGTTTGTAAGTATCATCATTAATATCAAGATATCTTTTTTCGGCGTTCGAGCCGAGTTTTTCGCAAAGTTTTTCATCATGCAACAGAGTCATTATTTTCTCGCTTAAGTCATCGGGATCAAGCGTTGTTACAAGCGCATCGTCATTGCTTACCTGTTCAAGATTGCTTTTGCAGTCGGATACGATTATCGGTCTTCCGAGAATCATGGCTTCCCTGATGGCTATGCTTTTACCTTCGTATCTGCTGGCGTGAACATATATGTCACACTGTTTGATATAAGGATAAGGATTATCTTTTACGCCTGATAAAATAAATGAATCCTTTAAACCGTATTTATCGATAAGCGCCTCAAGAGTGCCTCTTAGCTCGCCCTCTCCGAGAACATACCATCGTATGTTTTCGCCTTTTTCAATCATTTTCCTGCAGGCTTCAACGGATACGTCTATTGCCTTTTGTGCGGTTAATCTTCCGACGGTAACGATTCTTTTTCCGTTATAATCATCCTCAAATCCGATTCCGTCATTCGCCTTATTTATAATCTCGTCTCTGTCGATGATATTTTCGAAAACATCGGTTTTATCCGCGCATTCCGGATAAACCTTCATGAAACTTTCTTTTACATCTTCCGAAACGGTAAAGATTTTATCGAAGTTCAGATATTTGTTTTTATCAAGCTTCCTGTTATATCCCGCTTCAGAGTAGTTGACATGAATGAATGCGGCTTTTTTACGGGCTTTGACATAATCAGCCACATAGTAAGCAGAAGCTCCCTCTATATAGGCCACCGCCAGATCGTATTCGTCATCAAAAGTTTCGCTTCCGTCCGAAAGAGCCTTCCAGAGCAGTTTGTCGGGCAGTACTTTTCCGGAAAAAACCATTTTTATTCCGTTTTCGGCAATATAAAAGAAATTCTTTATTATGCTCGCTTTTGAAAACAGCAGTTTTATTATTTTTTTCTTTAATGCTTTTTTGCCTTCCCCGGAAAGAACACTTGAATTGTCGTAATTTTTGTTAAGCAAAACAACATTCCCGGGAATCCTTTCAATGAGTTCTCCCTGCGAAAGTATTACATACAGATCAATCCGGTATTCATCGGGATCGAATCTCTTAATCAGTTGTATAAGAGCCGCTTCGGCGCCGCCTCTTCCGAGTGTGTTAATTACGAACAGAATCTTTTTCATTCGCGGAAACGTCTTCCTCCATTGCTTCCATCTTTTTTCTCAGTTCTTCAACTTCACTGTTAAGCAGCGAAACCTGTATGGCCAGTTCGTTGTTTTTCTTCATGGTTTCCGTAATTCTGATACTGAAAAAATAAATCGCATATGTGGCTATTACAAAGAAAACAATTATCATGATAAGTCCGGAAGTGGATAAATACGTTTTCCATCCGTCCGGTCTTACAATAATACCGAGAATAATAAAAATCAGCGCTCCGAGTCCCCACGGAACGACAACAACCTCCGACATCTTCTTTCTGACAAGAGAAATGACGCCCGTAATAAACATCGATGCTCCGAAGGCAATCAAAAGTATCTGAATAAACAATCCGTCTCTCATTAATACCTACCCTTTCTGTTTTTCCCTTTCAGACTTGAATAAACCAGGTTGGAAGGTTTTCTGCCCTCACCTTTTTTCATGAGGTTTCCTTTGCAGAAAACATGAATGTCAAGATTCTTTTCTATGTGTCTGAGTCTTAAATATGCGCATACAAAGCCTACCAGCGATCCGAATACGAGACCGAGTCCGAACCATATGGGCTTTAAGAATGTTGAGAACCATGCACCGATCAAAGTTGCCACGCAGAATACAAGCGCGGTTATCAGGGCACCGTCATAATCGTTATAGTAGTAAAGGAAAATGATTTCCGCATACATTACAAAAAGAATAAAATATCCCGCTGCCAGACAGGGATAAATCTGCATTACCAGACCTGCCAGACCGAATCTCGGAAGGAATATAATCGCAAGAAGGAAAACAACAACGGAAACAATAAACTGTATTCTGACAAGGTTTAAAAGTTCCTCCGAAAGCTGACCGAACATTCTTCTTTTTGATTCTTCGATATCCATTTTTCTTCCGCCGATTACAGCCTCGGAATATCTTTTATATCTTTCGTGGAAGAACATTTCAACCCTTGATATGAAAATAACCGTCGCGGAAATGTTTGTAAACATCGCAAGACATGTTGCCATGTCATAACTCATCATGCTGACAAAGCATTTAACAACGATAATATGCATATCCGTCGTCCAGAAAACGAAGTTGTGAATATAAAGTCCCAGTGTGTAAAGGAAATTTATAACAACAAGCTGCCAGTATTTCTTGAAGTATCTTAAAACTTCCATGTATTTGCCGGAATTCTCTCTGAAATAGCTTCTTATCTTTGCAAATTCCAGAACGCCGATTATTATAAATCCGACATCAAGCGAAACAAGCATTCCGTATGTGCATTCGAAATTAAATACCTTCACAAGAAGAAGGGATAAAAGAACCGTAACCGTCATTCCGAGAAGGAAATAATACGAAATCTTCTTATAGTCCTTGCAGATAGAAAGATAAAGCATCGAATAGAAAACAAACATCAGTGCCATATATCCCGCATATCCGGTAAGAACATAATAAAGCGGAACCTGTCCGACAAAGTATTCCCTTATGATAAAAGGAATGCCCACTGCCGACGAAAGGATAACATTCATTACGAGTCCGACATGGAAACAGGGCATAATATCCTCATATGTTTCCCAGTAAATTACATCGGACATATACTTGGACAATACCGCATTAAAAGGCGATGATGTAAGAAGACCGAAAATAAATATGTACAGTACGGTTGATGCATACAGTTCCCTCGTCAGATATCCGAGTTTGGAAAAGCCGAGAAGATACTGCATTATCATGATTGCCATGATTACAAGGAAAATAGGGGCAACCGTGATAACGGTACTGTATCCGAATCCGAATACATTCGTCGTAATTGTGTTTTTGTTGTAGATTTTATTTAATCTGACACCTATTCCCGCCAATTAAATTTTCCACCTTTCCGATACCGATTCATACAGAAGATCTTTCATGTCATCGTATATACCGGTATATTTTTCTCTCATCATTTCAACTCTGTAATAATTGTTGACACGCCTGAAGCCTATCTCGCCCATTTGAGCGCGTTTTTCTTCCATAATCGCAAGTTCTGTCATTGCATGCGCTATCTCTTCGATATTCATGATATGACATATAATTCCGGCTTCTCCGTCCGTATCATCTTTGGATCCGTAAATCAGCTCGCGGCAGTCGCCGACATCCGTTGCGATAACGGGTTTTTTAGCGGCAAAACTTTCAAGAATGGTTAAGGGCTGGCCTTCGCTTATACTGGTTAAAACCGTATAATCCATTCTTCCGATATAATTCGTCACCTCAACTCTTCCCGTAAAGACAACGTCCTGTATCCCCATCACCTCAACGAGTTCGTAGCATTCTTTTGCATACTCCTCATCCTCGTCCGTGGGTCCCATAATCCAGAGTTTAAGATTGGGAACCTCTTTCTTTGCGAAAGCAAATGCACGAATCATGGTTTTTATTTCTTTTATCGGAGAAACCCTGACAATTGCGCCGATATTTACATAGTTTTCATCTTCGGGAGTTTTACCCGGGATATTCAGGAATCTTTCAACATCTATTCCGTTCGGGGTTATTTCGATTTTGTCCCGGCTGCAGCCGAGTTCCATCTGAAGTTCTCTTGCATGTTCATAAAGGCAGGTTACCCTGTCCGCTCTGTCGTAAGCAAGCTGTGACATCTTCTTGAACTGTTCAATCCAGATGTTCTTATAGATTCCGGCAACCCATGAAGCCTTCAAAAGCTCCTCTTCTCTTTCTCTTGTGTAAATACCGTGTTCGGAAACCAAAAGTTTGCAGCCGTGAAGGTACTTCGCCATTCCTCCGAGAAGTCCCGCATATCCCGTTGATACGCAGTGATAAACCTCAGCTTCGGGAACCTTTGTTTTTAAAATCAGGAACAGAGGCAGATAAATCGATCTCATCGTCCAGAGGAAATCCGAGAAAACAATCTGCGAATAGTTCTTGTCATAAAATTCCTGAACAATATGAAGAAAATCGGCTCCCATAAGGATATCGTCAATGGAAAACGACGTCTTCTGGAACAAGTCAAAAAGTGCATACCATTCGGGTTCATAATTGAATATTACGCTTCTTAAAGCCTTGTACTGTTTGGGAGTCAGATGTGTTCTTCTTCCCTCTTTCGGTCTTGTTCCCCAGTCATAGTCGTCAAGGTATGCTTCATAAACCTCCGAAACATTTTCCGGAAGCGTATATTTGAATTTCCCGCTCATTGACCTGTCCGATATAATGGACAAGATAACAAATTCATGTTCGGGAAATGATTTGATTATACTGTTAATCCAGCCTGAGACACCGCCTACCACATATGGATAGCATCCTTCGGCCACAATACAAATTCTCATCAGAAATCTCCGTCTATTTAAGCATACCGTCGTACTTGAGGACCTCTTTGTCCGCGCTGAGAACTATTTCCGCATCCGCACCTTTGACTTTTATAAGATATGCATCTTTTTCAATCTTAGTGTAATCGGCATTTACGACTTTAAGAATGTCCTCGTTATGCGTTCTCAAAACGAAATATGCTTCATCGACATTTTCAGTCGAAATTTTAATTCTGTCGTCTTCCTTTTTTGTCTCATAATCGAGATTAAGGAAATCCCTTACCCTGTTATCGCTTTGAGAAACCGCCGTGTATTCAAATTCGTCATTGGCAGTCCAGTAAGTATTAAGATTCGAAGTGATAAGTTTGGAATACACCTGCCATTCGTCATCCGTTTTCTCGGGGAACTGGACTTTATGCATGTCTATTAATGTTGTCGCATATCCTATCGACGTAAGCATGCATCTGTGCTTAAGTTCCTTTGAGTAGGTATATTCGTCCGCAACATTGGTTATACTCTGAAGCGTAACCTTATCGCTTATGTACGAAAGGGTTTCATTGTCATCCTTATTGCTTATAACTGTATTAATTCTGCTTAAGAAACGGTTGTCTTCTTCAATTCTCGAGGTAACATCATCGCTCATATGGGGAACATATGCACTTGCGAAATGATAATCCTTTTCGAATTCAAAGAAGAATTCGTCATCTCTCGTTTTGGATTTAAACTGAGCTTCATAATCCCTGCTGTCGAGGCTTCGTCCGATTTCGCCGTTTATTTCCTTAACCTGCTGCTGATAGAACTCAAGATACTCCTCGGAAGGATGATTTTTATCGGGGTAATTGTAACCGGTATTGACAAAACATGTCATTTTCAGATTGTATCTGTTGGCTATGGAAACAATTACAGGCCAAGTAATATCACGCGAAAGCGTTAATGCATCCATACTGTAGATGCCTTTGATTGAATCAGTATTCTCTTCTGTTATCGTCGGATAATCGGAGAGAACCATATTCTGTGCATTCACAACGGGATAAAGAACATAATCCTTTGCCGAATACTCTATCGCACTTAAGAATCCCATGCCTGTTTCTTCGTTTATTAAATCAGCGCATACGGCATATACAAAAGTGCCGTTGTAATTATTTCTCCAAAGAAGTTTGGGAAACTCGTTGGCTTTATATTCTTCTTCATCCATCATTCCGACTGCATAGGTTTTACTGCCGGCTCCCGTCTCGTACCAGGGAAACGAAAGATTTAAATCGTTGTATTTCTTTTCTTCCTCTTTCTGAGGCTTGTAAGCTGCCTCTCCTCCCAGAAGGAAGCCTTCAAACACCTGAAAGCCCTCTGCGGTAACCGAATCTTCTCGTATGCGGGATATTCCGAGGATTTCCCTTAAACGGTAGGAATGCTTCAACTCTCCGGGTTCGGGCATTGTAACAAACACCATCGGAACCTGATATTCGGCCATTTCGACTATCTTTTGGCTCTCATCGAAACAGTCGGATGTTTCAGCATCGATTAATATCATTTCACTCTTTGATACTTTTGCTTCGGATGCATCCGAAAAAGATTTGTAAGATACCAGATTTCTTTTGGTATAATCGCACCATTCTTTTGCCGCCTCATAGCGTTCGGTATCCGCCTGTCCGAAGTAAACGATGTAACCGTCTCCTTCTGAAGCAGTGTATCTTCCGTCTGCGGACTGTGATGATTCTTTTACATATTCATTTGTGTCATAACGGTTATTCCTTACTTTGACGACCTGTGTAAACTGGAACATGAAGAAAATCGTTCCCATCATCAAAAGCACGGTAACCAAATTTCGCCTGGAAACCATTAATCCGTCCTGTTTATTCTTTTCTGAACACTCTGATAAGTTCGAGCGTTTCTTTGTCTATTA
>JAEEGL012094727.1_pt1 | contig 18992 bp, 11 predicted proteins | sample 9134231 | NCBI WGS metagenome assembly JAEEGL01 (sample SAMN16246548, study PRJNA631951) | gut metagenome | biome: gut microbiome; feature: rumen; material: fiber-attached | host: Bos | place: Iran: Karaj | collected 2018-10 | reverse complement strand
GCGGCATTTCAGGGAATGGTTCGGGGCGAAGCCGCGCGTGAAGGCGGCGGCTGGAGGTGCTGCGCTGCTGGATGGCGACGAGGCGTATACGCTCGTCGTGGATTCCACAGGCGTAAAGATCGAGGCGCGTTCGCTTGCGGGCGTCCGATACGCTCTGTACACGCTCCGCCAGTGCGCGATGGCGGCGCGGGGCACGGTGGCGACACGGGCGTACGTGCTACCGCATGTGGAGGTCCGGGATGCGCCGTCGGTGAAGTGGCGCGGCATGCATTTCTGCTGGATGCCCGAGCTTTCGGCGGCGTTCGTCGAGCGTGAAATCCGCATGGCCGCCTATCTCAAGTTCAACTACGTCGTACTGGAAAGCTGGGGTGTGTTCAGGAGCGAACGGCATCCGTGGTTCGGCTGGCCCGAACGTCCGATGACGAAGGATGTCGTCCGGCATCTCAAGACTGTTGCCGACGACCTGGGCGTGACGCTTGTGCCGCAGCTCAACGCGCTTGGCCACGCATCGTCAGCCCGCGGACGATACCAGAAGCACGCGGTGCTTGACCTGCACCCTGAGCGTCAGCCGATTTTCGAGCCGATGGGCGGCTGGAACTGGTGCCTTTCCAACGAAGAGGGCATGGCGATCCTGCATGACATCATGGTGGAGATGCACGAGGCGTTCGGTTCGCCGCCGTATTTCCACATCGGATGCGACGAGGCGTACCCGCCAAGCTGCCCGGAATGTCGCGAAGGGGACTGGCGAGACCGGATTGTGCGCCATATCGTCGGTCTGCACGATCTCTTCGCCGCTCGCGGAACCAGGCTGCTCATGTGGCATGACATGTTCGTCTCCCCGAAAGACAAGCGCTTCGGGCCGGGCGACGGCGGACTCTACGGCGGGCATGGGGAGCTGGGATGCGAGAAGTACCTCTTGAAACTGCCGCGCGACATCGTCGTGTGCGACTGGTACTACGGCCATCATGTCGATGGATGGCGCTACACGACGCACGAATATTTCCACAAGCTCGGGTTCGAGGTGCTGGCATGCCCGTGGAAGGATACGTCGGGGATCCTCGGACAGGGACGCGAGGCGGCACGGCAGGGATGGCTGGGCTTCCTTGGCACTTCCTGGCACAGACTGACCGGCACGAACTACAGCAGTTTGTTAGCTGCGTCCGCGTTCGCCGCATGGGGCACGGAGCCGACCGTTGACCTTGCCGAGCCGGAGCCGGCATGGTTTGGGACCTACTGGCGGCAGATGGGGTGGGACATGGGCATCCGCAATTACCGCGACTGCGGCCTCTCCGAGACCCAGATCAACCGCGGTACATGCACAAACCTTGATTGAGCGAGTCCGAAAAAATTATAATAATTTCGGATTGTGTTCCGATTTCTGCGGGACGTAAGTGAGATGTGGGTGCGGAATTGTTTGAAAGTGGTGTTTTTAAGGCTGCGGAATTGTATAAAAACCATGTTTTCATGGTTGCGGAATTGTAATAGTTGTGGTATAATGTGCGCGTCTAAAGGAGAAAAATCATGTTAAAGCGAAAGATATGGTCGAAATTAGAGCGTTTCAGGGCTAATGGTGACAAAAAGACACTTCTGCTTACGGGGGCTCGTCAGGCTGGCAAGACTTATATCGTTGAGCAGTTTGCAAAGGCGATGTATAGGTCTTTTGTTGAAATAAACTTTGTAGAAGACACCACCGCCAAGGCTATATTTCAGGATGTTGCAGACGAAAAGGATGTCCTGCGACGTCTTACTGCATACGCCCAAGGTAAAGTGATTCCTGGCGAGACGCTTGTTCTTTTCGACGAGGTCCAGGAGTGTCCGGAAGCCGTTACTTACGCAAAGTTTCTTGTCGGCAAAGGAGGTTGCCATTACATCTACAGTGGCTCGCTGCTCGGCGTTGAAATCAAGAACGTCAGGTCTGTTCCTGTGGGTTACATGGATGAAGAGGAAATGTTCCCCCTTGATTTCGAGGAATTCCTGGAGGCGAATGGCGAGGGTTCGGATGTCATTTCGGAGGCAAAGGCGGCATTTGAGGATAGACGTGCCGTGGACGCATTCATACATGATCGCCTTATGCGGTATTTCAAGCTGTATCTCGTCGTGGGGGGCATGCCTGCAGCCGTCCAGAAGTATGTCGATACGAACGACCTTGCCGCAGTCGCCGCAGAGCAGCGCTTCGTGATTCGCGCGTACAGGCGCGACATATCGAAGTACGATCCCGACCATGCGCTGCGTATCCGTGAGATGTATGACCTGCTGCCGTCCGAACTCGCTTCGGGAAACAAGCGCTTCAAATTGTCCGGCGCCGTCCCGGACGGCAGGTTTGCTCGCGTCGAAGATGGATTTCTGTGGCTCAAGAACGCGGGGGTCGCGATTCCCGCATATTGTGTGGAAGAGCCGAAGCCTCCCTTGCGCCTTTGCGAGAAGCGAAACCTCTTCAAGCTGTTCGCCAATGACGTCGGACTGCTGGCGGCAATGTACGCCGAGGGAATTCAACTGCGGATACTTGCAGGTGAAAGAGCGCTTAACATAGGCGCCGTCTATGAGAACGCAGTCGCGCAGGAACTCAAGGCGCATGGGTTCAGTCCATACTACTACCATTCCAAGAAAAGAGGCGAATTGGACTTCGTGGTTGAGAATGCCGGTCGTGCGATGCCGATAGAAGTCAAGAGCGGCAAGGACTACAAGCGACACAACGCGCTTCATAACGTGCTTGCTGACAATAACTATCCCATTGACGAGGCCATCGTATTGTCAAACGAAAACATGGAGCGTGTCGGCAAGATAACCTACGTCCCGGTCTATATGGCGATGTTCATCGTGCCCGATACACTTCCGGAGCGACTGATCTATCGGGTCAAATGATACTATCGCGGGAAAGGTAAACCAGCTCCAGGGAGGAATGATGAAGTATAAACGATCAGTCATTGCAATTGCCGGCATGGCTGCGATTGCGCTCCATGCCGCGCAGGTGGACTACAGAGACTCATCTCTGACTGTCGAAGAGCGTGTCGGCGATCTTCTCGGTCGCATGACGATTGCTGAGAAGGTGGCGCAGCTCTCTACCGCGCGCGGCTATACCGCATACGAGATCAAGGATGGCGAAGTCGTTGTCTCGCAGGAGCTGAAGGACGTGTACAAGGCGTTCCCCGGCTGCGGCCTTTTCGCCTACTTCCGCGCCGACTGGTATTCGGGACGCAACTGGTCGAACGGCCTCACGCCGTCCTTGCTCGCGAAGGCGCACAACGCGATCCAGCGATACACCGTCGAGCAGACGAGACTCGGAATTCCGCTCCTCTTCAACGGCTCCGTCCACGGGCTTCAGGTGCTTGGCGCGACGGTGCTGCCCGCCGGCATCGCTCAGGCGGCGACGTGGAGCCCGGAGCTGGTGCGACGCGGCGCAGAAGTCACGGTGGACGAGTTTTCGTCCTTCGCCCGCGCAGGACATCTTGCCGGTCCAACGCAGGACATCGCCATCGACCCTCGCTGGTGCCGCTGCGAGGAGACGTTCGGCGAGGATCCGTTCCTTTCATCTGAACTGACGTTCGCCTACTGCGACGGCGTGAGGAAGTACGGGAAAGGGCGGTACACCGCGCAGGCGCGTCATTTTGTCGGCCACGCCGCCGGCGAGGGCGGACACATGAGCCAGAGTGTCCACATCGGCGACGCGGAGCTTTTCAACTGGTTCATGCCGCCGTTCGTGGAGGCGGTGCGCGGCGGCGTTTCGCACATCATGACCTGCTACAACATCGTCGATGGGATTCCCGGATGTCTTCGCGGCGATCTCGTGAACGGTTTTCTGCGCGGCCGACTTGGCTGGAACGGCGTCATATTCTCCGACGCCGGGGCGATCGGAAGCCTCCGCTGGCAGGGTTTCGCCGCAGACGCGGGCGAGGCCGCCGCATCTGTCGTCAGGAACGGCAACGACGTGTGTTGCTGGGAAAAGGAGGTCTATTTCGCCGGCATCACGAATGCGCTTGAGCGCGGACTTCTCTCGATGCAGGATGTCGATGTGGCCGTGGGACGTGTACTTGCGGACAAGTTCAGGCGAGGACTGTTCGAACATCCGTATGTCGATGAGATTGATGCCGCCGTGCACCGCCTGGGTTCCGCCGCGAACAGGCAGACCGCACGCGACATGGCGCGGGCGGGAATGACGCTCCTTGAAAACAGGCGCGGCATTCTGCCGCTTGGCAAGCTACGCAAGGTCGCCGTGATCGGACCAAACGCCGACAACGCGCTCAACCAGATCGGCGACTACACGGCGCCGCAGCGGCTGGGCGATGTCGTGACCGTCCGTGCTGGGCTAGAGAAGATGGGGGTGAAGAGCGGGTTCGAGGTCGCGTATGCGCGCGGCTGCGGCGTAAGATCGATGAAGCGCGACGGATTCGCCGAGGCATTCGCGGCGGCGGAAGACGCCGATGTCGTCGTACTTGTCCTGGGCGGATCGAGCGTCCCGAACCGAGCAATAGGCTATACGGACGGCGGTACGGCGATTGCTGCGGCGGACGTGAAGGGCAACGACGAGCTGGAGAAGGATTCAGGCGAAGGGTTTGACCGATCCAGCCTCGATCTCGGTGGCGTCCAGCTTGAACTTCTGAAGGAATTGAAGCGCAGGGGCAAGACGGTTGTCACGGTGCTCGTGATGGGGCGTCCGATGGCTCTTGCGGAAGTTGTTGGTCTTTCCGATGCGGTGCTGCTGGCGTGGTATCCTGGTTCAGAGGGCGGAACGGCGATTGCCGAGACGCTGTTCGGCGAGGTCAACCCTGGCGGCCGGCTACCGATCTCTTTTCCGCGAAACATCGGTCAGCTGCCCGTGTTCTACAACAAACTGCGATACCTGGAAGACTACGTGGATGGTCCGGGTACGCCGCTCTACCCATTCGGATATGGGCTTTCCTATACTAAGTTCAAGGTGTCGGAACCGGTGCTTGCCGGGAATGTCGTGTCTGTGGACGTGACGAACGTCGGCGAACGCACGGGAGACGACGTCGTGCAGATGTACATCCACGACGACGTCGTCACCACGGCGCGTCCGGTCTGGTCGCTACGCGGCTTCCGCCGCGTGACGCTAGCGCCCGGCGAAAGCCGGCGCGTTTCCTTTGCCTTGACCGAGAAGGAGCTTGGCTACTACAACCGCAGGCTTGAATACGTCGTCGAGCCGGGTACTTTCCATGTTTTCGTTACCGACGGCGCCGCGCCGATCGGGATTGAACCTGCCAAGCCCGAGAATCTGCCCTGCGTCATCTATCGGAGAAGCGCGAAGTAATTTGCGGGGTTTCCCGCCGGCGCATGCCAAAAGGGAGATGCGAGGTTGTGCAGCATGTGCGAATTTGTGCTTTTGCCCTCTTGTATGGGCGGTATGGAAATGCTATACTATCTCACCAGTTTTTTCAACCACGAAATGGCGGTTTAGGACAATGGAAAAGAAGACGACGGAAGAGAAAGAGGCCCTGTTCACCGAATATCTGCAGAAGCCCCCCTACCCGGTGGACGAGATGATAGCCTTGATAGACGATGCGCCGGCGGCGAAGGCGGATGATTGGACGGGTCTGGCGCTGACGGCATTTGCAGAGGCGCAGGACTTCGAGTCGGCGTTCAAGCTTGTCCGCGCACGACGTGCGGCACTCGCCCAGAAGGCGTCTGGTTCGGCGATACGCGATGCGTTGCGCCGTACCACAAGGGACCGGCTTCAGATCGCCTACATTGATTCAGTCGGATTTGACGTGAGGCCGCTCAACGAGGCGCTTGGCCGCCTGGAGCGGCTTCTTGGTTTCCATCCCGGCGCATTGGTGCTCAACCAGGCGTGGGGGCTTGGCACGGTGAAGCGGATGGACTATTTCTATCGCCGCATAACGGTCGATTTCCGTCTGCGCAAAGGTCACCAGCTCACCTTTGACGCCGCCTGCGAGACGCTCGTCCCCGCGCCGGAGAACCACATCCTCGTCACCGCCAAGGCCGATCCGGACCGCGTGGCGAAGATGCTCAAGGATGAGCCTGGCGAGTTCGTGAAGGCGATGCTTTCCAGTTTCGGCGACATGCCGATCACGCGTCTCGAGGAACTTGCCGACCAGAACGGTTTCGTCAAGTCCGCCAACTGGAAGCAGTTCTGGGAGAGGGCCCGCGCGGAATTGCGCCAGGACAAGCTCGTGGAGATACCCTCCCGCCGCGCCGAACCGCTGCACCTGAAGGCCACGGCCGAAACTTATGGAGAAGGCTGGTTCACGGCGTTCGCCCAGATGTCGGATCCCAAGAGCATCCTTTCATCCGTCCGCGAGCTGCAGGGCGTCAACAAACTCAAGGGTTTGACGGAGGAAAACCGCGCGAAGCTCTCGAACCGCCTCGCCTTCGCGCTCAAGGGCGCACGCGGCGTGGACGATGCGCTTTATGCGCGGATCGCGTTCTGCATGGACGAACTCAAGCTCGATGCCGTCGACAAGGAAGGCAACCGGCTTGATGTCGTGTCCAAGGCCCGTGCCTATCTGTGGGACGGCAATCGCTATCTTGCCGCGGCCCGCAGCCTGCCGGCGCGCGAGATGGAGTCTCTCGTGGTGTTCCTTACCGCGGCGGACCGCGAATCGACGAAGAAGACGCTTTTCGCCGCCCTGCCCGAGATGTGCTTCCCGCTGTTGACCGCAACGCTCACGTTCTTTGCGAACGATGCCGACTGCGAGGACGCATGCGCCGCGCTGCTGCGCGACCCTGCCGCCCCGGCCACGCTCGTCACTTACATGCTCGCACGCTACGAACAGTTTGCCCATTGGAAGAAATTGCCCGAACTCGTCGTGATACTCACGCACGCCATCGCCATCGGCGAAGGGCGGCAGAGCGGCGAAGTCCTGCGCATGCAGAACACGATCCGCCGCCTGTTCGCCGACCAGAAATGGCTCGAAGGCATCTTCAAGCAGCTTCAGCCCGCCGACCAGGCGCTCCTCTTCGAGCGCTTCCAGGCGTCCACGGCATGGGATCCTTCAACCCACCACCTCATCGTCGTGCGCATGACGCGCCTTGCACCCGGTCTCACCGTACGCCAGGTCAAGAAGGCCGTGCAGGAGGTTGTCGAGCGGATCACGTCGCTGCGCAGCTATGCCGAGCGCAAGGCCGCATATCAGAAGCTCGTCAACGTGGATATCCCCAAGAACGCGCACGACATAGACGTTGCGCGCAGCTACGGCGACCTCCGCGAGAACTTCGAGTACCAGAGCGCCAAGGACGAGCAACGCGCACTGCTGCAGAAGCAGACCATCATGCAGGAGGAGCTCAACGCGGTCAAGGCGTTCGATTTCGCTGGCGTGGAGGCGGACAAGGTCCGTCCCGGCGTATCTGTCAAGGTGCGGAACGCCGCCGGCGAAGAACTCGTGTATACCGTCCTTGGCGAATGGGACAACGATCTTTCCCGCAACATCATTTCAAACAAAACACGTCTTGCGCAGAACCTCATGGGCAAGAAACCCGGCGATACGTTCGACCTTCCCGATGCGGAAGGAAACGCCTCGACCGCCACGATCGTGGCGATAGAGAAGTTGACCGACGAATTGCTTGAATGGACAAAGGTTCCCGCTGGACTCAGCATCTGAAAGGATCTGCCATGAGCACTAAGAAACCCGCAAAGAAACCCGTTCCCGCAAAGAAGACCGTCCCTGTAAAGAAGGCAGTTCCCGCAAAGAAGGCGGCCCCTGCAAAGAAGGTGGCCCCTGCGAAGAAGGCGGCTCCTGCAAAGAAGGCGGCTCCTGCAAAGAAGGCGGCTCCTGCAAAGAAGGCTCCTGCCGCCAAGAAAACCGAGCCGGCGAAGAAGGGGGTATCGGCGAAGAAGACCGTGACGGCCAAGAAGACCGTCATATCGAAGAAGCCTTCGACCGCCAAGCCCCAGGTCTCTTCCAAGAAACCCGCATCCGTCAAGAAGCCTGTCGACAGGCCGTCTGTTTCCCCTAAGCCCGTCGCGGTGAAGGTTCCTGCGGTTGAATCCGTCAATGCCAGCACGGATCCCACGCGCGATTTCGCGTACTCGATAGCCGAGATGATGAAGCGCGAGAATCGCCGCAAGGAGGAAGAGGCCGTCGCGGTCGAAACGACGATCCGTCTTTCACGCAGACCCACATCCCGCTCGAAGAGCAAGAATACGCAGAAGTTCCCGGCATCGGATCTCGCCGAGTTCAAGAAACGCCTCCTTCAGCTGCGCCAGACGGCCACCGGACAGTCCGCCACGCTCAAGACCATAGCGCTGGAGCAGACCGACGACCATGGCACCGAGGATGATGACGGCAGCGACGTGTTTCTGCGGCTCCAGAGCCTGAGCCAGGTCGATTCCAAGAACAAGCTCATATTCAAGATCGATGAAGCCCTGCGCAGGATATCGGAAGGCACGTACGGCATATGTGAAATCTGCGGCCAGCTGATCCGCAAGCCGCGTCTGATGAACATGCCGTTCGTCCATACGTGCATGGAGTGCCAGAGCGCGATGGAGTCGCCGTCGGGCGCCCGCGGATGAGACGCTTCGTCTTCATGTTCGCCGCCGTCATGAACCTGCTCCTTCTGGATCAGGCGGTGAAGGCGGGGGCGATCTCCCGCCTCAAGGGCGGGCCGCCCGTCACGGTGATAGACGGGTTCTTCAATCTCGCGTACGTGGAAAACCGCGGTTGCGCATGGGGCATGTTCCAGGGACACGTGTGGCCTCTGGCCGTGTTCGCGGTCCTTGCCATGGCGTTCGTCCTCTGGAAGCGCCGGTCGATCTTCCCCGTGGGCGTGGCGGGGGTGATATCGGAACTTACGCTGTATGCTGGCATACTGGGCAATCTCGTGGACCGCATATGGCTCGGCTATGTCGTCGACATGTTCGATTTCCATTGGGGCGTACACCATTTCCCTTGCTTCAACATCGCGGATGTCTACATAAACATCGCGGCAGGACTGCTTATACTGACGTCTTTCTTCGTACGCAAGAAGGAGCCTGCCAGTGATCCGGCGTAGCGCATATCTTCTTGCAGGGGCGACGGCCACCGGGAAGTCCGCCGCCGCCGCCATCCTTGCCCGCGAAATGGGCGCTGCGATACTCTCCGCGGATTCTATGCTCGTCTACAAGGGCATGGATATCGGAACCGCGAAGCCACCGGTGGCGGAACGGGTCGAATTCAACATGGGCGGGGTCGATCTCGTGACGCCGGCGGAGAACTTCTCCTCCGGCGAATGGCTGCGCCGCGCCGCAAGTTGGGCAGCCGCATTGCCGGCCGGCAAGCCGATCGTCGTCGTAGGCGGAACGGGATTGTATTTCACGGCGCTCCTTCGCGGCCTGGACGCGCCATGGCGCAATCCGCCGCCGGAATATCCCGTGCTTCAGATGGATCGCGAAATACGCAGGCGCCGTATAGGCGAACGCATAGACGCGATGTTGGCGGAAGGACTTGCGGACGAGGTTGCACGGCTCAGGGCGGCGTATCCGTCATGGTCGCGTACCGCCGCCGCCGCCATCGGCTACAAGGAATTCGGCGCGCCGCTGTGCGGTTCGGCAGTTGCATATCCGGCCGTGCCGGAACGCTCCGTGCACGATGAGATCTACTACCGCACGTGCCAGTTCGCCAAGAGACAGGACACATGGTTCCGCCACCAGTCGACGCCTATCTACGTGCAGTGTGGCGAAACCGCAGGAGAAACCGCATCGGCCGTGCGCGAAGCGTGGAACGCCCACGGCCCTTGGACGATGGCGTTTGAAGCGTGAACGCCGCCCCGGATTTTCAGGAAACCATTCATGGAACAACAACACAAAGGAACCAAATGATGAAGAAGGCATTGACGATCGCGGCAACGATGGCATTGGCGTTCTCGGCGGCAGGCGCCGAGTACAAGATGGATTCAAAGACGCCCGGGCATACTTTGACGGATGACCCCCGCTACGACGTCCGGCCGGGGCTCGCGATGTCGTGCCGCGTGAAGTTCGACGAGCATCCTTCGCATGCCGGGCAGATGTCCATCATGCGCAAGGGCAGCCCCAACACCCCGGGGTCTTTCTGGCTGCGCGTGGATGGTCCCAAGGAGGGGGTGAAATTCAGTTTCTTCGTGAACATCGGAGCCGGCCCCGAACCGCGCGTGTCGCTGCTGGGGCCTAATGACATCAAGGTAGGCGAGTGGTATGACGTGTCGGCCGGATGGGACGGCACCAACAGCTGGCTTACCGTCAACGGCAAGACGCGTCGGATCCGCCGTGTGTGTAAGGAGACTTTCCCCGCCTGCGCAGGTCCGCTGGAGCTTGGACCGATGCGCGGCACTGTCGCGGATCCTGTCGTGGACACCCCTACGCCGTCGGTGGACGACACTTCCATCACACCCGGAATACGTATCGCCTGCAACGCGACTTTCCTTTGCGAACCTAAAGGCGAGACGACCATAGTCCACCGCGACCAGGCATATTGGCTGCGCTACGATCGCTATGGTTCAAGACCCGGTTCGTTCAATCTTTACATGTATCTGGACGGAAGCTGGGAGCCGCGCTGTTCCATCAAGATGGACGTGGCCACCGGGCATGTCTACCGCCTGTGTGGAGGATGGACGGGGACGGGCGTTTCTTTGAATGTCGACGGCGAGGAAAGCCTTCCTCTCCGTCGCCGTGGACGGTGCACGCGCAAGGCCGGCAAGGTGTCGCTAGGTACGGGGTCCAAGGTGAAGGTGGATGATTTCCGTATCCGCAACGATCGCCGGCCAATAGCCTCTTTTGGAATGTTCCGTACCCGGGAACTCATGCCGCGGGTCGGTTCGCCGGCCAATCTGACCACCGATCTGTCGAACGTCGGCACACCGGTCGGACGGTGCGAAGTGGTGGCGAAAGGAAGGAACGATGTCAAGATCACGCCAGAACGGTTGGCGATCGCGTCCCTGGGCGAGAATGAGATATATCCGCTGGAATGGCGTATCGATGCCGGCACGAACGGTCTTGCATACCTGGATTTCGCGCTCGTGGAGAACGGCAAGGAGATCGCGAAAGCCAGCAAGCGGGTCGTGTTCATGCCGGTCGAGGATCCAGACTACTCTGCCAAGGCGTGGAATCCGCCGATCAAGCCTACGCGTACGTGGTACGTGGATTCCGTTGCCGGCGATGATTCGCGCGACGGACTTTCGCCGCAGACGGCCTGGCGCACGTTTCGCAATACGGAAGGCATGGAGCTTGGCCCCGGCGAACGCCTGTTGCTGAAGCGCGGATGCGTGTTCAACGGCGATCTTGTCCTGTCCGCGCGCGGTTCGGCTGAGAACTGGGCGGAGATCGGCGCCTACGGCGAAGGGATGCGTCCGCAGATCAGCCGCAACCGCCATCTCAACGACCGTTGCGGTTGGGTGTTTGGGGCTGCCTATCTTGCCGTGCGCGATATCGCATTCTGCAATGCGGGCTCGGGCTTCTCGGTGGAATGTTCCCGCGAAGGCGACGGACACATCCTGGTCGAGCGCTGCCTTGCGCACCACATCGAGGGCATGTACCGTTTCAACTCGCATGGGATCCCCGAATGGCTGGATGCGACCGGCGCCGAGGGTGGTACGCGATCCACGGGCGTTTCTGTCGCGGGCCGGCATGCAAGGTACATAGTGATGCGCGACTGCGAGTCCTACCAGTGCTCCAGCGGTTTCCGCGTAGGCGGGGTCGATACCTTCGTCAACCGCATGTACTGCCACCACAACTACGCGCACAACACCTCGCCGCACCCTTACAACCTGGCGAGCAGATCGTGGATGACCGATTGCGTCTTCGAGGCGTCGGGCTGGCATGCGGCCGCGGGAACGATGGGGATAATGCTCGCGGGCAACGACGGCTGGATAGTGCGCGGCTGCCATTTCCTGGACCAGCCGGATTCCGGTTCGCCCGACCAGGGCGGCATCGATTTCGAGGCGAGTGGCGAGAACTGCCTGGTGGACCGCTGCACGTTCCGCAACAATGCGGGCGCGTCGATAGAGGTGCTCGGACTGCGTAGCCCTCAGACCCGCAACGTGCATATCCGCGGCTGCAAGTTCGACAGGAACAACTGGTCGTACAAGAACGGTCCGGCCGAGATACAGGTATGGGGCGCGCCCAATACCGTCCCGGATGTCGCCTGCTCCAACGGCCGCATCGAGGGCAATGGATATGTCCTCGTTCCGGGCGTGGATTTCTACGTAAACAACTCGCGCACCACGAACGAATGGAAACTCGTGGACAATCGCAGATTCGATTTCTCCGCCGATCTCGATAGCGCCTTTCCCTATGTCGATCCGCCGGAAGTGAAAGCCTGCGGCGAAATATGGATCGACGAGACGGATGTCGCGCTGGCTTCGTCGGTGTGCGGGAAGGGGGATATCGATATATGTTGGGAACAGACCGAAGGACCTGCGGGCGTGTCATTCGCGAAGTCTGCCGCATGCACGAAGGCATCCTTCCCCGGCGAAGGCGACTATCGCGTTCAGGTTAAGGCGGACAACGGCACGCTCTGGCGCACTTCGCGCACTGCTGTCCATGTCTTGCCCGCAGGCGCGCGCACATTCGGCGCGTGGGACTTCGCAAAACCGCTCGATACGCAGGGCTGGTTGCCGGAGAACACGGGAACGGCCTACAGGTCACTGCCCGGCAAGATCGCATTCTGGAACTCCGAATCGTTTCCGGTGCATCTCGTCTGCGGCGATTACTATGTCGTCACCATGCAGGATGCCGCCGGCGCGTGCATCGTCACGCCGGACGACCGCGACACGGGGATATCCTTCGACAACAAACGTGCGAACGCGATCAGGATAAAGATGCAGAACCGCACAAATTCGCGGCAGATGCGCATATGGTGGCAGCTCGACGCCGCGCCGGAATGGGACGAGGCCAGATCCGTGGTATTCGATGTGAAACCGCAGGATACGGACGATGCGCTCTACACCGCTCGGATTCCGGCAGTTGGCGGCGTCAAGCAGCTGCGCCTTTCGTTTGCCGCCGATGGTTCTCCCGTCACCGGCACGTGCCGCATAGACTACATCTGGGCCGGAAGATTGCCTTGAAGACCGCCATCCGCCCGGCCTTGACGACTGTGGACGGAGCCTCCCGGATTTATCCGTGCCGATACGATTTTACGGGCGCGAACGGTGTATTTTTGGTATAATATCTTCATCTTGAATCAGGCGAGGAAACCATAGATGGCGGAAGAAGACAACAACGGTGCGGAACCCACGGCGGAAGATACTTCGGCGGTGGAGGAGGTTGCGGCCCTGCCGGCCTCCGGCGGCATTCTGGAGGATGTCGACATCGAGGAGGAGATGTCGCGCGACTATATCGATTATTCGATGTCCGTCATCGTCGGGCGCGCATTGCCGGACGTGCGCGACGGCCTCAAGCCAGTGCATCGCCGCTGCCTGTATTCGATGTACATGTTGGACAACGTCTGGAACAAGAAGCATCTGAAGTCCGCCCGTATCGTCGGCGACGTGATCGGTAAGTACCATCCGCACGGCGACACCGCGGTGTACGATACGATCGTGCGCATGGCGCAGGACTTCTCGCTGCGCGTTCCGCTCGTGGACGGGCACGGCAACTTCGGTTCGATCGACGGCGACGGCGCGGCGGCGATGCGTTACACCGAAGTGCGCATGCAGAAAATCACCGACGAGATGCTCGCTGACCTCGAGAAGGACACCGTGGACATGGTGCCCAACTTCGACGAGACCTTGACCGAGCCGAGCGTCCTGCCCGCCAAGCTGCCGAACCTGCTTCTCAACGGATCGTCCGGCATCGCGGTGGGCATGGCCACCAACATCCCGCCGCACAACCTCGGCGAGCTTTGCGACGGCATAAGCTACTATGTGGACCATCGCGACTGCACCATCGACGACCTGATGATGTTCGTGAAGGGTCCCGACTTCCCGACCGGCGCCACCATCTGCGGACACAACGGCATCACCGCCATGTACAAACTCGGCCGCGGTCAGCTGCGCGTGCGCGGCAAGGCCGAGATCGAGGAATGGAAGGGCGACCGCGAGCGCATCGTCATAACGGAGATCCCGTACGCGGTCAACAAGACCGAGATGATCAAGCACATGGCCGATCTGGTCAAGGACAAGACCATCGAGGGAATCTCCGACATACGCGACGAGTCCAAGGCCGACGTGCGCATCGTGATAGAGCTGAAGCGCGATGCCGTCGGCCAGGTCGTGCTGAACAACCTCTACAAGCATACGGAGCTGCAGACGACCTTCGGCGCGATCATGCTCGCCATCGATCAAGGCCGGCCGAAGGTGCTGAACCTCAAGGATTTCTTCCGCTGCTACGTGAACCATCGCTTCGAGGTGATCACACGCCGTACGAGGTTCGAGCTGAAGAAGGCGGAGGCGCGCAAGCACATCCTGGACGGACTCTTGATCGCCATCGCGAATCTCGACGACGTGGTGCGGATAATCCGTTCCTCCAAGAACCGCGAAGAGGCCAAGACCCGTCTCGTGGAGGCATACTCCTTCACGGAGCCGCAGGTCAACGCGATACTCGAGATGCGCCTGTACCAGCTTACCGGCCTCGAACGCGAGAAGCTGGAGGCCGAACTGGCCGCGCTGCTCGCCACGATCGCCGAACTGCAGTCCATCCTCGCCGATGCCGGAAAGGTCTACGCCATAATCAAGGACGACCTTGCAGGCATCAAGGAACGCTTTGCGTCCAAGCCGGATTCCCTGCGCCGCACGCAGATCGTCGCGGACGAGAACGAGGTCTCGCTCAAGGATCTCATAGCGGACGAACCGTGCGTCATCACGCTCTCCAACCGCGGTTACGTGAAGCGCGTGCCGCTTACGGAGTACAAGGAGCAGAACCGCGGCGGCCGCGGCATCAAGGGGGCGCAGATAAAGGACGAAGATTTCCTCAGGCTCGTGTTCGTCGCGGAGACGCACGACTCGCTCATGTTCTTCACGAACACGGGCAGGCTGTTCCTCAAGGACGCCTACGAGATACCTGAGGCTCCCCGCACGAGTTTCGGCAAGCCTCTCGTGAATTTCCTGAACCTGCAGCCCGGCGAGCAGGTGCTGCGCCTCTTGCCGATCCGATCCTTCGAGGGCGATGTGGACGTTATGTTCGCCACGCAGAAGGGCACCGTGAAGAAGACGCTCCTGGGCGATTTCAAGAACGTCAACCGCAACGGCATCAGGGCCATCAACATCGAAGAGGGCGACATGCTCGTCGAGGTGCGCCTCGTCAAGCCCGGCGAAGACGTGGTGATGATAACGGCCAACGGCATAGGCACGCGATTCAATTCGTCCGAGGTCCGGCGCATGGGCCGCACGGCGGGCGGCGTGAGGGGCATATCCCTGCGGCCGGGCGACAGCGTCTGCTCGCTCGACGTCGTGGATCTCACCAAGACGTTGCTCGTCGCCACCGAGAACGGATTCGGCAAGCGTACGGAGTTCAGCGCCTACGAGACCAAGCACCGCGGCGGCATGGGCGTTACGGCCATCAAGGGTGCGGACCGCAACGGGCGCGTCATATCCGCACACGCCGTGCGCGACGACGAATCTATCATCTCGATCACGTCGGATGGCTTGATGGTACGTCAGCGCGTCGTTGACATCACTGTCGTCGGCCGCGGCGCGCAGGGCGTAAGGCTCGTGCGCCTGACGGAAGGCGCCAAGCTGGTGTCCGTATCCGTTGTCGAGGCCGAGGACGTCGAGGCCGGCGAGGCGCCGGAATCGCCTCCAGCCGAAGGTTGAGGCGTCACGCCTGCCTGATCAGATGATCAGCATGCAGTCGCCGTAGCTGAAGAAACGGTATTCGGCGCGTACCGCGAGCGCGTAGGCGCATAGCATGCGTTCGCGCCCCGCCAGCGCGGAGACCATCATCAGCAGTGTGGACTGCGGCAGATGGAAATTTGTCAGCATTGCATCGCATACGCGGAACCTGAACGGAGGATAGATGAAGATGTCCGACGCGCCATGTCCGGCGACAACCTTGCCGTCGTTCGCGGCGGCCACGGTCTCGAGAGTGCGTACCGTAGTGGATCCGACGCACACCACGCGTCCGCCGCGCTCCTTGCATGCGGCAATGGCGTCGGCGGTTTCCGGCGGCACGGTGAAGACCTCGAAGTCCATCTGATGGTCTTCGATGTCGTCGCATTTGACGGGGCGAAACGTCCCGGGCCCAACGTGCAGCGTGATGGCGGCGCGTTTGACGCCCTTGGCGTCGAGGGCTGCGAATATCTCGGGCGTGAAGTGCAGCCCCGCAGTCGGCGCCGCAACGCTTCCCACTTCCTTCGCGTAGATCGTCTGGTAACGGTCGCGGTCCGCCGCCTCTTCCTCCGCCGTGCCTTCGCGATGGACGTACGGCGGTACCGGCGTACGGCCGAATTCGTCCAGAAGCGTCATGAGCGGGCGTTGGCATATGAAATCGGCGCGCCATAGGCCACCGTCCAAGCGCCGCCTGAGTGTCACCTTCAGTTCGCGGTTCGGTCCGAACACGGCGGACTGCCCCTCGCGGCTAGGTCTGCCGGAACCTATAAGCACCGACCATGTCACGGCATCTTCGGCGGCGGGGGCGTCCAGCTTGGCGGCAAGTCCCTCTTCTTCGCCGCTTGCCAGCGGAGACACCATCAAGACCTCGACGGCGCCCGGCGAGTCCTCCCATGTCCCGAGCAGACGGGCAGGAAAGACCTTCGTGTCGTTCACCACGAGCAGGTCTTTCTCGTCGAGGTACTCCACGATATCGGCGACGGCACGGTGCTCTATCATACCCGTGTCGCGGTGAAGCACCATCATGCGGTCGTCGCCACGGCGCTCGCTGGGGTGCTGTGCGATGAGGCGGGTGGGAAGTGGATACCAGAATTGCTTAGTTTTCACGGGGACGTATTATACCATAGCCATGGGGTTCCGCGGCTTGTCAGATGAAACGGAGAATCGCCGGGGTGACGTCCACGAGCGATTTCACGCGTGAACGCATCTCCTCTTCCTTTGGGCCTACGGCGACGAATGGAACGGGGTTGCGGGTATGGCCCTGCTCGCCCATGGCCTCGATGTTGCCGTGGTCGGCGGTCATTATGAGCATCATGCCGGCCGCTTCCACGTATCGCAGCAGCGCCGCCAGGAACTTGTCGTAGAGACGCAGGACCTCGCAGGCGCGCGCATAGTCCATCGAGTGTCCCGCGACATCCGTCTGGAAGAATTCGTAGAGGGTGAAATCGTTCGTGCGCGCAAGGGCGAAAAGATGCGATGCCGCATCCTCCGGGGTGATGACGGGGATGTCCGGATAGCGGTCCTGTATCGTCTCGCGCGTGATGTCCTGCATGACCGCCTGGTCGTCGGCAAGGTCGTCTGCGGTGGCGATGACCTCGGGGGTGGTCAACGCCATGACCGTGGTGACGGACTTGAACCTGCGTGCGGCAAGTTCCGCCGCGTCGTCGACCAGATACGCGTCTGCGAAACATACCCTTTTCCCGCGCCGCTTCAACTCGAGGAACAGGTTGCCCTCCTCGATCTTCTTGCGCAGCGAAGGCCCGGGGAACCCCTCGCAGTGCCGCCCCATGAACACTGGCGCGTTGACCCCGGTGAACATGGTCGCCTGGCCTGTCGCCGACTGGGGCAGCCCATCGACGGAAAGACATGCGTCGATGGGGACCGCATGCCGCTCGAACAGGCGGCACAACGCGGGGCATACCTCGGGGTTCACGGGGTTGTCGGCAGCGGGTCCGCGCATGCCGACGCCATCGATGAAAAGGAAGATGAATTTCACTGAAGACCGTACGACTTCATCTCGGCCTTGAGCACTTCGAGGGACCTCTTGTCCTCCTCGGCCTTTTTGAGTGCCGGCGTGTAATATTCCTTGGCGCGTGCCGCGAGTTCGTCGGCCATCTTGGTCTCGCCGGCTTCACGTGCCAGCACCGCGCTGCGCATGAAGTTCTTGGCCGCCACCCACTCGAATGAATAGATTACGCCGGTCGTGGGATCGCAATCCTCGAACTTCTCGTTGGCCGGCGTCAGCATGTATTCGCCGAATGCGGTGAAATTCCTTGCGGCTTCAAGCTTGGCCTTCTTGACACTCTCGGCGTCCAGGCCGGGCTTCGCGGCCGTTTCCATCGCGCGGTGGGCGCGCAGTTTCGCGACGGTGGCCTTGCACCACGCGGGATCGTGGCCGGGCAGCCCCTTCTCGAGCATGGCGATCGCCCCGTCGAAGTCGCCCACGAGGAAGTGGCCGTCCAGCAGACGGTCGCGCAACGCGTTGGCGGAGCCTTCATCCGTGCAGCTTGGCAGAAAACCCTCCGCGAACGCGATGAGCTGCTTGAGGCGCGGAACGTCTTCGGAATTCGGTTCGCCGTTTCCGGCAAAACGCAGGAAGGCCTCTTCCGCGAGCTGGGCGATGAGATCCGACGGTACCAGCGTCTCCCACGCGACATGCATGTAGGGCGGGGTGTTGTTGAACCATGTATGGAAATAACGTTCCTCCGCCAGTTTCCTCAACTGTTTGCAGACATCGTCGCCTTGCGCATCGCGAAGCATCTTCACCGCGGTCTTGCGCGCCGCCTTGCACGCGGCCTCGCGCGTCGGTTGCTGGCGGTTCTGCCAGCACCAGAATATGCCGTAGGCAAGGCCAAGCGCGATCGCAATCACCAACGCCAATGAAATCTTGGTGTTTTTGGACATAGATTCTCCTTTTGTGTCCTAATATTATAATATGATTTAGCGGCAGTTGCAAGCGGCAAGTTTTGTTTTGGTGGTTTTGGTGGTAAGGGTGGTGAGGGCAAATAAACGATTGAGTTAAAGGGGATGATGTGGTATCATATTGACCATGAATCTGTCCCTCCGCTACTCTACGTGAAAAACCACAATATAAGATGGTAGTGAATATGTGCAAATGTCGCAAATGTATTGTTAGATGAAGCGGACATGGACGAAATATCTTCTGCCAATGGCACTTTTTGCCGTTGTAGCGGCTTGTGACATCCTGGTGCAGATGTTCGAGGAAATGTCCGAATGGCAAGTTCTGGAGGTCGCTTTCCGTGCGGTTCGATTCGGGATCTTTTTCGGCGCGGGGACGTTTCTTT
>JAEEGL011904134.1_pt1 | contig 18992 bp, 16 predicted proteins | sample 9134231 | NCBI WGS metagenome assembly JAEEGL01 (sample SAMN16246548, study PRJNA631951) | gut metagenome | biome: gut microbiome; feature: rumen; material: fiber-attached | host: Bos | place: Iran: Karaj | collected 2018-10 | reverse complement strand
GGAGGGAAAAGTAGCTGTGGACGTGTCGGCGAAAAGAGACGAGAAGGAGTTGGACACGTGGGGAGAGAAAAAGTGCTGTATTACGTGTCGGTGATCGGAGGAGTTGACACGTAGGGTAGAGAAAAGTAGCTGTGTACGTGTCGGCGAAAAGAGACGAGAAGGAGTTGGACACGTGGGGAGAGAAAAAGTGCTGTATTACGTGTCAGCAATTGGAGGAGTTGACACGTAGAGAGAAGAAAAGAGCCTCAGTACGTGTCGAGAAAAACAGTTGAAAGAATAGTCGACACGAAGGGGAGAGAAAAGCTGCTGTGTACGTGTCGGCAACGCAAAAAAAGAGTAGGTACGCGGATAGTTCTCAGAGAGAAGGTTATCAGGCGTTGGATACGCGGTTTAAGTAGAAGCAGGTGAGGGTAGCTTCAAGGTAGGGCACCAGAAATAATAGGCCGGTGCCTGCGGAGAGCAGCCCGAGTGAAAAGATGGGAATGAATCCTGCATAAAGATAGATCAGCTTAAGTCCGTTTCCTTTCATGAGGTAGACGGACATTTTTATTATTTCTCCGACTTTCTTATCGGGAAAATCCAGTAAGAGATAATAGCAAAAGGCCAGCTTCAGCATGACGGCACAGAATACTATGATGCCGAGAGTGATACTTAAGCAGGCGAAGAAAAAGGCGGAAGCAGTCTTGCTCGTACTGTAGGCTGACATGAAATAGGAAGCCGGCAGGAAGCAGACAGTTTCGATGACTGCAAGGATCGCTGCAACCTTGAGTATGCGTACGCTGTCATTCTTGAAGCCGTAAAACAGATCTCCGAAGGAATAGTTCATGCCGCAGCAGAGGTTCATGTAGCAGCGGGTGAGACCGTAACGGAACACGCCTGCAAGCAGGGATACTATGATCGAAAGGAAGATGTATAAGATCAAACGTGTGACCGAAACATTGGGCCTGGTCTGCAGGGTAAGTTCGTTCATGTATGCCATGATAATAAGATAGGCGAAATGTATAAAGATAATGCGCCCGTACTTCCCTAAGAGAAGTCCGCGCGCCGTAGCTCTTAATTCTGAATTTTTTAGTAATGAGTTGTTCATTGTAAGGTCAGACCGCCGTATCCAGATTATTGCCTTTGAATGCTTCGGCTCCGAATGAAGCGGCATTCTTATTATAAGGATTCTGCGGATCCTTCGGTGTCTTAATGGCAGTGCTGGTGGTACCGCCGGCTACATACTGTCTGCCGCATTCGGGGCAGATCGCATACTTGATGCTGACGCTGGCGCGGAGAACCTTGCCGCCCTGCTGCTCTGCTTTATCGTAGGCATTGGCTACATGCTCCTGCTCGTGACCGCGCACTCTTGCTTCAGCGGCTGCCGGAGCGATCTTGGCGGCTGACTTGAAAGAAACCATTTCATCGGAACCGTCAACATATTTACGGTTCTTGCAGGTCTCGCATTCCTTGCGGCCGGTAAGCTTCTCAACGGGATCATCGCTGCCCTTCTGTGCGCCGGCGACTTTAACATCCTCTGCTTCGGACGCAGCAGAAGAAGACGTATTCCCGTAATACGGATTATACGGTATCAGAGGAGATATGCTGTTGCCGATTGCTGAAATGCCGCCTAACATTTAATTCTCCTTTTTACGTCAAATGGTTTACGATCTGCGATCGTTGTGACGTCAAATGGTTTACGATCTGCGATCGTAAACTTTGTTGCCCCCAAATCGTTTATGCAAGCAAGCTTGCAAAACGATCTTTGGGTCAACAGTTTCAGACGGTTTACCGTCTGAAACCATTTGACTGGTTATCAAAAAACGTTTAGCGCGCGGGAATGTCTACTTTCCTAAGCCCTTAGTATTGTAATACTCCCGCAGGAGTCTGGTATATTCTTCATAATCCATGTTGCTGACTGCGTTGTACAGCTGCGTCATGAAGCTCCTCATCTCCGGATCGGTCATGATCGCATGCACTGCGGCTGCGGTGATGCCCGCACCGATGATCATGGCAAATACAGCTATATAAACGCTGAGCTTTGCGGAGGCGGAAAGTTTGCTTTCCTTGCCTCTTGAAAGCGAAGCCAGTATGATCGAAAGACTGCCCAGCATGATCGGAAACAGGCCTGTCAGTATGCTGAATACTGCTATGCAGGCCAATACAAATGCCAGAAAAGCAAACATATTGGCGCCGTAAGGCTGGGTTCCCGGTGTGCCGGGAATGCGGTTGTCCTCGTTCTCGTACATGGCATTATTATAGCACAAACAGGTGTAAACGGTCAATTATGGTTGAGAAAAAGAGTAAAAGATGATATTATCTATAAGTTAAAGATTTGGAGAGGCAGATGGAAGAATTCATAGAAGCTGAAGAGATCACTCCTGTAAGGGTAATGCAGGGGGATGATAAAGTAAAGAAACCGAAAAAGAGTCGTAAATTAAAGCAGAGGCTTAACGTACTCAGGCTTGTTTCGGTATTGCTCCTGCTGACGCTGATATATACGGGTGTAAGTCTCTATAACAGTAATAAGCGTCTTAATGAGACCGAAAGCAGACTGAAAGAAGCACTTGAGCAGAATGAAGCAAAGGTCGGCAGGGAGGAACTTGATGAGCGGCTTGAAGCAGCACGCAGGGAAGGACTGACCGAAGGACGCATCGCACTGAAAGCCGAGATAATGGACAGGCTCTCTATTCCTGATGCTTCCAGTGCAGACATGCTGCGGGAACTCTTTGATGATTATGTTTATTATGTTTCGGACAATACCTATCACTTCGTAAAGATAAATGATGAGCTGCCTAAGCATGGCATATCAAAGGACGAGCTGGTTAAGGATGAGAAGGGTTTTTATGACTACATAAAAAACGGCGAAAAGAATTCTCTCAGAGTAGTTGACGTCTCACAGTTTCAGAAAAAAGGCATCAACTGGGAAGCAGTGAAAGCTGCCGGTGTAGACGGCTGCATGATAAGAGTGGGCTTTCGCGGTTACGGCAGCGGAGCGCTGGTTGAGGATGAGTGTTTTGAAGAGAATATAAAAGGCGCTGCTGCTGCGGGACTCAAGCTGGGAGTATATTTCTTCACCCAGGCAATAAACAACGCAGAGGCTGTGGAAGAGGCTGAGTACGTGCTGGAGCGGATAAAGGGATATACCCTGGAACTGCCGGTAGCACTGGATGTGGAAGTGCCCGGGGCAACCGCAAGGGCAAACGAACTGACGCCGGCTGAACGGACAGATGCGGCAGAGGCTTTTCTTAAGAGGATATCCGAAGCGGGATATACGCCTATGATCTATGTCAATACCTATGGCATGTTCGGCATGCTGGAGGTGGAAAGGGTGTATTCATATCCCATATGGTTTGCTTTTTATAACGATAATATCTACTACCCTTATGAGATAAAGATGTGGCAGTATACCGAGTCGGCCGAGGTGGACGGCATCAAGGGCGGAGTGGATATGAACCTGTGGTTTCAGTGAGGCAGCAAAAATGAGCACGGAAGAGAAAAAACTCGGATTCGGAATGCTTAACATGCCAAGGATGAATGCCGCAGATGACGGAACCCTGGGCATGGATGAGATGAAAAAACTCGTGGATCTTTTCTTGAAAAAAGGATTCACTTATTTTGATGCGGCTTACAGGTATTACGGTGTGCAGAGCGAGAAGACCGCATATGAATGTCTCGTAAACAGACTTCCGAGAGACTGGTTCACGCTGGCTTCCAGATTGCATTACAGCTTCTTTAACAATACATCGGAAATGGATAAAGTCTTTGAAGCACAGAGAAAAAATGCGGGGGTGGAACGTTTCGATTATTATATGCTCCACGATATTGACAGAAAGAGCTATGAGAAGTACAGAAACCTCAGATGCTTCGACTGGATGACGGCAAAAAAGAAGCAGGGACAGATAAAGTATGCGGGTTTTTCCTTTACGGATGATGCAGACATGCTTGACAGGCTGCTTTCAGAGCATACAAACGTTGATTTTGTACAGATAAGGATGAATGATACTGCAAAAGAGAGCAGGGACGAGGCTATGGATATATTCGAATGCGCCGCAGGGCATGACGTTACCGTAATAGTGACTTCCGATGATCCGGATGTGATACGTTTCGTAATGGGCTTTCCGGAAGTGAGCAGGGCCGTGGCAGGCATAGGAAACATGAGACAGTTAAAAACTTTTACCGAAGAGACGGACTAAGGAGGATAGAAATGAAAAAGAAGAAACTGATAAGCGTTACGCTGGCAGGGATGCTGCTTGCAGCTGTACTTGCCGGATGTTCCGAGGGGGATACCCTCGGAGATATCGCCAAGGAGGCAGTCAATGCTCCCAAGGAAGTGGGAAACATGTCCAAAGAGGATATAGAAAATAAGGCAAAGGAAGCACTGGACACTGCAGGGCTGTCCGAGGGCGGCGCGATCGTGGATGCGGCGGGGGCGGCCGTAGACAACGCAAAGGAAGCCTTTACTGCAGAAGTCGGGGATCTGGCTTACTATGTGGCAGTTACAGCCATGGACAAGCTCAATCTGGAGACAACCTGCAGCAAGCTGAAAAAAGCCTATCTCGATGAAGACTGGGTTGCTATTTCCGACAAGATACGTTATCCTTTAAATATGGCTGACGGAACAGTCATAAACGGTCCCGAGGAATTTATAAACTATATGGCTGACAAGACCATAGCTCCGGAAGACAAGGCCCAGATGGAAGCCGAGAGCTGCCATGACATGTTCTTTAACGGCAGCGGCATATGCTTCGGCAGCGGCCAGATATGGATGAATGATGCCAGTTATATGACCGATGAGGAGCCTAAGCTGGAGATCATCTCCTTAAGCGGTATAGTTCCGAAAGAGTGACCGTAGAACAATTGCTTGCCTGTATGGAGGGAACTGATCATGGCTGATTGGGTAATTGTAGTAGATGATGATACAAGTAATCTGAAAGTGGCGGGACATATCCTGAGTAAAGCAGGGATGCGCGTAACCGCTCTTAAGAGCGGACAGGCGCTGCTTGACTTTGTCAGGGAAAAAGGAACGCCGGACCTGATACTCCTGGATATCAATATGCCGGGACTTGACGGTTTTGAGACTTTAAGCGCTTTAAGGAAACTGGAGGTCGAGCTGGCTGTCATGATGGAAATGGAAGCCGGCAAGGATGAAGTACCGGTCATCTTCCTTACAGCCGATGAAAACGAGGAATCGGAAACAAGAGGACTGGGACTGGGCGCAATGGATTTCATAAAGAAGCCTTTTGTTCCGGATGTGCTGACGATACGAGTCAGACATATCATAGATCTGAATCATCTGCAGAAAAATCTTGAGCAGGAAGTTGATAAAAAGACCCGTGAAAACGAGAGCCTTTTCATACACGTGGTGCAGGCTCTTGCGGAAGCGATAGATGCAAAGGATACTTACACCAACGGTCATTCCGGCAGGGTTGCTGCATATGCCAAAGAGATAGCCAAAAGAGCAGGCTTCAGGGATAAGAAGCTGGACAGCATTTATATGATGGGCCTGCTCCATGATGTAGGAAAGATAGGCATACCCGATGCCGTGATAAACAAGCCGGCAAGACTTACCGATGAAGAATTCGAGATAATCAAGAATCATCCGGTGATGGGTGCAAGGATATTGAAGAATATAAAAGAGATGCCGAGTCTTGCTATCGGAGCCAGATGGCATCATGAAAGATACGGCGGCGGCGGATATCCCGACGGCATAAGCGGTACGGATATTCCTGAAGAAGCGCGCATCATCGCAGTTGCGGATGCTTATGATGCTATGTCCAGCCGCAGAAGTTACCGTGAGGTATTGCCCCAGGGTATAGTTCGCGAAGAGATAGAGAAGGGTAAAGGAACACAGTTCGATCCCGTATTTGCTGATATAATGCTCTCCATGATAGACGAGGATATCGACTATAAGATGAGGGAGCTGTAAGGAATGAAACAAAAAGATGAGGAAAACATATTTTTTCAAGCTTCTCATCTGATGATACTGGGCAGCTATACCATGCTGTCCATTATTCTTGCCGCTGAAACCTTATTGCTTGACTGGGAAAGATGGGCGGTGGTGCCCATCATCGCAGGCATGGTGCTTGCCTGGGTGCTGCATATATGGCAGAAGCTGTCTTCGGTAACACGACTCTGGGTCTATTCGGTCGAAATGATGCTTGCCTTTTTCTTTTACGGCATACATTCCACCAGTACATTCGATATGGCGCTTGTGATGACCGTGATCATCATGGTCTATACAATGACGGGGCAGAAAGCCCTGATCACGCTCTGCCAGGTTACCTACTACATTACTTTTACATATGATCTGATCATGATGATCATGGGTAAGGCGGGTTTCGGCAGTCTTGAAATAAGCAGGTGCATACTGCATGTCATGATGGTGGCGATGACGGGCTGGATAGGAAGAAGCATAATCGACAACTGGAATGACGTGATGGGAAGATCCCATGAAGAGATAGAAGAACTGAAAAGCGCCACCGAACGTCTGGACAATTTTCTTGCAAATGTTTCCCATGAGATAAGGACTCCGGTCAATGCCGTTATGGGACTGTCTTCGGTATTGGAAAAAGAAGAACTGCCGGAGAAAGTAACGGATAATATAATCTCCATCTCCAGAGCAGGACATCGCGTGTCCGAACAGATAGGCGACATACTTGATTTTACAGAGATCGACATGGGGAAACTCCATGCCAATAAAGAAAACTATATGATCAATTCCCTGGTGAACGATCTGCTGACGCAGCTTTCTTTTACGGAAGATTACGGACTGGATCTGGTAATTGACATGGAGGCGGGGGTGCCTGCGGAGCTACTCGGAGACAGCGCCAAGATCAAGAAGATACTCTGGCATATGATCACCAACGGCTACAAGTTCTCCAAAGAGGGCGGAGTATATGTCCACATATATCCGGTACAGAGAGAATACGGTATCAATCTTATACTTGAAGTGCAGGATACCGGAGTGGGAATGAGCGAAGACGAGATAGACAATATCTATGAGAAATTCTACCAGTCGGATTCCGGCAGGGCCCGCACCGCAGGCGGCTTAGGGATAGGCATACCGATAATAAACGGATTTGCAAAGGCTATGGACGGTGTGCTTGCCATAGAGAGTGTTCCGGGCGAAGGCACAACCATAAGGGTAAGTATCCCCCAGGAAGTGTTGAATCATGCTCCGTGTCTCAGCGTGACGGATAAAAAGAACTGCGTGGTGGCAGGTTTCCTCGGATTCATGACCACCGGACATCCCAAGATACGTGAATACTATATGCAGATGATAGCCCATCTCTCAAAAGGTCTTTCCCTGGCATTTCACAGGGTACAGTCGAGAGAAGAACTGGAGAAGCTGCTTGAGAATGAGAAGATCAGCCATCTCTTTGTGGGCACCGGTGAATATCTTGAAAACAGAGATTATATAGAGGAACTGTCGGAAAAGATGAACGTGGCGCTTGTGGTGGACAGGGGCTTTAAGGGAGCAGTCGGCAAGATGATAACGAGGATGCCTAAGCCTTTTTACGGTTCTCAGGTGGCTAATTTCCTCAATCACAGTTTTGATGCAAGGACACTGCTTGGAGAAGAAAAGATGAGCTTCCCCGGCTTGAAGGCTCTTGTTGTGGATGACGAACCCATGAACCTCCTGGTTGCAAAGGGCATATTCGAAACATACGGAATGGAAGTGAGCACTGCGCCCGGAGGCGCGGAAGCCATAGAGCTGTGCAGTCTGAATGATTACGATATCGTGTTCATGGATCACATGATGCCGGGAATGGACGGTGTGGAAGCAATGAAGCGGATCAGGCAGAATGCCGTTAAGGCAAGAAAGGATATCTGCATAGTTGCGCTCACCGCAAATGCCATAAGCTCTGCTAAGGAGATGTTCATTTCGGAAGGCTTTGATGCCTTCATACCCAAGCCCATTGATATCACGGATCTTGAAAGGGTCATGAAGCATGTGCTTCCGAGATCTGCGATAGTCTATACCAGAGAAGAGAAAAAGACGATCGAAGAGGCGCAGCCTTCGGAGATCGTAAGTGAGAGCGTAAGCGACGAACTCTCCGGACTGAAAGCCGGAGGCGTGGATACTGATGCGGCTCTTAAATACTGCAGGGATGATAAGGAATTCTACAGACAGCTGCTCAATGAATATGTGAAAGATAAAAAGAATAAGGCTGAGGAACTTAATCGCTTTCTTGCTGAAAAGAACTGGAAGGATTATGCGATACGGGTTCACGGACTTAAGAGCACATCCAGGATGATAGGGGCAGGTACTCTTTCCGAAATGGCCAGGGAACTGGAGATGCTGTCAAAGGCAGGAGACGGGGCGATGGTTGCAAAAAAGCACCCGGCCCTTATGGAGATGTACGATAATGTTGCGGAGCTGATAACGGGCTGCATGGATATATCCGTAAGTGACGAAAGTGAAGAAGATATACTGGAATTCGAACCGGAGGGTGGAGATGGAACATAACGTCCTTTGGAAAGAACATGAAAATGAAAACAGGATGAGACATTTCAAGGTACTCAGTATGGGTACCCTTCCGGTCATGTTCGGGTATTTCGTTATCATGTATCTGCTGGGATACGGGAATATCTCCTCATCCACTCTGGTATTGACTCTGGTCGCGCTGGGCTTTGACCTTGTTCTTACCTTTGTGGGCATCAAAAGGGGAAATACCGAAGCGGTGGCTACGCTGATCGCGCTTATGCAGGTATTGATCATCATTCCCGTTTTTGTGTCAATGGGCGGATTCTCACTGGGAAGTACCATATGGTTTGCCCTCAGCGCGCTTTATATCACCATAGTCATCGAAAGCGGGATCAAATATCTTCTTTACGCCGTGGAAGCCTTCATGGCTGCTTTCATGCATTATTATTTCTACGCCTTTGCGTCAGCCAGGGTGCATACCCTGGCGGATTATGTTGCATGTTATATCGGCGTATTCCTTGTGTGTCTGATGATAGTCCTTATGGTCATGTATGAGATCAACCTGCAGAAGAAGACTGCGGAAAAGGCAATGCTGCAGGCCGCCGAGATAGAGGAACTGAACCGTGCGCAGAACCGTTTCTTCTCAAGCATGAGCCATGAGATACGCACGCCCATCAATACGATCATCGGTTTAAACGAGATGATACTCAGGGAAGATATTTCAGATGAAGTGGCAGATGATGCGAGAAACATACAGTCGGCATCGAGGATACTGCTTTCCCTGATAAACGATATCCTTGATATGTCAAAGATCGAATCGGGCAAAATGGATATCATCAAAGCACCCTATGATGTGGCAAAGATGCTTGGTGATGTGGCAAATATGATATGGGGCAGGGCGGAGGAGAAAGGACTTAAGTTCACTATTGATGTGGATCCGGGTATGCCCTCACAGCTTTATTCCGATGAAGTCAGGATCAAGCAGATACTGATAAACCTGCTGAACAATGCGGTCAAATATACCCAGGAGGGAAGAGTATCACTGTCCGTGCATTGCAGGAATACCGGAGAGGGTAAAGTACTGGTGACCTACTCGGTTGATGATACCGGCATGGGCATCAGGAAAGAGAGCATGCCGCATCTCTTTGATGCCTTCAGACGTGAGGATGAACAGAAAAACCGTTTTATCGAGGGAACGGGCCTCGGACTTTCGATAGTAAAACTCTTAGCCGAACTGCTGGGAGGAGAGTTAACGGTAGACAGTGTATATACAAAAGGTTCCACCTTTACTGTTTCGATAGAACAGGAGATAGCTGACGGGAAGGCAATAGGCAGCTTTGATCCCGGCAGGATCAAGAATAATGAGGGCAGGACTAAGTATCATCAGAGCTTTGAGGCACCGGAAGCGAGGGTGTTGATAGTCGATGATAACAGGGCAAATATACTGGTTGCGACCAAGCTGTTAAGGGATACCAGGGTGATTGTGGATACCGCGGACAGCGGAAGGGAAGCACTGGAACTGACGCTCAGTAACCGTTATAACGTGATCTTTATGGATCATCTTATGCCTGAGATGGACGGCATAGAATGTCTGCGAGCAATAAGACAGCAGCCGGGAGGACTTAACAAAGAGACTACCGTGGTGGCGCTCACAGCCAATGCAGGCAGCGGTAATAAAGCTTTATACAGAAGAGAAGGTTTTGATGAATATATAGTAAAGCCCATAGAAGGCAGGGTGCTGGAAGCCATGCTGCTGAAACTCCTTCCTGCTGAACTGGTAAGGGCTTACGGCTCGGAGAAAGAGAAGTATGCTTCGGAGGAAGTGGTAAGAGAGATGAGGAAGAAGAAACCTATACTCATTACCACGGACAGCATCTGCGATCTTCCCCAGGAACTGATAAGCAGGAATTCCGTGGCAGTCCTGCCCTATAGAGTATATATGAAAGGAAAAGTATTTGACGACGGACTGGAAGCCAGAGGAGATGTAATGCTCAGATACATGGAGGATAAGGGACTGAGCGCGAGAAGTGAGGCTCCCGAGGTGAAGGATTATGAAGAGTTCTTCTCCGAACAGCTGACAGGAGCCCAGCATATCATTCATATCGCGATGGCAAAGCGTTCCAGTCACGCCTATGAGAACGCATGCGAAGCTTCCCTTTCTTTCTATAACGTGAAGGTCATAGATTCCGGACATCTTTCCAGCGGTACCGGTCTGATGGTGCTCTCTGCCATGGAACTTATTGATAACGGCATCACCGATGAGGATGAACTCAGTGAACGCCTGGATGAGATAAGGGAAAAGATACAGACAAGCTTTATCGTTGACAGCGCCGAATACCTGAACAGAGGCGGCAGGCTTTCCGACCGTATATACAGGATCTGCAATGCTTTCATGCTGCATCCGGTGATAGTATTGAAGAACAGCAGCATGAAAGTCGGCGGCATCTTTATGGGCTCGGCCGAAAAGGTAAGGCATGCATATATTAAAAAAGCTTTGAAAGATAAGAAGGATATAGACAGATCGATACTCTTTATTACCTATGCAGGCATGAAGAAGAGTGAGCTGGAAGCTATCAGGGAAGAAGTGCTTGGCATAGTGAAATTTGAGAAAGTATATATACAGAAGGCATCCCCCGCAATTTCGATAAACTGCGGACCCGGGACTTTCGGCCTTCTGTTCAAAAGGAGATAGGGATGCTGGAACAAACCGTATACATGAATCTGGCTGCGATCCCGATCTATCTGATCATCTGGGTGACAACAGTTTTCCGCCGGATGACAAAGGGACGTACGAATGTGATATTCCTGTGGCTTACGGGAGCTGCGTTCTTTACCGTGTTTGCAGAACTCTTTGCAAGATTCGCAATGAACGAATTCCCGCTGGATCCTTCGCGACTTAAATTGGTAACGGCTATGGATTATCTGTATTTTGTCATGCGTAATGCCAGCAACCTCATATACATATATTTTATCTTTTCTGTGACAAGGACCTGGTATCGCATCAGGGCTTTCTGGAAGAAGCTGATAATAGCCATCCCCTTTATTGCCGTGCTGGTCATGCTTGTGATCAATTTGAGTACGGGATATGTGTTTACGGTGACTGCGGAGAGAGGCTATGAGAGAGGCAGCAAAATACTCATTCTCTATTTTCTCGCTGCCATATATTTTGCTTTCGGTACGGTCTATATCACGGTCTGCAGGCATTCTCTGGATAAAGGCGAGTGGCTGACAATGATCACCATGTATATTTCCAACCTTGTAGCCGTGCTGGTGCAGCTCTTCTATCCGAAGATGCTGATAGAGTGCTATTTCACCAGCATAAGCATACTGTTTATCGTACTGTTTGTTCAGAGACCGGAAAAGCAGGTGGATATGAGTACGGGCCTGCCGGGTTACCGGGCTTTCTGCGAAGAACTGAAAAAGATAAAAGCAACGGGACAGTCGGTGCAGATGATAATAGCAAGCATTGCCAATGCGAATGAAGTAAGAAGATTCATGGGTGACGATGTTTATTTTGAATATATACATTCGATCAACGCCGTGATAGCCGAATATGCCGAAAAGGAAAAGAAAAGTTTCGAGCTGTATTTTGAAGAGCCGGGCTGTATGTATATAATGACCGACGATCCGAAGTATAATCCGGTGCAGGTCATACCTGATATAAGAAGAAGGGTGCGAAAAGGAAGCGAAAGATTCAGACTGCGGGGAGCCATGCCTGATGTGCGCATAGTGTCTGCGATCTTCCCGGATGATATAGAGGATACAAATGAATTCTTAAGATTCGGTCATAATTTCATGCGTTTTGCTGATGTGGACAAAGTCTATACCAGGGCGACGGATATAATAGGCAGGAGGGAATACAGGATAGAAGCCCATATGGGCGAGATACTGGACAGGGCTTTAGGCGGACGTAAGCTGGAGATCAAATACAGACCCGTATGGTCTGAAAAAGAAAAAAAATATGTATCTGCGGAAGCGGTGATGCAGCTTGATGATGAAGAATTCGGTGTAATGGATGAAGAGCTGATCAGCGAAGCTGCGGAACGCAGGGGCATGATAGTAAGGCTCGGCGAGTATGTGCTGGATAAGGTGTTTTCTTTTGTGGGAAGTGAGGAATTTGAACTCTGTTCCTATTCCTGTGTTGATATTCCTGTTTCGGTAACACAGTGCATGCAGCTGGACTTCACCGATCTGATATGGAGACTGAGGGAAAAATATGATGTCCATCCGGAAAAGATCTGCCTGTGCATAAGAGAATCCGCTTATGAAAATATGAGCGGTATCATGAATGAGAACCTGAACAAGCTGGCTATGCAGGGATACGGACTGTGCCTGGACGGATACGGGAACGGTTATTCGAATATACAGCGTATACTTGAACTGCCGATAAGGAGCGTAAGGTTTGACCGGAGCATGATAGCAGCGGCGGTCAATGATGCAGGCAGGGCCGTGCTTGAAGGTAGTATTAAGATGTTGAAGAGCGTGCCGCTCAACGTGATCTGTAGGGGGGCGGATGACGAAGAAACGGCGGAAATGCTTAAAAGCATGGGCTGTGAGATGCTGCAGGGTAAACTATACAAATAAAAATACAATGCTTCACTTTTGCTACACATGAAATGATATGATGTGAACAACAATGGTTTTTTAGCCAAAGCAGAAATGAGGAGGTAGAACAATGCCGAAAATGTTGGAAATGAGCGGTGAGGATCTGAGCTACGCATTAAGGAGACAGTATGAACGTATTGACGATCCCGGAGCCCAGATCGATTTTCTTGTCAATCTGACACTGATCCATGATGACAGCCCCGAACTTAATGATCATCCGGAACAGCAGAAGGCCATAGGAACTTTTCTTCAGAGTGTTCTTGCGGTAAAAGGACCGGACGGTAAGCTGAACGGCGACGGAGTAAAAGATTTCATTAATCAGCTTGATATTTACCGTGTGAATTACAGCATGCAATACAGCAGCGAGCTGGATGCGGGAACGGATGTTACCCAGGAAATATACAGGGCTAAGCTGTCCGCCCTTTCAGGTTTATATCATACTGCGCTTCTTACGGTGGAAAGCGATCCCTTATTTCAGCAATGGAATAAAGAGCATCCCGAGGACAAACTGACTGCGGAGAGTCTTGAGGCGGTAAACGGCAATATAAGGAAGACCATAGAGGCAAGCCTTAACCCTCAGCAGGCGGAACTCTTCTTCATGCTTGATAGCAAGGAAGCCGGCTTCTATGCGGGGCTTGGCATACATGACAGTACCGGCATAGCCATGCAGCAGGCGCAGGCGACCAAACAGTTCATTCCCGAGCTTATGGAGTCATTTGACGATGCTCTTGATACGCTTATGAATGATCCTTTCGAGAAAATGGTGCAGCTTGGTGAAAAGGGAGACTTCCATACACTGGTAAGAGAGTATGTTGAGCTTTCTTTCAAGGTAGGCAAGGGGGAAGCTACAGAAGAAGAGAGAAAACTGCTGGATGCCTTTGATGAATACGTGCAGGAACCTATAGGCACGGCAAACGCGCGGGAGAGGGAAACTCCCAAAAGAAGCAAAGAATTCCTGACAGGTTTCATTACGGAGATGGCGCTTTACCGTTCGGAACTGTTAATGGAGAGCGGCAAACTTGCTGTCAGTTATGAAGAACGGATGAGGTACGGAGGGATCACGGGCGCGGAGCTATACAGCGGTAATCCGGAAGCAATGAAAGATATTGCCGACAATATGATGAACGGCACGGATCTCTATGCGAAGACGGTCATCACTGCGGCGGGCATAAAGCTGGTAAGCATGGTCTTTACCGATACGGAAATAAGTGATGAGATGGCTCATAAACTGGGCTACGAGGGGCTGACCATTGGCGATTTCATTAAGAAACCCATGTACGACATGATGAACGAGCATGCCAATTCCATGGAAGATTCGAGAGCGATGCAATACAGAGTGCGCGGTGAGTCACTTATGAGTGATGTGACTCTTGCCCAGAAATACGGACTTAAACCTGACGGAAAGAAATTTCAACCCGTTACGGCAGACGGAGAGATACCTTTATATGATCTGGCTGTTGAGCGTAATGCCAAGAGCGCAAAAGCCCTCGGTAATTATAATACTGCCTTTGAGGATATACAGAATGCAGCCAGGCAGCAGCTGACGATACTGCAGGAGATGGCAGATAAAAAGGGCAGTAATTCCGCAGAATTCAACGCTATGCTGAGTGCCCTCAGGGAAGTGGCGGAAATGAATGCCTCTTTAAGCTCGCCTAAACTGATAGAGGGAAATATCAACAGACTCAAGGAAGCTTCCAAAGATTATATGGAGAGGATCGACGGAAGCATCTTCAGAGGAGTAAGGGCTGACGGAAAGGCCAGAAGAGATATGGCCGGATCGCTGTCGGATCTTGCGGATACATGGAACGAAAGTCTCACGAAGGCGGCAGACGGAAAGATAGGCGAATACTGGCCATTAGGTCAGCAGGCAAGCGAACTTGAGACAAACAGGAAAGCGGTAGAGAGCGCAGCGAATGCTTACCACTTAAGTCAGCAGCAGATAGCGGCTGCAAGAGCCGCACAGGCAGCTCCGACGCCGACTGTCGCAAGCCAGCCTGCGCCTCAGGCAGAAACGATCGTAAGCAAACCCGCAGCACAGGCAGAGACGATCGTAAGTCCGCCTACTGCTACAGCGGAAACCGTGATACAGAAACCGGTAAGCAAGGCACAGACTATCGAGAGACCCGCTCAGGGACCGAACAGAGAGAGAAGCAGGACGATAAATCTGGCAACGATGATGAAAGAGCAGAAAGCGGCAGAAGAGGCTGCAGAACCTGCAAAGGCTTCGAAGAATTCGGTGCGTGAAGAAATACTTAAGAGAAGATCGGAGATATATGAGAAACGTCGTCAGAATGAAGAAGCGGGAATAGTAAACGACGGAAAGAACCAGGCTAAAAAACAGGCAGGAAAAGGAGGCATGTAATGGGTAACAAAAGTGTAGACATCACATTTGCGGAACTTCCGGAGACTCTGGAAGCTTTGAAGGCATTGCCGGAGGCAGCCATGAGCACTCCCTTTGAAACGGCAGCGCTTACCGTGGCGGCTCTGTGCGTTTATCCTAAAAACAGGGATGAGGCCATAAAGATGCTGGAGTATCTTAAGGGGCCTGCGGGAGTCAGTGAGTACGAGAAGCAGTTCATACGTGACCGTTTTATGGACAAAGATTATGTTCCGAGGTCTTTCTTTAAGGGCGCAGTGCCCGGAAATGACTATACTCCGGATAAGCCTTATGTGATCAGCGTAAGCGAGAATCCTTATTCCTATCAGGATCAGGGATATGCAAAACTGTACTTAAGAAGCGGCGGAGCGGATTCGGAAAGACCCATACAGCTGCGTCAGGCAAAGGACGGAAAGTGGTATATGTGGGAACAGTTCCTGCTTTCTGATATAAGGAAACCCGAGAGCACAAATCCCTGGGCTTGACAAGCGTGATATAATGACTTTTGGAAAATAAAATAATGATTCTTCGGGGCGGGGTGTGATTCCCCACCGGCGGTATAGTCCGCGAGCCCGTAAGGGCTGACCCGGTGTGATCCCGGGACCGACAGTTAAAGTCTGGATGAGAGAAGAAAGAACTTTGAGTGGATAACTTAAAGCATTCTGCCCCTGCATTTTATGCGGGGGCTTTTTTCGGAAACAAGCGCAGGCTCCGGGAAAAAGGAGGAGAAAATGGAAAACGAAAAAACACTGCTTCAGAATGTGAGCGAAAACGGCGGCTATGTTGCCGGTATCGTTGCGATCATCGTTGCGCTCATAGTCATTGCCTTCATCTTTGAGATGGTGGTACGAAAGAAAAACGGGGAGAAGGATAAGGTCTTTACCACCAGAAAACTGGTTATGGTCGGTATGTTCTCGGCTCTCTCGGGAGTGCTCATGCTTTTTGAGATACCCCTGCCTTTTGCGCCGAGCTTTTACAAACTGGACTTCTCGGAACTGCCCGTGCTGATCGGCGGCTTTGCCTACGGACCTGCGGCTGCGGTAATGATGGAGTTTTTAAAGGTACTTATCAAGCTGATACTTAAGAATACGACAACGGCCTTTGTCGGTGAGTTTGCAAACTTTGCTGTAGGCTGCAGCTTCATCCTTCCTGCCAGCATGATCTATTCGATGAAAAAGACAAAGAAAACGGCAGTGGCTGCACTTATCAGCGGCACAGCGGTAATGACCGTGTTCGGTACTGCCTTTAATGCCCTGTATCTGCTGCCTGCCTTTGCTGCTCTTTACGGCATGCCGATGGAAGTGATACTGGATATGGGAGCCAAGGTCAACCCCCTTGCAGGCGGCGGACTGGTTAGCTTTGTTGTTGCGTGTGTGGCACCCCTGAATCTTATCAAAGGCGCGGTGGATTCGGTCATCTGTCTGGCCATATACAAGCGTCTGAGCCCGATACTTAAGAGCGGCAGCAATAATAAGCGGGATTGATAAAAATACGGAATTCTGATAAAATATACGCTGGAATTGTGTGCATACATATTCCGGCGTTATTTTTGTGTAAATTAAGGAGATTATTTTGGAAGAGAAGGAACTCGTAAGCGAAGATGCATTAAAGATAACGGCCCATATGAGCACGCCTGTGCTCTACGACTACATGGTCCACCACAGTTATACTTCGGCAGAAGGGATACTGGGGACTTGTTTTGGTGCGCTTGGGATCATTATCTTTATGAAGACCTCTTATCCGCTCTATCTGATAATAGGGCTTTTACTGATATTCTATCTGCCGGTCAACTTAAGGTATAAGGCAGCTCTGGCGATGAATGCCAATCCGGCCTTTAAGAAGCCGCTGGAGTATGAATTCAGCGAAACGGGCTTTACGGTAAGTCAGGGGGAAGAGAGCAGCGAGATAAGCTGGGATAAGTGTACCAAAGCGGTTTCGACGAGACTCAGCATAGTCATATATACGGGAAAGAAGAATGCATCCATACTGCCGCGCAAGGATATCGGAGATGATCTCGGAGTGCTGATATCCTGCATTTCGGAGCATATGGATCAGTCAAAGATAAAGATAAGGTTCTGAAAATGAGCATGGAAATATATGAGAGCAAAAACAGGGAAGAGACCTATGAACTGGGCGTGGAGCTTGGGCGTAAGGCCAAGGCCGGAGATATATTTGCGGTGAACGGAGACCTGGGAGCCGGGAAGACCGTGCTCGCCAAGGGTATGGCCAAGGGCCTCGGATATGAAGGAGTGGTGAATTCACCGACCTTTACGGTGATGCAGGAATATATAGGGGGGAGGCTGGACTTTTATCATTTCGATACCTACCGCATAGAAGAAGCGGAGGAAATGTACGAGCTGGATTATGAGGAATACTTTTTCGGAAAGGGAGTATGCCTGATAGAGTGGCCCGGACAGATAGAAGAGCTGATACCCGAAGGCGCGGTAAAGATAAACATGGAATATGACAGGCCGGAAGATATTGAACACAGAAGGATAACGATAGAGAGATGAGGATACTTGCAATAGAAAGCTCGGGACGCTGCGCTTCTGCCGCATTGCTGAGCGACGGGCTCATAAAAGCCGAATACACGCTGGACACCGGACTTACACATTCGGAGACCCTGCTTCCGTTAACGGATAAACTGCTTACGGCAGTGGGAGGCGAAGCACCCGAAGTGATAGCTGTTTCCGCAGGCCCCGGATCCTTTACGGGACTCAGGATAGGAGCGGCAATGGTAAAGGGCCTGGCAGACGGCTGGAAGGCAGGGGTGATACCGGTTCCTACTCTGGAAGCTTTGGCATACCGCTATTACGGATATGAAGGACTGATATGTCCGATCATGGATGCCAGAAGAGGCCAGGTGTACGGAGGAGTATACCGTTTTGATGAAGAGAAAGGATTGGTCTGCGTTAAGGACGGCGGGGCTTATGAACTCAGAGAACTCATAAACTTCATTAACGGACTTGGTGAAAAGACGGTCTTTCTCGGAGACGGTACTGACAGATACAAAGAACTGTTGCAGGAAGAGCTGAAGATCAGGTGTGAGATCGCGCCTGCGCATAAGAGATACCAGTCTGCAGCATGCGTTGCTGTGTATGCAGATGAAGCAGGAGAGAAGGCAGTAATACCTGCCACGGCTTTTGTTCCCGAATATATGCGTCAAAGCCAGGCTGAAAGAGAAAGAGCCGAAAAAAATGGCTGAGCTTATATTCAGGGAAATGACTGAGAAGGATACGGAAGCGGTAAGCAGGCTGGAGGCAGAAAATTTTTCGCATCCCTGGAGGCGTGAGGATTTTGAAGAAGCGCTTTTAAAACCGCATTATCTTTATCGCGTGGCGGAACTGGAAGACTGTGTCATTGCCGTATCGGGACTCCTTATAAGCTTCGATGAAGCGGAGATCATAAATGTTTCGGTAAGCCGCGGACACAGAAGGGAAGGAATAGCACAGCGCCTGCTGAAAGAGCTGATGGAAGCCGGAAGAGAAAGAGGCGTAAAGGATTTTCTTCTGGAAGTAAGGAGCGGTAACGACGCCGCTAAAGCACTGTATGAAAAACTCGGATTTAAGCAGGAAGGCGTAAGCCGGGGCTTCTACAGAG
>JAEEGL016336502.1_pt1 | contig 18993 bp, 15 predicted proteins | sample 9134231 | NCBI WGS metagenome assembly JAEEGL01 (sample SAMN16246548, study PRJNA631951) | gut metagenome | biome: gut microbiome; feature: rumen; material: fiber-attached | host: Bos | place: Iran: Karaj | collected 2018-10 | reverse complement strand
TTTTTTATTGTCTGGAGGGAGTCAAATGAATGATTTATTATCTTGGAACCGTCACAATAACGTGCTGAAACTGCAGAGTAATCCTGTGGTTAAGGCTGTTAGCCATAGCCACATAGAATTCACGCTTCCATTTATGATCCATCTTTTTGAGCGATGGAAAACTGCACCTGGTCCAGAAACTATAACCTTGGCTCTTGCAGATGAGGATATTTTACTTGAGGATATCACTTCAAGGCTGAGTGAAGATATCAGTATCAAATTTCAGAATGGAGGATATCCCAGACACAGGAACAAGAAAGAGTTTGAAATGGATACCAGTTATAAGGAGAGCAATCCGCTTATTCTTTCTGGGAAATTCCATAAGATAAAGACCCACTGGGGGCTAGAAATAGATCCGGAATTCCGACAGGAACTGAAAAAAACATATCCGGATGTTTCGATAGAAGCCAAGATGAAGCACCTGGGAGTTGATCCGCTGGATGTTGGATATGGCAGGATACACAGGCTGGCGCAGCAGTTTGATCAAGAAATGGCAGATGCCTATAATGCTGAAAAAAACAATGATGAGGATCCTATACCGGAAGTCGTAACGCCATCTATTCTGATGATGCATCCATATGTCAAAACGGTTGACAGGGGAATTCTATATATGACGGATGCTTTCTACAACGAAGTGTACTTGCTTCCCGTCAGGGTTACTGACCTTTTTGAAATCTATGGAATTGAGGCAGGCAAAGTAAATGAGGAAAGCCTGATCAGGATACATTCTAAAATAATTGAGTGGAAGCCATCTGGCGGGGTGGAATTTTCTGTGGATGAGGATGTTTTGGAGATACAGAACAAACGAATCGCAGCGATGAATAACGCTGTGAGGGATGGCTTTTTAAAGATAGGTACAGTCTTTGATGATATCACGGTAATGATACAGAGAAAGATATGCCGATGGATAGACGAGCTGCCACGTGATCCATATGGATATTTTACACGCAAGAGGATACTTGCCTGGGTGGGAGTTTCCAAAAGTCGATACTATGCGCTTCTAAATGATGAAAACTATGGCATGCAGGGCATCAGAAGGGAGGATCAGGATGAAACAGATATTTCTGTGATAAGGCAGGTTATTGAGTATAAAGAGTTTGAAAAAGGAATCCGCCAAGTGTATATGCTGATGCCCAAGATAACAGAGTATTCGTTCAGCATGTATAGAATACGCAGACTTATGAACAAGTATGGTATCAGAACGGATATTCGCAGGCCGAGCATGAACAGGAAAGCAATGCGCGAACTCATTGATCGTAACAAAAAAGCTAATCTTCTGATGCGTAGGTTCAAGCTGCACAGACCTAACGAAGTGAGGCTTACAGACGTGACGTATCTTGATTACGGGAATGGGAAGCGTGCCTACGGTTCTGCTTCTGTTGACCCTGTTACAGGGAGACTCATATGCTTCATAGTGAGTGAGAACAATGATCTTCAGCTTGCGCTCGATACACTTGAGGCAATGGATATCCATCCGGCAAAAAGTCGTGCAATACTTCATTCTGACCAGGGTATACTCTACATGACTGATGATTTTCAAGCTGCAGTAATAGAAAGGGAACTCACACAGTCCATGTCAAGGCGTGGAAACTGTTGGGATAACGCAGTACAGGAGTCATTCTTTGGGCACTTTAAGGATGAGTGCCATTATGAAGAGTGCAGAACTTTAAAAGAATTACAGGAATGTATTGATAGATACAGCTTTTACTATAATAATGAAAGAGGCATGTGGGACAGGGGAAAGATGACGCCTACAGAGTACGAAAAGTATCTTGAAGGAATGAGCGAGGCAGAGTTTGCTGAATATCTTGCAAGGGAAGAAAAACGTTTTGAAGATATGAAGGCAAAGGCTGCGGAAAATGCTCACAGGGTCGCAAAGAGCAATAAGGAGTTTACAGAAAAAAATATTGGGGGATGAACAATGAAGCTGGTGGATCACTCGAAGAAATATAAATATGAGGATGGGACTGACAGACCTGACGACAAGATAATCCCATTCCTGGATAATGAGTTTGTCACAGGGTTCAAGGAGGACAGGCTATTCTATTCCAAAGACTTTGACATCGCGCTGTACAAGAAGATCCATGATGAAGGAATGACTTATGTACAGGCATACAACGCTCTTGGATTTGATACAAATATCCTTGGTGAAGACCGTGCCAACGCTGCTGGAAAGCGTGTCATGCAGAAAGCAAGGGATAACAGGCTTTTTACCATAGATGAAACTAATTATGATGGCTCAGTACCACGTGAACAGATGGGGAATCTGACACCTGAAGAAGAACGTGCATATCTTATAGCACGCAATCATTATCTTGAAGAAATGCTTTTGGCTCAAAAAAAAATCCGATCCGAATTGGAGGAGTACTTTACCTGATAGAGGAAAAGGAAATCCGCGCGGACAGGTTTGTTATGGTAGATTCGTTTATAAACAAGCAGAAAGCAAGTACCAGTGGGTATAATACATCCCAATGTCTGCGTATGTTCGGAGTATCAGACTCGGGTTATTATGCATGGAAAGGCCGCAAGGAAGATATCTTTGGCAGGCAGGCTGAGAAAAGGGCTGAGCGTGATGCCATCAAGGAACTCATGCGCAGGATCATCATTGCCAGAAATGGTGTTGTTCCAGGAAAGAGAACATTCAGAGTGGAACTATTCAGAAGATTTGGTAAGACTGTAAATACCAAGAGGATAGCCGCTCTTATGGTGGAAATGAACATACAGGCACAGATGCCCCATAAGGACGCCTATAAGCACCAGGCTTCACATAATCATGTTTGCGCTGCACCTGCCAATGCAGTGAACCAGAACTTCTTCATTGGGCCAAGAAGGGTCATTCTTTCTGATATAACCTACCTGTATTATGGCGAATACAGGACGCCTTTTTATCTGTGTGTGTTCAGGGATGCTTATACCAGAGAAAATCTTGGATGGAGTATAGGCGGATATATGTCGCTTCAGCTTGTCGAAGAAGCTTACAAGCAGATGATGCAGAACCATGGCGATGAGCTTGCAGAAGTTATGAAGGAGAATGAAGTGTATGTGCATCATGACCAGGGAAGCCAGTATCTTGCGGTATCTTTTACAGACCTGCTGCATAATGATGGATTTATACAGTCGGTATCCGCCAGAGGAAACTCACAGGATAATGCACCAATGGAAAGCTTCTTTGGCAGGCTTAAGACAGCTATTCTTGACATGGTTGCCATGTGCAGGGATTTTTCTTCAGCAAAACAGCTTGTTGACGGGTATATTAAGGCATACAATTCAGAGCATTATCAGTATGATCTGGCTGGCCTTACACCGGAGGAATTCTACCAGTATGCCACAACAGGAGTATATCCTCTTGATAATTACTTCGGGATTCCGTCATCAGTCATGATGACGGGTGGAGATCTTAAGAAAGTAAGACGCAGATATGCTGACGAAGAGGCTGCAGCACGCAGGGAGGCTTCCAGAAAAAAGCGTGAAGAAAAGCGGCTTGTGGACCCTGAAAAAGTGATAATAAGGGATCAACGAATCCTCAAGGCAGTTATAGATAAGTGGAAGGACAAGGAAACAACAGCTTCTAATCAGATCGCAAAGATGCAGGCTGTCCTTGAAAAAGCAAAGAATGCGCTTGAGTTTATAAGGACTCTTACAGAAGAAAGGCTTTCTGAGCTGAGGGAACCGCTTGCTTGGAGGGGGTATACTGAACTCAGTTACGTGTTCCTGATGAACGAGCTGTTCTGATCTATATATTCTTTAAAATCTAATACATTAAAACACCTTACAGTTGTATAATTTAAAAGGCTGTATCGTGGCAGTAAGGGCCTGGCTTATCGCTAATGCGAGTTCACCTCACCCTCTGACGGTACAGCTTTTTTAGTCTGATCAGGGATCCTCTGGTCTTTTTGCTGTACCCATAAAGAAGTGGCTATTAGGATTTCGTGACTGTCTTATGAAAGTCTATCCTGTCAATCAAAAGTGCATTGACTGTCTTTTCTGATTCTGTAAGGGCTGTTTAATTTCCAGAATTGTTTGACACGATGACATCGCTGTCTACTTGAAATCCATTGAACATTTTAAATTGTCTAAAATAAGTCCTTGACTTTCGAACCGGTTTAGGTATAGCAGTTATTTTATTTGCAGAATTGTATATAATGAATATACAATTATAATAAATAACAGAAAATGGAACAATTATAGTGCCATATTCAAAATAAATAAAAGAAATTTCAAAAATGTATTGACAAATATATATGGGGTGAATATAATGAAAACATCAAGAGATACTTATAAGATATCGAAAATACTTCACCCCATGGTAAATAGATCAAACAGAGCCTGGGGGAAAGAAAGGAAGGTACACTCCAAAGGGATAGTTAATTAAAATATTCAGGGAAAGGATGGTACGGACCACCAGCATAGTTAATTTTAGTAGTATAAAAAATTTCGAAGTTCAAGAGTTAGTAATTAAGAAGTACGATAACAGCACTTCAAGTACATGAGTAGTGGTTATATCAATATCAAGATCTTGAAGCCACAGCATATGAATGCAAAAGTAAATGGAAAGATGAGGCTGAGAAACCGGAGGTAAAGTCCGTTGGACGTAATAACAATTGAATTTGATGAGTACTCGGCATAAGGGCAGAAGCAGGTAATATCGATGAAGCTTCTGCCCTAATTGTGTGCGCGCATAAGTGTATATACATCTACTTAGTTAAGAGCATATATTTTTCTATATCAAAAATCCTAAAAGTTATGATATTATGGAATGGAAAAAGTTTTGGTTTGGATGGGGAAATAGATGTCACGTATAGAAGAACAGGATTTTGATGAAAAGAGGCTGGCTCGCAGACAGAGAAGGAAAAAGAGCCAGCTTATTGCATATATTACGCTTGGAACCATAGTCGTTCTTGTAGTTGGACTTCTTGTATTTGGAATTCATATGCTTACTAAAGCGATCGGAGGAAGAAAAACTCCGGTGGATCCCTACGATGGATATGCAGAAGCAGGAGAGTATGCTTCCGAGGAAACGGCGGTTATTGAGACTCCTGAGGAAACCCAGGAGGTCAGGGAATACACCGAGGAGGAGATCCTTGAAGAGATAGTGGGCAGCGTTCTTTCCGAGATGACGCTTGAGGATAAGGTAGCAGGTCTTTTCCTGGTTACACCCGAGCAGCTTACAGGCGTTGATACAGCTGTCAAGGCAGGTTCAGGAACACAGGAAGCTCTTGCGCAGTATGCGGTTGGCGGAGTTGTGTATGCTCCCAAGAATATCAAGACCACAGATCAGATCAAGGAGATGCTCTCATCAACTACTTCAATGAGCAAATATCCCGTATTTGCAGTACTTTCACCACAGGCTGCCGCATCTGAGAACGTACAGAGTACATTATCTCTTATTCCGGATGCAGAGATCACTGATAAAGAAAGCGCAGCAGCTGCCGGAGAGAAAATTGGTTCAGAGCTGTTTAAATATGGCTTTAATCTGGCAATAGCACCTGATATGGAAGTGAAAGAGGACGGAGAATTCGGAAGTGACCTGGAGAAGGTCAGAGAAAACACAGCAGCTTATGCTGTCGGCCTTCAGGCAACCGGTGTTGCCTCCTGCGGATACATCTTCCCGGTTAAGGGTGATACTGCATCGGGGCTTAGTGCTTCAGATAAGACAAGAGAAGACCTTGTTACAGGCGAGTTTGAAGTCTTCAAGAATTCCCTGGACCAGGGTATGAATGCCGTTATGGTGACTAGTGTATCGCTTCCTGAGCTTACAGGGGACAACACTCCGGCTTGCCTTTCAGAGAGGATTATTGAGGATGAGCTTCGTGGAGCACTTGGCTTTGAGGGAATTGTTGTGACAGCACCGCTTAACGAAGGCGCGATTACCCAGTATTATACTTCAGCTGAGGCTGTGGTAGCTGCTATTAAGGCAGGAGCGGATATGGTATATATTCCCGAGAACTTCCAGGAAGCCTATGAAGGACTTCTTGCGGAAGTAAGAGAAGGATCCCTAAACGAAGAGAGAGTTGACGAATCCTTAAGAAGAATATACAGCGTCAAGTATGCTGACAGAGTAAGAAATATAGCTAATAACAAGTGATATGAATTAATCCCTGGGTCTCGTGTAGAAATTACCCATGATCTCCTCAGTTCTAATGGAATTGATGAAGGCATTCGGGTCGATCTCGCGGATCTTAGGGATTATTTTTCTTGTATCGGAAGCGCTGATTATGGAGTAAACGATCTTTTTGTTTTTATGGGCAAAAGAGCCTTCTCCATCAATGAGTGTTGCTCCGTGGCCACAGGTTGAGTAGATCATTTTGCATACCTTATCAGGCATATCGGTAATTATGAAAAGAGTTCTTTGCTGATATGTTCTGTAGAGGATATGAAGAGCCTGTGTGGAAACGTACTGGAATATCATTGAGTAAAGAGCCTTGTCCCAACCAAAAATAAAGCCTGCGATTGTCAGGAGCACAATATTGCCGGCCAGGATATATGGGAATGCATCAACTCCCTTTTTCTGGGACAGATAGATGGATATAAAGTCAGTGCCGCCTGTGGTTGCATCAAACTTAAGGCACATGGTTATTGCGATGGCATTTAAAATTCCGCCAAATACGGCAACGAGAAGCGGGTCATGTGTAACGTGATAGCTTGGAAGAAGGTCAACCAGAAAGCCGTTTGCAAGCACCATTATCAGGGAAAAGAGTGTAAACCTCTTTCCTATGAATTTAAAACCTATATACACAGGGATTGAATTAAGGATAACCGATATTGGAGTGTAGGGGACATTTATCCCAAAGTACTTAAGGGCAACTCTCTGAATAATGATCGTAAGACCGGAAACGCCTCCGGGATACAGCCCGCCTGCGTTTACAAAAGTGTTGATGTTAACGGCCATAAGAAAGGCTGCAAGCAGCACAACTATGAGTCTTATAAAGTCTTTTTCTATCTGACGTTTTAAACTTTTTTTCTTCATTTTATGCTCCAAAATCATCTGATCTTAGTTCATATATCTTTTGGGAAATCCGAACCTTCATGTAAATATCAGCATACTGGGAGGCTGACAGATCCTCTACGTAATTTAGCTGGAAGTTCTTATTTATCCCGTTTTTTATTAAAATATCAGCTGCTTTGTTATAAGCAATTGCTGCTTCTGCCTCGGTGTTGTATTTGCCCACCACGTAATTGCTTTTGATATGGATTACAGCTTTGTATTTAAGGAATCCTTTTTCTGCAAACTGTCTTACACCCCGGTATCTGTTTAAGATTATAACATTTTCGTACCTTAGGTCAGTGGGGTCATCATTGGCAAATCGGTAGTCCCTTCCCTCCACGGCATAGCTCTTTATCCCATAGCGCTGCAAAACAGAGAGCTGGCTTCCGTAATCCGCGACAAAAAGATGAGAGCCCCTTTGCATTATCTTGTGGGACGAATAATAAAAAAGATCGTCTATATCAAATTTTAAAACATATGTGGGAGAAAGGTAATACAGAAAGTACTTCTTTTCCAGATAAATTGGATTTGAAATATACATTCCCTTATCTCTGTAGTTGATCAGGGTTACAAATTTATCAAAACCAAGCGCCATTGACTGCTTATAAGAGGATATTGTGAGATTGTGGTCATCAAAAACAGATGCGGCTTCTTTGTAAGCTCTGGAAGCTTCTGTGATCTTTGGATAACTTCCAAGGGAGATGTGTTTGCCGCAGTAGGTTATGGATGCTCTATAGGATGGGGTACCGTCCTTAAGGGATGTTGAATATACCCCTATATAATTTTTTTTGCTCATTTTTCCCCCAAAAGAAGCAGTATTATGGTATACTTTATTGAAATTTGTTTTTATACATTCATTTTATATGATTATACATGTATGTGTCAAAATGGAGGATAACCAATGCCAAAGGAAGTTTTGTATTCGAGCACCAGGGGAGATAAGTGGAGTATAAAGGCATCCGAAGCAATTCTGCGCGGTCTTGCGCCCGACGGTGGACTCTATGTTCCCAATCACATCCCACATCTGGAAAAGACCCTTAGAGAAATATCAGCTCTTTCATACCAGGAAACAGCTTATGAAGTAATGAAACTGCTTCTTACTGATTTCACTGAAGAAGAGCTTAAATACTGCATTTCTCATGCCTATGATGCCAAGTTTGATACTGAGGAGATTGCCCCATTATCAGAGGCAGGCGGTGCATATTTCCTTGAACTCTATCATGGTTCAACAATAGCATTTAAGGACATGGCACTTTCAATCCTGCCATACCTTATGACCACAGCTGCCAAGAAGAATGCAGTTAAGAATGAGATCGTTATCCTTACTGCAACAAGTGGTGACACAGGAAAGGCAGCTCTTGCAGGTTTTGCCGATGTTCCCGGAACCAGGATAATTGTCTTTTACCCCAAGCACGGTGTAAGTCCTATTCAGGAACAGCAGATGGTTACCCAGAAGGGTGATAATACCTGTGTTATTGGAATTGAGGGTAACTTTGATGATGCCCAGAACGGAGTTAAGAAGATCTTCACAGACAGTGAGCTCTCTAAGCTCATGGATTCCAAGGGCTTCCAGTTCTCATCAGCCAATTCCATCAACATCGGAAGACTGGTACCTCAGATTGTTTATTATGTTTATGCATATTCAAGACTCCTTAAGGAGGGCAGGATCGCGGACGATGATCTGATAAATATAGTCGTTCCTACCGGTAACTTTGGAAATATCCTTGCTGCTTACTATGCAGGCAAGATGGGAGTGCCGATTGGTAAGCTGATTTGTGCATCCAATTCCAACAAGGTGTTATTTGATTTCTTCAAGACAGGAGAGTACGACAAGAACCGTGATTTCGTGCTCACAAGCTCACCTTCAATGGATATCCTTATTTCTTCCAACCTTGAGAGACTTATCTATCACATCGCAGGTGATGACTCAGCGGTTGATGCAGCCTACATGGAGAAGCTCTCCAAGGAAGGTAAATATGAAATAACAGACGCTATGAAAGAGAAACTGGCTGATTTCTACGGCGGATTTGCTACAGAGGAAGAGACTTTTAATACGATAAAAGAGCTGTTTGACAAGTCAGGATATCTTATTGATACACACACAGCAGTTGCTGCCTCAGTTTACAACAGGTACAAACTGGAAACAGGCGATGAAACCGTAACTGTCATCGCTTCAACAGCAAGCCCATATAAGTTCACACGAAGCGTTATGAACGCCCTTGGCAAAGGGGATGAATCCAAGGATGATTTCGAGCTTGCAGACGAGCTTTGCGAGATTTCAGGCGTTGAGATTCCTGCTGCAGTTTCATCAATCAGAAACGCAGAGATCAGACACAAAACAGTAGTAGATAAGACTCAAATGGAGGGCGCAGTAAAAGCTTTCCTTTCTATCTGATTCTATCTGATTTATAATTGAATTAATAAATAAACCGGAGGTGCGTATGGATTTAGGCAAGGGGTATTACTCGGAAAACACACCTGAGATTGTTGAGCTTTCCAAGCTTTCCAGGGAAGCTGATCTCATAGAAAACGATCTGTTTATTAAGTACGATGTTAAAAGAGGTCTTCGAGACCTTAACGGAAAGGGCGTTCTTACAGGCCTTACCAGGATTTCGGAGATCATTGCAAAGAAGGTAGTTGACGGTAAAGAAGTTCCGGCAGACGGCGAGATCTATTTCAGAGGATATGATGTCCATAAGCTCGTGGACAATGCAGTTACCGAGAACAGATTTGCGTTTGAAGAATGTGTGTACCTTCTGCTTTTTGATAAGCTTCCTACGGGAAAAGAGCTCTTTGAGTTCGAGAAGCTCCTTGGAATCTACAAGAGCCTTCCACCAAGCTTTGTTAGAGACGTCATCATGAAGGCTCCAAGCCGTGACATGATGAATACACTGGCAAGAAGTGTGCTGACACTTTATTCCTACGACGATCTGGCAGACGATGTTTCTTTGCCAAATGTACTTCGCCAGTCACTTCAGCTTATAAGTATGTTCCCGCTGCTTGCTATTTATGCGTATCATGCTTATAACCACTACCACGAAGGCAATTCACTCATTATTCATCCGCCAAGGGAAGAGCTTTCTACAGCGGAAACAATTCTCTATCTGCTAAGGCCTGACAGCAAATATACTGAGCTTGAAGCCAAGCTCCTTGATATCTGTCTGGTGCTTCATATGGAGCATGGCGGTGGTAATAATTCATCCTTTACAACCCATGTTGTGAGCTCATCACTTACCGATACTTACTCGGTAATTGCAGCTGCCATCGGATCTCTAAAGGGACCAAGGCACGGCGGAGCCAATATCAAGGTTGTGCATATGCTGGATGACATAGAAGAGAATGTCAAGAACTGGGAAGATGACGATGAAGTGCAGGCTTATCTTCACAAGATCCTCAATAAGGAAGCCTTCGACAGATCAGGACTGATCTATGGAATAGGACACGCTATTTATTCCAAATCAGATCCAAGAGCTGTGATACTTAAGAGCTTTGTTGAGAAGCTTGCAGTAGAGAAGGGCAGGGAAAAAGAGCTTGCCCTGTACGAAGCAGTAGAGAGACTTGCACCCAAGATCATCAGCGGCGAGCGCACCATGTACAAAGGTGTCAGCGCCAACGTTGACTTCTACTCGGGATTTGTTTACAGAATGCTTGATCTTCCTGAGGAGCTGTATCCAACAATCTTTGCAATTGCCAGGATTGTTGGCTGGAGTGCCCACAGAATGGAAGAACTTGCCAATAACGGCAAGATTATCCGCCCCGCATACATGGCTATTGAGCCAAGAAAAGAGTATGTGAAGATGGAAGAAAGAACCTGATGATTTAAATAATAAAGCCCTTAAACCGCGAGGTTTAAGGGCTTTTAACATGCCTTGAAATTGTGGATCAAAGATTGTACTTCTGTGCAATAAGAGGAGCAACCTTGGATGAACCGATACGGCTGCATCCGGCCTCTGCATATGCAAGAGCGTCCTCGATTGTGCGGATACCGCCAGCTGCCTTGATCTTAACGTCAGGACCGATGTGCTTTTTGAAAAGCTCGATATCAGCGAGGGTAGCGCCTGCTGAACCAAAACCTGTAGAGGTCTTGATGTACTCAGCCTTAACTTCTGTGATTATCTTGCAGAGCTCGGTTTTCTCATCATCAGTAAGATAGCAGGTCTCGATGATTACCTTAAGAAGCTTGTCACCGCATGCTTCCTTGATCATTGCAAGCTCTTTTTTAACTTCGTCATATCTGTGGTTCTTGACATCACTGATATTTACAACAGTATCGATCTCAGATGCACCGTCAGCGATGGCGTCCTGAGCTTCTACACATTTTGAATGTGCGCTGTTGTATCCCAGAGGGAAACCGATTACAGTGCAGAGCTTTAAGTTATCGCCATATTTATCGTGAACTCTCTTAAGATAAGTCTGTGGGATGCAGACGGTTGCTGTGCCGTATTTAACAGCTTCATCGCAAAGGGACACAATGTCCTCCCATGTTGCATTAGCCTGCAGCTGTGTGTGATCGATCAGTTTGAGAATATCTTTTTCTTCCATTCTTTTTCTCCTTTGAAAAATGAATTGCAACTAGTGTGCTGATTGATATTATAGCATAAAAACTGCAATTAGACTGTGCTATAATGTTCTGTGGAAAATGAATCACGAAAGGAGATTTAAAATAGATGTCACAGACAAGTCAGGATATAAAAAAGCGTCTTGAAAGACTCCGTGTCAGGATGAAGGAGGAAGGCATTGATTACTACATGATGCCCACTTCAGATTTTCACAATTCAGAGTACTCTGCGGATTTCTTTAAGGTAAGGGAATATTTCTGCGGATTTGACGGCTCCAACGGAACCCTTGTAGTAAGCCAGAATGAGGCCGGAATGTGGACTGACGGAAGATATTTTATACAGGCAGAGAATCAGATGAAGGGAACCACGGTCAAGCTCTTTAAGATGCAGGAGCCGGGCGTACCCACCATTTCCGAGTATCTTCTTGCCAATATGCAGGAGGGGCAGGTTCTTGGTTTTGACGGAAGAGTAGTCTCCACCAGCATTGGAGAGAAGCTGGAAAAAGACCTTTCGGCTTTAAAGGCAATACTTGCAATAGATAAGGATCTGGCAGAGGATGTCTGGACAGAAAGACCGCAGCTTCCATGTCATGACATGTATGTTCTGTCTGATGAGCTTTGCGGAATGTCTTTTGCAGAAAAGCTTGCTCTTGTTAAGGGCAAGATGGAAGAGTATCAGACCAAGGTTTATATCTTGAGTAAGCTTGATGACATCATGTGGCTTACAAATCTTCGCGGAAACGATGTGGAGTGCAATCCGGTAGCTCTTTCCTATGCGATAGTGACAGAGGATGAATTCCTTTTGTTTGTCCAGGATAAAGAGGCTACTGATGAAGTCAGAGAGTACTGCAAAAAAGTTGGCATAACTCTTATGGATTACCACGAGTTTATCCACTACTTAAAGACCATAGTAACTGACGGAGATATCCTCTTTGACAAGAGAAATACAAATTTCTCCACATATAAAGCTCTTTTGAAAAAAGCTCATGAAATAGGTGTGAGCCTCAAAAACGAAAAGGATCCCACAGAACTCTTAAAGGCCTGCAAGAATGAGACTGAGATAAAGAACATCCGTGAGGTTTATCTTCGTGACAGCGCCAAGCTCACAGAATTCATATACTGGGTAAAAGAGAATGTGGGCAAGACCAAAGTTACAGAGTATTCTGCAGCGATGAAGCTTGACAGCATGAGAGCTGAGCTCCCTGGATTTATTGAGCTGTCATTCCCTACAATAAGCGCTTATAACGCCAATGCTGCAATGGCACACTATGAGGCAACAGAGGACAACTGCGAGGAAGTTAAGGCAAGTGGAATGCTCCTTGTGGATTCCGGCGGAACCTATATGGGTGGAACAACGGATGTGACAAGAACAATCGTTGTTGGTGACATAAGTGACGAGATCAAAAAGAATTACACAGCTACTGTAGTTGGTATGCTAAGGCTTTCAAATGCAAATTTCCTTGAAGGCTGCACTGGCAAGAATGTTGATATTCTGGCACGTCAGGCCCTCTGGGATATGGGAATTGACTATAAGCACGGCACCGGACATGGAATAGGATATATCTTAAATGTTCATGAGGGGCCTCAGAACATCAGATGGAGATTTGTTCCGGGCCAGAATGAAGCATCGCTTCTTCCGGGAATGATCGTTTCCGATGAGCCCGGAGTTTATATCGAGGGAGAGTATGGCATAAGGATCGAGAATATTCTAGAGGTTGTAAATGGAATTAAGAATGAGTATGGACAATTCCTTAAGTTCCAGCACCTTACATATGCTCCTATAGACCTTGAAGCAATTGATAAATCCTATATGGATGCAAGGGATATTAAGGCTCTCAACGACTATCACAAAGAGGTTTACAAGAGGGTCAGCCCGCTTATTAAGGACAAGAAAATCCTTGACTGGCTCAAGAACGCAACACGTGAAATTTAATTGTTAAAAGAGTCTTAAATTACGCCAGAACCCTTGAAAATATGCGGGTTATAGGTATAATTATATTAGAGCTAGAACCTCAGCTCTCCTGGGATGTCCGACAACTCCTGTGTAATTTGAACCTACAGTTACTTTAAACGGGACTCCTATATTACCTGTTTAAATGCCACGCCTCCGGCCCTGCGTATACGCAGACCAGCTATGGGAGAGGAAGGCAGGAATTCAGGTTGCGGTAACCCACCTGGCGTTAGCTAGGAGTCAAATAAAAGGAGCCGGCATTTTGGGAATGCTTAAGGATATAAAAGCAGTCATCTCGGTGGCTGCTTTTTCAAGTGTCATTTACTTTTTGAGGGGAAAGTGTATGAACGTGGCGAAGCAGCTCTTGGCTCTGGCAAGAGATTTTTCCAAGAAGATGCAAAAAAAGAATATACCTGCATACGCCGGAAGCTGTGCCTATTTTTTCGTTATTTCCCTTGTTCCTCTTTTGATTCTTATTTCTTCTTTGCTCCCTTATACAGCGGTAACAGAAGCTGATTTTGCGAGGCTTCTTACTGATATAACACCTGATTTTGCAAACGCTATAGTCCTTACGTTATTGGATGAAGCATATGAACAATCCGTGGCTGTTTTCTCAATTTCGGCTCTTGTAACCATATGGTCAGGCGCATTGGGAATGCTTTCCATCATAAGAGGTCTTAATTCGATCTATGATGTGGAAGAGAAGAGAAATTATTTTTATCTGAGATTGATTGCGGTGCTATATACGATCGCCATGATCCTGATCATGCTTGGAATGCTTATCTTCATGGTTTTCGAAACTTTCGCCAAGAATATTGCAGTAAGACATTTCCCCATACTCATGTATGCAGTATCGCTTTCTTCATACCTTAAGTTTATTGTTGTGATAGCAGTATCTACCTTTGCGTTTGCACTGGTTTATACATATGTTCCAAGTGCGAAGATGACTTTTGTATATCAGATTCCGGGAGCTGTTTTTTCGGCGGCTGTCTGGTATCTCTTTTCCTGGATATTCTCAATTTACGTCAATATGTCAGGACACTTTTCAATTTACGGAAGCATCGCAACGCCGCTTATTATGATGATATGGTTGTATTTTTGTATTTATATATTCCTGATAGGAGCCTTCATTAACAGGTTTTTTCACCCAGCAGTTAAGGTACTTTACGACGATCATCATATGAAGCATGTCAGGAAAAACGTCAGGAAAAAGAGCACAAAGCAGCTTAGAAAGCCAAGAAAATATAATGAATTCGGATGAGAGGAGTGTTTGAAAAAATGAAATTTAACGGCGAATGGACAAAGAAAAAGTGGGTTCCATATACGATCGCCACATGCTCAGCGGTGGTCCTTTTTATGGTTCTTGCACATCTTAAAGATATTACCACCGGGATTTCAAGCTTTTTTGGATTCATCAAGCCTGTAACCATGAGTATTATCATAGCCTATGTTTTCAATCCTTTTGCAAATCTTTTTGACAAGAAGGTGTTGAAGAGCATTAAGAATGAAAAGAGAAGATGGACACTATCTGTGATATGTGCACTTATTGTGTTGGTACTGGCTATCGTCCTTTTGTTCGTTGCGCTTATTCCTCAGCTTATAGAGAGTATTTCAACTCTGATCAATAACATGGATGACTATATCGCAACACTGCAGAATCTTTTGCTTGGGCTTGAATCAAGCGGGGCGACAAAGCTCTTTGGCCTGGATCTCACATCCCTGGCAAATGTAACCAATAAGATATTGGATCTCATAAGTGAGTATTTCTCAAATAATATGGGATCGGTTGCCAACACCACGGCTAACTTGGGAAAAGGTGTACTTGATCTTGCCCTTGCAATTATTCTTGCGATATATTTCCTTCTGGATAAAAGAAATCTTGTTAGCGCCACAGGAAGATTCATGTCTCTTTGCATGAGCGAGGAGTCCTATGAAAAGACAACAAGTTTCCTCACAAGGTGCAATGACATCATAATCAAGTATATAGGTGTTGATGTTATTGACGGCCTGATTGTGGGATGTGTCAATTTCCTGTTCATGATAATCTTTGGAATGCCTTATTCAGTTCTTATTTCCGTCATTGTTGGCATAACGAATCTGGCACCTACCTTTGGACCTCTTGCAGGAGCTATTATTGGAGCATTCATCCTTGTCCTGATCAAACCATGGCAGGCGTTGGCGTTTCTTATATTCACCATAGTGATCCAGACAATTGACGGATATATTTTAAAGCCCAAGCTCTTTGGCGGAAGCCTTGGAGTTTCAGCCCTTATGATACTGATTTCCATTATACTTGGCGGAAGGCTCTTTGGCGTTATAGGCATTCTTCTTGCTATTCCTTTTGCAGCAATTCTGGACTTCACATGGCGCGATTTTGTTGTAAAAAAACTTGAGGAAAAACGGGCAAAGAGGTACAATAATCAGTAGGGTATTTGTCAAAGAATTACAATATATTGACAAGATAAAGGGGGATACACAATGGAGTTTTTAATGAGTATACTTGATGGAACTATGGAGTTTGCAAAGAGCGTTCTCGATGTGGTTACCGACTTTTGGAATGATCTTGATGAAGACAAGAAGAAACTGTTCCTTGGATGCGTTGTTGCAGGTGTAGCTATCATTGCTGTCGCTTCAATCGCATACGGAATCGGGAAGGCCCAGGGCAGAAGGCTTGCCATCGAGGAAGAAGATTTTTAATTAAACAGAACTGTAGACCGGGAGCTTCATTCATGAAGCTCCCTTTGTGTTTGGAGAGCATATGAAAAAGACATTACAAGTAATTGGCGTTGTGCTGATCCTGATACTGCTTGTGTGCGGCACGGTCGTTGCATATCTTACGATTGATGAGTACAAGCCTGCTGATGTAGAGCAGATTACAATACAGGGTGAGGCTACTGCAAAGGGCGGTGTCCCTATGGGACAGAGTATGAGAATTATGACCTGGAATCTTGGCTATGGCGCTCTTGGAGATAATGCGGATTTCTTCATGGATGGTGGCAAGATGGTCACAAGCTCCACTAAGGAGAGAGTATATCAGAATCTTGATGATGATATAGAAGTGATCAAATCTATTTCTCCTGATTTTCTCTTTGTTCAGGAGATAGATCTAAACTCCACAAGGTCCCATTTTGTGAATGAATCAGATTACCTTACTGAGAATTCTGAGAGTGATGTGCTATGCGGCCAGAAGGCCTTTGCATACAATTATAAGGTGAGCTTTGTGCCGCTTCCGATTCCGCCAATTGGCAGAGTACACTGCGGACTGACGACTTTCTCCAAATACAATATGGATTCAGTACAGAGAATATCACTTCCATGCCCGTTTACCTGGCCTTTAAGGATAATGAACCTTAAGAGATGCCTTGAAGTGTCAAGAATTCCCGTAGAGGGGACAGATAAGGAGCTTGTTCTCGTGAATCTTCATCTTGAGGCTTATGACGATGGAGATGGCAAGATTGCACAGACCAACCAGTTAAAGAATTTCCTTCTTGAAGAGGTAGAAAAAGGTAATTACGTCATAGCGGGGGGAGATTTCAACCAGGTCTTTTCCAATACTGACGCGAGCTCTTTCCCAGTGCTTGATGGAATGTGGACTCCGGGAGTCGTTAATGTAGAGGAATTCGGAAGTGACCTTACATTCCTTGCTGACTCGTCTGTTCCCAGCTGCAGATCACTGGACAGGGTTCTTAAGGATGCAGACAGTACTGACCCTAAGGATTTCCAATATTACATAATTGATGGTTTCATTGTTTCAGGCAACATAGATGTGGAAAACCTTGAAACCAGGGAGCTTGGATTTGTATCAAGTGACCATAATCCGGTGGTTCTGGACTTTGTATTAAAATAACCAAATACATAGTAAAGTCGTGACAGTAAACGTTTAAATGTTTATAATGGTAGTTAAGGTTTTTGGGAAAAAAATAATAATGCATGAAAGGGGATTTTTGCAAAATGGTACACAAGGTTAAACGTAACGTAATTGTTGGACAGTCCGGAGGTCCCACAGCGGCTATCAACTCATCACTTGCCGGTGTTTACAGGACAGCGATCGACCGTGGATACAAGAAGGTTTATGGTATGATCCACGGTGTACAGGGGCTTATGGAAGGAAGATATGTTGATCTGTCAGATCATATTCAGTCCGGACTTGACATTGAGCTTTTGAAGAGAACACCTTCGGCTTATCTTGGATCCTGCAGATACAAGCTTCCTGAAATTTTTGAGAACAAGGAAGTTTATGAGAAGATCTTCGAGATCCTGGACAAGCTTGAGATTGACTGCTTCATCTACATCGGTGGTAACGATTCAATGGATACCATCAAGAAGCTCTCTGACTATGCTATTATCTCAGGTTCAGCCATCAGGTTCGTTGGATGCCCTAAGACAATTGATAACGACCTTGCTCTTACAGACCACACACCGGGATATGGCTCAGCTGCCAAGTACATCGGTACTTCTGTAAAAGAGATCATCAGAGACAGCTGGTCACTTGAGACAAGCCACGGCCAGGTTATCATCGTTGAAGTTATGGGTAGAAACGCCGGATGGCTCACAGGTGCTACAGCTCTTGCAAAGGGTGAGGACTGTGACGGACCTGACGCTATCTATCTTCCTGAGCTTCCATTCGATATGGACGCATTTATCAAGAAGATCAAAGGACTTCTTAAGAACAAGGCTTCCATCGTTGTTGCTGTATCAGAGGGTATCAGAACTAAGGATGGCAAGTATATAAGTGAGCTTGGCAGCAGCATCGAGTATGTTGATGCATTCGGACACAAGCAGCTTACAGGAACAGCAAGATATCTGTGTGATGTAGTTGCCAAGGAGTGCGGCTGCAAGACACGTCCTATCGAGCTTTCAACTCTTCAGAGAGCAGCAAGCCACTGCGCATCCCGTGTTGATATCCTTGAGGCTTATGAGGTTGGTGGTGCAGCCATGAAGGCAGCTGACGAGGGTGATTCAGGTAAGATGGTTGTTATCGAGAGACTTTCAGATGATCCTTATCAGGCTGGAACAGAGGTTAAGGATGTTCACAAGATTGCCAACGACGAGAGAACCGTTCCGAGAGAGTGGATCAATAAGGATGGCACATATGTAACACAGGAATTCATTACATATGTAAGACCTCTTATCCAGGGTGATGTAGGTCCTATCATGGTTGATGGTATTCCAAGACACCTCTACAGACCGGGATTCCAGGATATTCTTTGAGAAATTGCACTAAAATAGCGATAAAAACTTGTTATGTGCACAAAACTATAGTAGAATAGGCAATGTAGTAAATAATTTCTTTTTTGGAGGGAAAACCAAATGAATAAGACAGAACTTATCGATGCAATGGCAAAGGAAGCTGGCATTTCTAAGAAGGACGCAACTGCAGCACTTAACGCTTTCACAGACACTGTTGCAAAGGAACTTAAGAAGAAGGGTAAGGTTCAGCTTGTTGGCTTCGGAACATTC
>JAEEGL016104985.1_pt1 | contig 18993 bp, 9 predicted proteins | sample 9134231 | NCBI WGS metagenome assembly JAEEGL01 (sample SAMN16246548, study PRJNA631951) | gut metagenome | biome: gut microbiome; feature: rumen; material: fiber-attached | host: Bos | place: Iran: Karaj | collected 2018-10 | reverse complement strand
TCAACCAAGTCGGCTCCATGGCGACGGGGCTTCTGATGAAGCACCGCGACATCGATTTCCACATCTACACCGACACGCTGGATATCGCCGAGAGTTTCAAGGCGATTTCGCAAATCTGCGCGAATCCGAATATCACGCGGCTGGAATACCGCAATCTTGCCGCAACGGAGGAGGCGTGCCTGGAATGGCATGTATGGTACGACCTCAATGGCGAAGAGTGGCAGATCGACATGATCCAGATTCTGCGCGGTTCGCAGTTCGACGGCTATTTCGAGCATGTCGCCGACCGCATCAACGCGGTCTTGACACCGGAAAGCCGCCGCACAATCCTAGAATTGAAATATCTCACTCCAGAAGAAGAACATATCGCAGGAATTGAATATTATCAGGCGGTGATTGCCGACGGCGTCAAAACATACGCCCAGTTTACTGCATGGCGCAAGGAACATCCCATGACGGGAATCAACCCGTGGTGCCCGTGAGTTCTGAATTCCTATAGTCTTGCGCCTCCCCACGGCTGCGGCGTTCCTGATTATTGCAGCGACAAAACCGCACAGTGCGGTTTTTCTCGCGATTCCCCAATCGCATATTTCAAAGTTCCTCAATAAGTGGACTAACTTTGATGTAGCGTTAAAGAGGCAGAAAAACCATCGGCATGATTGTCGGTGGTATATTTGTTCGTCGAAAATGCATAAGGGCGGTCTCGACGATTCCGATCAGGAGTTTTGCAGTGCATTGTCCAGTATGGATGGATTGAGCAGGAAAGGAATCACCCCGACATGGACAATTCCCTCCTCGCTTACACGCGGGGAACTGTAGCCGCTGGTTATGACCATCTTGCCGAAGAAGTCGCCACTTTTCCGAAGCGGAAGAAGCTCCTGGTCCATCTTCTCCTGGTCAGGCATGCTGAATGCTGATTGGATGTATAGTTTGCGTGGAGGGCGGTTCACCACGAAATCAATTTCGTATTGGCGCGTCTCCTTCCGTCCCTCGCTGTTGACCGCGGCAATGGGAACCACGCCGACATCCACAGTATGCCCGCGACGAACCAATTCGTTGTAGATTACGTTTCCCATGCATGCGACGGATCGGTCTCCCTGAAGCCTAGGTGCGCGTTTCGCAGATCGATATCTTCGCAGTAGTATTCTGCCCAAGTGCTGATGTCAGGAATTGCTCCAGTTTAGAAGAGTGTCGCGGAGGCAGTCGTCCTGGTCTGTGTTTCGACCAGGCATCCGCTTCAGGTCAAGGTAGAGTTGAACATCGGAGACCACGGGCAACCCGTCAACCTCATGTCCGCCGAAGAGGAATCCTGCATTCTGCGGGATGTAGGAAATCACATTGCCATCGCTCTCGACCGGAAACAGGTTTGGCAATTCATCTATGCCATGACAATGATTGATTCCATATCGGGCGCACGCAGATTACCCATGAAACCAAAATGGACATTCTGGTCCTTCAGCGACTCTGCGACAATGTTGAACCCCTTTCGGAGGATATCGAAACTCCCTGCCGCCTCACAGAGACGTTTTGAGGCGGGATTTTGTGCGTGGAAACAAAAAAAGGGGCCGTCACAAAACACTGAGGTTTTGCAACAGCCCCTGACGGTGATTTTTCTTGGCGGTCTAGCGCCGTTTAGTGCCAAAATTCACTAGAAGTTCACATAAAAAATCCTCACTAATATACACCATTTTCTTATCTTGTCAAGTGAAATTATCAATAATTTATGATTTAATCAGCAGACACTAATTAATTTAAAATAGTGTTTTTTGAGTTTATCTGATTTGATTCCGCCAACAGAATAATCACATATACAATAGCTTTCTTGAATTCTTTCAAACCATCAGTTCCTTCACATTGATCATTACTGACATTATTGAGAATGTCTAACACGGAGGATTTGCCATCTATGCTACTCCAAACATACTCTATTATGCTTTTTTTCGTAGACATTGAAGCAATAAAGCAGCAAGACTCTATTTCTGCCTGCATCTCTTTTCTCGAGTGTAATTGATCAGTTGTTTTTTGGGGAATATCTAATAAAAGGGAATATGGCACAAAAGACATTTTGTCCGTATCAAAGCATTCCGTCTTATCTTCTATAAGAAGTCCAAGCTTTTCTGCTTCGCTACAAAATTGTGTTCCTGGTAGCGATGTAAAACAAGAGGAATACCTTGAAATAGAGAACTCGTCGACTATCCAATTCCTCTGCAAATAATGTAATCTTCCCAATGTTTCTCTGAATAGTCTTGAGGCTTCTTTATAACCAGAAATGGTTTCAAACGGAACAAGATACATCAATAATGGTCTAACATCAAGATTATGTTTATTAACTTTCGATACAAAATGCGGGAGGCTATCCAATGAATATGTTTTTTGAAGATATTTTAGTGGTTTTTCCATAAGACTTTCAATCCCAACTTCAACTACTGTCAGACCGCCAGATTTGATATAATCCAATTCTTCGTCGGATAACCTCATTATGGATTTTACAGTCGTCAGGCAGCAATATTCTATCTTTATGTTGTTGCGAACTATCAAATCAGTAAGTCTTAATATGAATGTTTTATTTACCAACAAATCATCATCCAAGAAATGATACTCTGAAATACAATAATTAGAGATATTACTCAATAACTCCAAAAACACTTTTTCAGGAGTTCTATATCTCAGTTTCCTATTCCACATAAGTTTTGAGCTGCAAAATGGACAATCATTTAAACAACCTCTGGAAGCCATAATAGGTAGTGCCCTATGATTACCTGACGTATGAATTGTGGTATGGTAGCAATCAAAATTACGCAACAAGGTGTAGTCCGGAAAGTCCAGTTGGTCAATGTTAAACGGAATGATTTTACGCTCATTGTAAACAACAAAGCCATTAATCTTATACGCAATATTTGGGATGCTTGAATAATCCCCTTTTGATATTATGGCTTTAACGAGTTCGGTCAGTATTATTTCACCTTCCCCGAGACAACAAAAATCGACACCATTGTTTAAACAGTCTTCTGGGCATGCGGTTGCATGGGGACCACCCATAATCACAACTGTGTTTACATGCTCTTTTAGACATTCTATTAAATTATAAGCACTTTGAGAGCTTATTGTGAGTGTTGATATCAACATGATATCAAATGAATTATTGATATAATAATCTACAACCTTCCTGTTGTCCCATCGGAGAATATGTAAATCTAAGAAATCAATTTCAATGTTCTCAATAACTTTTCGTAAAAACATCATCAAATAGAGAATGCCCAAAGGTTCTTCTTTTTCCATATCTTCTGACATCATTGGTCTGATAAAGAGTGCCTTCATGTTATTTCACCTCGAAAATATCAAAGGGTATTCCTTTGAGTTATTATCATTCCTGCTTGACCGTAATATAGAGGAACGTAAAATATTATTATAGCACAATAATATGTGTATTTCCACCATCACTAGTATCCCAATAAAACACACCCTAAAACTCTTTTAGCCAATTAAGCCTGATATAAATGGTGTAGTTGAAGCCTAGGATGCACCAATTTCTTTCTTCTCAAACAAATCTCGCATAGAATTTTTGTCTGTCCGTGAGATGCCCAGTATTTGAAGAAGTTCATAAGTCGAAAATCCCTGCTTCAGTTCATTCCGTACAATTGCGGCAAGGCAGTAGGTGATGATTGCCACGCCCTTCTGAATCCACACGGCATTCTCAGAGATCCTCCAGAACTTCTTGATCTTAAGGTGCTGCTTGCGCCATTTGAAGAACAGCTCCACCTGTCACCTGTTCTTGTAGAGATTCGCCACCTTGAGGGCATTTAGCGACAAGTCGTTTGTTAGAAATGCGAAATCCCGATTCTGCTCTGGATCATGGAATCTTACCAGCCTGAGTTTTTCCGGATACTTTTTGAAGGATGCCGCCTCCGTGAATACTATTTCCGCATCGCCCAGTTCGTTTCGCGGCAGTTTTCTTTTCCATTTGACACATCTGAACTTCAGATTCTGTTTTGCCCTAACCACGAAAAAGGATTCCATGCGGTTGATTCTGAAGAGTTCCGCAAATGCGTTGTAGACTCTGTCGAACACATAGTACGAACCTGGTTCATATGGAATGACTGACATGGTCTTTGAGTCATACATGGATGCAGTTGTGATGTGGCAGAAGGAGGGGAGATGCATTTCCATATCATAAAGCGTGAGTGCTTTGAAGCCGCCTTTTCTTCTTCTGGCTTTGCCCAGTGGAACACGGAAAGACACGATGAGATGGTCGTTGAATCGAAGGCGTTTGCCTTTCTCCCAAGCATGAATATGTCCATCGTCATTTCCCACGCGCCTCCGCCATCATGAAGAAGGCAAACTCCTCGAATATGCGGAAGTTGCGATTCTGGTTTGCGACCGAGAGCGTGTTTCTTGACGCGGAACTGCTGCCAGGCCCAAGATGGTAGCATTTAGACTGGTGTGCCTCCAGCATCGTTGTGAGGTCGCGTAGACTCTCGCGACCGCTCAACTGACTGAACATCAGTGTAAGGAGCTGATGCCAGCAGCTGAAGTGCTTCACATGGAAGTCGCCTTTGTACTTGTCAACCAATCTCCTGAACTTGTTGTTGTCGAGAAAAACAGTAAGCTGTGAGAAAACATATTTGTCTTTGTTCATTTGTAGCCCTCGTATAGAGCTACAAACATACACTATTTTAAATCGTCGCAAAATTATAAGATAGCTTAACTACTTGATTCGGAATAAATTTCTTTAAGCTTATCTTAGGTTTATTGGGATACTAGCGACATGAAATAAAAAACAGGAAATGAGTTTTTCCTCAAAATAGTGTCTCAATTTCAGTATTACATACAATATTTCTTAACTTCAATTACAAATAATGGAGTAGGCCTGTATTCGAATTGTTCATCTAGTGAATATGCCGTAGTATGCACATTATAATCCACCTTAACACATATGCCCATTTGTTTCTGAAAGAATAATATGTCCCATTGAGGTCTCTTATAATATGTTAATGGCCTACTAAGAATATGTGAAGAAAATTTAACAACCTCATCTTCATAAGTTTCATTTCTATATCCTGTAATATTATGGTACTCGTTAAGAAATAACATAACGTTTTTATACTCTTCTTCATTAACTAAAAAATGGAACCAATTCGCATCATATATTAAAAGAAAACCATTTGGCATAAGAACTCTAAGCCATTCTTTATATGCTTTTTCTGGATTAGAGAGAGCATAAGTAATATTTCGAGCAATTACACAATCAAAGATAGAATCGGGAAAGTCAAGAGTTTCTGCGTTCATCTTCTGGAATGAAATAGGAAGATTGCGATGAACACAATTCGCTCGAGCAGTATCAAGCATCTTTTCAGAATTATCTATTCCAGTAACGAAAGCTCCTTTTTCTCCAAGAACAATGGGGAAAAAACCAGGACCTGTGCCTACATCAAGGATTTTTTTACTTGATAAACAGCCAATATGCCTTTCAATTTCTCTTATCCATGCATTTCGCTTAAAAGAATATAACTCCTGATGAATTTTAGTCGAATAGTTTTGTGCATAGGAATCCCAGTCAAGTTCAAATTGTTTAGCGTTTTGAGTCATTGTCATATATAAATTTTCTGGGGTATAAAGTTGGGCGGGCCAAGGAAAAGTTTTAGCCAGTATTTTCTTTGCCTTTGTGTTCTGAGGTTCAGTTCTATTGCCCATCGCTCCTCATACTCAACAAGAGTGCAGTTTGCAATGGAGGAGTGTGGGAAAACATTGTTGTAGTCATGTCGCCTTTGTTCAGTGCCTCCTGTAGTTCCTCAATTGTCTTGCATTCGTTGAGCCACCGCAGATCCTCCTTTAGAGTGCGGATCACGCGCTCGGTGTCCGCGTCTCCCTTCGGGTTGTCGTAGCTCGTGAAGACATGCACCACCCCCAGTTTCCTTTTGTACTCGCCAAAAGTCCTTGACGTGGGCTGGCAGCCATTGTCGCTGACAATCTTCGGAATGACGGCTGGCCTTCCGGCCATGCAACGGCTCCAGCCTCTGGCATCCATACGCACCGACGCCACTGATCACGCGCAACGCACATTGCCATGCCTCTCATGGAGACGACAACCAAAAGCCGCTAGCCAGTCATATCTTGCCTTTTACATGTCCTTTTGACTATTCCTGCATGCGGTTTTCCACGGAACTCCGCTACGACACTTTGCACCACCAACACTTTTACGGCATCATTATCCGTCAGTTTTACGGCCATTCTACGCATCCGCCAACATCTGGTTGGCGACCGAGAGCATGTTTCTTGACGCGGAACTGCTGCCAGGCCCAAGATGGTAGCATTTAGACTGGTGTGCCTCCAGCATCGTTGTGAGGTCGCGTAGATTCTCGCGACCGCTCAACTGACTGAACATCAGTGTAAGGAGCTGATGCCAGCAGCTGAAGTGCTTCACATGGAAGTCGCCTTTGTACTTGTCAACCAATCTCCTGAACTTGTTGTTTGTCGAGAAAAACAGTAAGCTGTGAGAAAACATATTTGTCTTTGTTCATTTGTAGCCCTCGTATAGAGCTACAAACATACACTATTTCAAATCGTCGCGTAACTACAAGATAACTTAAATACTTGATTTGGAATTAATTACCACAAACATATCTTAAGTTTATTGGGACACTAGTGAAACATAATAAAAACATATAAGTTTACATTGGAAAAGAATCATCGATTCCTCAGGACCTTACAAATAATATGCTGAAGTTTTAATAAGTTATAACAACATGGCTGCCCAGACCGTTTGACTTAGTCGTTTCCATTGTTTAAGAATTCGCTTAAGACGTTTGATTTGTTTCTCATCTTGGAGGCAAAAAGAAGATAACTCGGGAAAATTAAGGTAAATATCAAGTTCAGCGATAGATAAATTGCCTGGGTTATATATTCGTTTATAATAATCTTTCTTTTTCTCATCCATGAAAAACCAATCACTATGCCTTGGTAAAGGATTACTATTACTGTATTCTTGATGATTTTTGAGATGATAACGGTAACCATTTAAATAAACAATAAGAATACCTTTACGTAAAGCAAAATTAAGACATTGATCAAATGAGTCCACAATAGGTTCCCCCTTATCATTCAGAGAAGTATTACAAATAATAGGAATCCCATAATCTTGATAATATTTTTGTATACCTTGAACCAATAAAAAACAATTCTTGTGTGTTATTGTTTGAATTCGAGCTGAATTATCAAGATGCAGAACTGCCTTTATACTGGATTCTTTTTCCACATGAGCATAGCATGTACAAAGCATATAGGGCGATATAAAGCAGTTAATAAACCAATTGTTAAGTGTTTCTTCCAAAATAATAGGCGCTACAGGCCTCCACCATTGTCTTTTCTTTATTTGATTTAATCGATTCTTAATATTTATAGATGAAGGATTACCAAGTATGCTTCTTGCCCCCAGTGCCCTTGGTCCAATCTCTGCCTGCCCATCAAACCATATCACTATGTCCGTAAGAACGTCTTTTGCAAATACTTCTGTATCAAATGGCATAACAGTCTCAATGAATGGCTCCCAATTAGTACCACAAAAAAACATAGAATTCCTGTTTTCAATACTTCCATGAAAGGCATTTTCCAACTTAAAAGTAAAATTGGGAAGTCGATTAAAGAACTCATAGAGGCCTATACCCAACGCAATTCCACTATCGCTAACACAAGGACAAGTATCAAAGGAAAAAAAGCCGAATCTATTCATTAAATAAGTATTTGTTGGACAGTTAAGAGCAAACCCCCCTGTCATCACAAGCCGAGTTTTTGATGGTAAAATGTTGTATGTTTGAACTGTTCTTTCCATAGTTTTATGCATTATATTTATAGATGCATTTTGGATGACCTTTACTGCCATACTGATACGATTTTCGCACTCATCAAATCTTTCGTCATAATTCTTGATATCTTCAATATTTATCGCCTGTGTTTCATGAATTATTGAGTCAACCCAAAGATTTGCATTATTAAAATCCTCTCCCTTATAAATCAATGGTGCATCACTTGCCATTTCCTCCATTCTCGGATGAAAAGAAGTTGATGCACTACCTAGAGCCATCAATGTTCCTTCTTCTAAACCAGTTTTTAAACGCAAAAAACTCCAAAATGCCCCTGGCGATGGAACTGGAAAATATGTTAACTGATTATGATTTATATAAAGTCCCCAATAAAACAATTTGTTTCTTGCATCTTTATCTACTACGTTGTCAGGTCCTCCATCCAATGCAAAGGCAATTGTCGGTGTATTTCTTAAAGCATCTGTATTTATGGCAATACCCGAAAACAAATGACAAATGCTATGATATGGACATGGATTATTGTTTTTATACGAAGATATCATCGAACCTTTTATTTCAAGTCCAGGGGTTCCCCAAATTTCTTGTATATCATTCAAAGTTAAGGAAACTTCACTTAAAAGCATATTTAATATTTTGTGACATTGAGCAATGGAGAAGAATGAAAGAGCATGTTTTTTGATACCTGTTTTTCGTTCTAACTCCCAATATCGAATAAGATTTACTTCAGTATCTTGTACTTTCCACAATGCAACTGTCTGATCATGACGTATAGATATATTATAAAGAAAAGCTAATGGATGAATATGAAGATAGGTAGATAGATAGTAACCGTTTATCATGGAAAACCTTTAAGATTTTGTTAATGTGTGAAATCTTGTGATGAACCTTTCAAATTTTTGAGCGGGAGGATTGAGATTGTCGTAGAACTTCTCTAGCAAGCACTTCTCACATTCCACCTTGTTGGGGAAATGCTTCACGAAAAAAAACCATGCGATCATAGTCACTCAGCAGTCGTTCTATCTGTAGGCGATTTTTCGTAATCAGATGTCCTAGCCTATCGCGCATGATGCGCTTGATAATGTGACGTCCAATGAAGAAGTTAGGGGTCTTCCTTATACTTTCAGGCAGCAATAGGATATACATCCCTTGTTGGGCTGAGGTAGTATGCGTATTCAATGTTCTGCATGACATCTTCTGAATCGTGGATGATATTAATGAAGGCTCAAATGATGGCAAATTTAGCCAAGGGCATCGTCAATGATTGACGCTTTACTGTGAATCAGAAGACGACGTCGCATTCAGTAAAATGTGGGAAGAAATTATGCCAAAAAGATAATCATTATGAAAATCATAGAACACCTACGCAATTCGCAAGACTGAACGACGCTTGGCAATCAATGGCATCAAAAGAAAAGGCCCACATCAAGGATGTTCGACTGCCATCCGATTTTCAGCCTATGCCACTCTAGACATCCGTTTGTCCTGTTGTCCACTCCCAAAGCTCTGGCCTGTTCTGTTTGACGACCCTCTCAAAGTCATCAGCGGGCAACTCTTGAACTCAGTGACCTCGGCGAAGAGCATGAGCGACTACATCTCGACTTTGCGGAGAATGGTTCGGTTTGGAAACCGCTGTAGCGACCGAGGAATGAGGAAGTTATGGCGCAAAAGAACCACTACACTGATTCAGGTACTTTTCACTAAAGAAATTTACCTAAAACTTCGCACATTACCAAGATTATATTAGATATTCATTATTATATTTGCGGCCTGCTGTTCTAGTGCAATACATTTATCTGTTCGTTCAGCAATTTGATTAAGGTATTTATAAATGCGTTCTTGTTTGTGCATATATGCAAGCTTAGTAAATACGAGGCCTATTGTTCTCCATAATGAAGAAGCTTCTTCAAGAAGAAGTGCACTTTCAAGTAGATTAGTTCTTCTCGCTTCTGGAACCATTTTGATGATATATCGTAAGAATTCCGCATGATTATATCTACTATGACTTATATATTTCATTTGGTAAAATAATTCAAATGAATATTGATCGTTCTGTTTTTTCATTTCTTCGATAAAATTAGAATCGTGTATGATTTCTTGTTTCATATAATTCATTTGTTCAAATACATTATTATAAATTTTGTCTGCAGCACAAACCTTAATATCGTTTTTCCAGTTTGATAGATCTTTCGTGGGAGGTACAATTTCAAATATGTAATAATGATAAATACTCATTTCTAGCTCATCCATCGGCCATGGGCGGATATCCTCCATAAAATATGGATCAGCACATAAGACAACGTTTCTGTCTTTATCAAATCCTACTAATGCACAAAAGTGCAGAAGTGGATACTTTTGATATACACCAGACCAAGGACAATAAAAGGCATTTACACAGACCGCAATTGGCTTACCATTAAGCAATTGTTCAATCATGTCAAATTTAAACTTTTGGAAAGAAAGTAACTCTTTACGTCTAATGGCCAATCCATGATATTGCTCTATCTGAATATGTGAATTTAGCAACTCTGGTGTGGAAAGTCTTTTCCAGAACGGCTCATAATTAACATATTGTGGAGAAAATCGAAATACCCAAATCCCACTATAAAGATACTCGTAATTTAAACAAAAGTATAATGCTGTATTTTCGATTACACCCATCATACAGTCACATACTTCTGTTCGACAAATTTTATAATCTAACTTTAACATATAAGTTACCCATTGTTTACAAAAGAAGAACACTCCCGACTAAAACGATATTTATCATAGTAATGAGAATAAGAACTAAGATTAGGTCATTTGTCCAAAGTCTAATTTGCTGAAAAGATAAACCATGGGATAATAGTTTAATGATTGCAAAAGCAGAAGCAAAACCAATAATAATTCCCCAAAACTTAATGGCTGAAACGTTTAAGAGGAACATCATGGCACATAATTCTGAAAAAAGAACTCCTCTGAGAAACATATGATAAGAAGGTTTCCAAAAAAACAGTTGCATAGAGTTGTTTATTATTGCTTTAGTTTGTATTGCTGCAAATTTACTAAAAGAACCATCATTACAATTAAGAAGCCAAATGGTATAGAAATTTTTGTCAAGGCTATAAGCCATATATGAACAAGCACCTGGATTACAACCATCATGATAGAAGAGATTATTTTTAGTGTCCAAATACCAACCAAATCCATAGAGCAAATTATCCATTCCAGTTGAGATATAATCTCTTTTTGACTGACAGATGTAAATTGCCCGTCTTAATAGGGATGGGATATTAGCATTCCCTGTGAACGCTGATAAAAAAAGCTTCATGTCATGTATTGAACTTGAAATATAGGCTGCGGGAGTGAAACCTGTACAACCTGACCAGTGAATTTCTTTGTATTGATTCAGAAGTGCGATTGTGTATCCTTCATGTATTTCTCCTGAAGAATCTGTGTTATTCATTTTTAATGGTTCAAAAATTCTTTTTCTGCAATAATCATTAAAAGTCATATTAGAAAGACGTTCAATTAAAGCTCCAATAATAATATAACATCCAGTAGCATAGCAAAAATGGCTTCCTGGTGAAAACTTTAATGGATATTTGGCTATTTGTAAAGCAGTTTCATAAATGCTTGTGTTCGATTCAGTTTGAAATTTAATTGTTTGGGGATCAATTCCCGCAGTATGGCATAATAACATTCGAACAGTAACCGTTTTAATGGGAATGCCCTTATAGATAAAAGATATCTCTGGTAATAGAAAAGAAATAGTATTATCCAAGGAGAAATCATATTCTAAACTTAATAAAACCGCAGCTAATGCAGTAATTGATTTACTTAGTGAAGCTAATTCATATGACTTCATAAAATTGCCATGTTTAAGAAGAGAGACTTGATCTTTACAAAACAATGCTGACCAATAAACACTCATCCAAACTATTCCTTATTAAGCAACCCATATTTATATAAGAACATAACACATCTTCGAATTTGGTCCTTAGTATAAGATGGATTTTCCAAAAACATTTCACGCATCGTCAATTTTTCATGTGCAAGAATTCTAATAGTCAACTCAACATCATTTAGAAATGTTTCAATTCCATAAACTTTTGGAAATAAACTAAGTCTTGATAATATTTCATTTTCATTACATGTTCTGTAAAACCTGCTATCATCAGATTCAAAACATGTAGGATATGAATAAAAAGCAGAACTATAATCAATATGAATAATATCATTTGGTTTAAAAGGACATTTACATTGTTTTGCATTATCAATCAAATCATGCCAAAGAGAATCAAGTTTAGAAATAATAACACGCCAGTCAAAGCATTCAACAGCACGCTGTCTTGATGAAATCTTCATTTGTTGCAAAACACAATTATCATCTAATAATTTTTGAAATGCTTGTTCATATTTTATGAGGTCAATAGCTGTACTCTGACTCATAATATAATGATAAAGCTGTGTACGATGAGTCTGGTCAAATGGCAAGAAATTTCTTTTCTCAAGATCGTTGCAACAATAACTCCAACTTGTGCTGATTAAAAAACCAGTTACTTGATTAATTACAGTGTCACGATATCCATCCCAATCACTAACAACTTGAGGTATTCCGCAAGCCATAGCTTCAATAGGAGTAATACCAAATGTTTCCTGAACATTGTCAGCCGGGGAAGTAAATACATCACTAAGGCAATATAACTCATGACGTAAACTAACATCATGATTCTTTATAAAAATAACATGGTCAGATAGATTCATATTTTTGACAACTTTTTCTAATTCTTCTATATAATGTGTACCAATTGGTTGATAACCAGCCATTAGGAGAAGGAGTCTGCGATTAGGATTCTTTCGAATTAGTCGTTCAAATACAATAAGCAAAGGATATAAATCTGCCTTGTCGGCTGCAGAAAATCTTCCAAGCCAAAGAATGACAAAGGCATCCTGCGGAATTTTGTATTTTTCTCGCAGAGGCAATGGGGGAACAGGTGCGAACTTAATTGAATTAATACCTAATGGAATATTTTCTATACGCACTTGCTTTTTTTTCCCTGTATATTTTTCAATGCGATATAGAATATTTTCAACAACGTTATGTACAGCTCTCGAAGTACAGATTAAACAATCATAAGGTTTCACTGGAGACATCAACATAGGTAAATAAAAATGTTCTAAAAGTTCTGGATAACTTGCACAATGAATGGTCCATGTGACAGGAAGATGCTTTTCTAAGGATTCACGTAAACCAATCATAGGAAGAAATTCACTACTGACATTATATAGAATATTAATATCAGATATTGATTTAAAACCATGAATCAATAATTCATATTCATTAATCATCTTTATATTTTTATTAATGTAAGGATTTCTTATCTTTTTGATTTTTCTTTTAAGCAGTTCTTGCTGAAATTGTGCAGGCTCAAATAGGCAGGATATCTGACTGGCAGAACTATACTGAAGAATACTATCAATTAACTCATTGGATGCAATATCATAACCATATACCATTCCTTGATTAATCAGTGGTCTAAGCGAATTTCCCATTATGCCTAGTTTCATTTTTATTTCCCCTCTAAATTAATACATTCAAGTATAGCATCTGATTCAAGTTTTAGAGTCTCAATCCATTTAAAGCGAAAATGTTCTAAAACCTTATTCTTTCTTTTTCCAGAAAATACAATATGACCAACATAATTTCTTAGCTGGAGCCACTGTGATAACAAACTCTCAGAATAATCAATAATTGATTCATTCTTCAATGCTAAATGAGCCGCTAAATATAAAATCCATCGTTTTTGTTTGACAATATCATTAAGCCCTTCGAGCAAAAAATATCCTTCTTCTTGAAACATATCTGGAGAATTTAGAATTTCAAGAAAATCTTCAAGGCTGTTTTTCGCGATATTAATTCCAGTAAAAATATGTTCACGCTCATAAGTAATGTTATTAATCCATTTCTTACGAAGTTGAATTTTATCGATTTGCTGAGGCTTATTAGTTGCTCTAAATATTAAGTCATTTTCGCTAGTATATGATATATCATTTAGTTTTCGTATCCAAAATAAGGCCATAGCTTTATTTAAATCATCAGAAGAAATTTCATAAAAATGAAATGTCATTGCTTCGCGTGTGGGTTGGTCAATTATCCTAAAAAGATTTTTCTCTATATCAGCTTTAACAACTAAAATAGTATGTGGCCAGTATCCTTTATGATATAAATCCATCCTGTATGGGAGAGCCCAAACGTCAACATTCACAATCGCTACTGCTCCAGCTAGTATCTCGGTTTCTATTATCTTTAAACTATCACATTCGTTTAGAACTTTTATACAAGTGAGCCCATTTCTTAAAATGAGTTCAGAATAATCAATAAGAAATTGAAAACGGTATAAAATCCTCTTTTTTGTTTCAAGGGTTTGTTTTTCAAAGTGTGGAATTCCTGAAATCATGCACTCTAAAAATGAACCGTTATTTGCTTTGAATGTAGCAAATAAAGCACTATGAAAACAATTATAATAAAAACAATCATTAAATGGGAGAATATTATCATTAAACATTATAATTCAATGTATCTGCCATATAATTGAAATTAAAAATTCATGCTAAAAACTAAATGACAAAGACTCATCACTAGTTTTTCTAAAAGCATCTCCGATTTGACTTAAGACAGATAATATAAGATCATCACTCAACATAGAAGATCTTGAAGAAATATAAATGGTACATGTTGCTCCAAGACGATTTTCGGATGTAAGAACTGTGATTTCGGCATCACAACCATATCCACTACAATAATATAAATTTTCCTTTATACATAATTGCAGATATTCGTTTGATGAACTTAGCCCAATTGAAAGTAACATATCCTCCAAATTTCCTAAAAAATTAATACGCAATAATTGTTTCGAAGGAATGCATACTTTTTTAGCTGAAATAACTTGTTGAATTTGTATTTTAGCTAGTGCACCTGAGACAATTACAGGAATCATTATTGAATAGCATCCTAAACCATTTGTTGTATTATTTGGCATTAAATATCTTCCATCCCAATCGCACAAAAGGGTGTAATTTTTAAAAACAGGATTACATATAAGTGTCTGACGAATGATTTCAATGCAGTTTTCATATGACATAGTATCCTCAATGTCTGCTGTAACTGAATACACTCTATATTGATCTTGCATTCTTTGTATAGTATTCCACTGATAATATAAATAATTAGATAAATCCATAATCCTAAAACTTGATTGCTTTGCAACTGTTTGTCCAGATAATAAAGAAGAAGTTGTTTTTAGAAGCGAATACCATGAATAGCCATCAACAAGAATATGATGCACTGTTAGTTTAAGAAGAGTAAAATGAGAACTAACAAGACAATCTATATGAAATAACCTCCTTGAATTATTTATTATTCTGTACTTACACCATTTATGATTATCAAATTCTAAGTTTTCATCTTTTTCAAAATGGAAACAGGGTATGTCCCCCATAGATACGAGCCAATTATCGTAGTATTCTAAATCAAGACATGGATACACTTGTGTAAGTTTCATAACAAAATTTCTAAGATCTTCTTCTGATGTAATTTGCTTTGTCTTAATAATCATTATATGACGATAATCTATAAACGAGTCACAAGTTTCTTTCAGGTATTTTAAATGCCATGGGAGTTTAAATCTATAAACTGTTTGTCGTTGAATATCATTTGATGATACTCTAGTAACTTTCTTAACCATTTGATTATAATCGGGGTAATCAAGAAGATCAGCAAGAGATAATTGAAAACCATTCTCATTGAGTGCGGCAATCAATCTTAAAGCTGTAATAGAGTCTCCTCCTTGCCGCAAGTAGTTAAACGAATCAATATCTCCACTAAAACTCATAATCCTTCTAATAGTTTTTTCTAGAGTAACATTCGCGGCTTCACTATAATCTAATGAAATCAATAAATTATTATCAATTTTCTCTTCAATACTATGAAAAAACATTAAATTTAAAACTTGATAGTCGACTTTGCCATTTACTGTGTAGGGAAATTTATTTAAAATAAATATATTGTGTGGAATACAATAAGATGGAAGATGTGTACTACAAGTTTCCCTAACTACCGTATCAGTAATTTCAGCTGTTTCAACTGCTGAAATAATCTTTTGATCATTATCCCATACAGCTGCATTCGTCACACCATTAATGGAGCGTATTACTCTTTCAATACTATCAAGTTCAATTCGAAAGCCATTAATCTTGCGTTGTCTTCCTGAGCGTCCAAGAAATTCAACCGTCCCATCTAAGTTATATCTTCCAATATCTCCACTTTTGTAAATAATACATTTAAGGCCTGAATGAAAAATAAATTTTTTCATATTTTCATTTATCTGTTTCCAATATCCCTTTGATAACTGACGACCAGAAAGGCAAATTTCTCCAGCTTTGCCCTCTGGACACAAGTTATTATTTTCATCTAGGATGTAGGTATGGCATCCAGGTGTAGCTTTTCCAATAGAAATAGCATCTTTTTGTTTATCTTCCTCCATATTGAATTGATGGCACATACAGCCAATTGTACATTCTGTTGGACCATACTCGTTAAAGATTTTGCATGCATTGCCAAAACGCATTTGTAATCGTGCAGCAAGGGAATATGATAGTTCCTCCCCCCCGCTTATTATTAGTTTGAGTTGTAAATTGCTAATATTATGATCAAGAAGCAATGATAATTCTGATGGAGTTGCTTTTATTGCAGTTATAAATAATGTCGTGTGCAGATGAGGCAGAAGGTAAAGGTGTCCCATTTCAGGCTGTTCGATAACTAGCTTGCCCCCCATCAGTGTTGGTAAAAATAGAGTTGTTATTGATAAATCAAAGGAGGGAGAACTATGCAAAAAAAAGGTTTCCTTCCCATATATGTTTCTTGCCCAAGACAAATAATTGGCTAATGCTTCCCTTGTAATCATAACACCTTTTGGTGTCCCTGTTGTTCCTGATGTATAAATCATATAAGCAAGAACTGTCTCATCTACAATTTCTGGTTGTGTTAATTGTCCAACTGTTAGTGTTGGTGAAATACATATCAAATCTGATATTTCTTTTGTTGAAACAATAAAACGAGCATCTGCATCTTCATATATCTTTCGAATTATTTCTATAGGAGTATTATAATCTAATGGAATAAAACAAACTCCATAAAACAAGGCAGCATGGGAAAAAACAACATATTCAAGAGAATTGGAGATACAAAAAAGAACCTTATCTCCTGGTCGAATTTTGTAATTACAATATGTATTTATTGCGCCTGCAATTAGTTTCAAAAAGGTTAATCTGTTCAATTGTGATTTACCAATTATAATATTATCATTTGTAAAAGGACCTTCAGTAAAGTGATATAATATATCGTAAAGTTTTTCAAAATGATAATCAGGCACAGCATAATTACTCTCTTGAAGACATAGGCATTTATTATTGAATCTGTTTTTGAGTTTATAAAGTTCTATCTCAGGTTCCAGATCCAAACAATGAAGGAAAGAGATGAAAAAACGAAAATAGGCGATACCATCTCCACTATGATAATAATCTCGACGCAAATCAAAATAAACTGTGCTAATTCCTCCCCATTCTTTTAAAACAACTTGAAATGGAACAATTTGGGCACCTGGATATACTTCATGGTATATTCCAGAAATATTATCGAGGTGTTGAGACATATCCGTATTATAGAAATTTAAACTGTATGTGAATGGTTTTTCTTGGTCGCTTATTCCTAACATATCAATAGGGTAAGTTTGATGTTTATAACTAGTAAATAACTGTCTTTTTACTATCCTTAAAAGTTGTTGTAATGATAAACAATCATCCATTCCTACTGAGAAGAGTAGGGAACTAGTAAACATACCACCCGATATTCTCATTTCAGAACCATATCGGTTATAATTTGTTAAACACAAGATTTTTGTTCCATTTTTAAGATATTCAATTAATAAAAAACATGCAATTAGAATGATATTAGCATTGCCATATCTTTTTGAGAGCAGAACGAGGAGTTGTTTATCGCTATTGTTTAAGGTGAATTCTTCTCTCCAGCCGCCACATTCTCTGGATTCTGATTTAAAAATTTGCATAGGATAATATTTTTTTAAAAAACATTCCCAATAAGTCGAATCTGTTTTTGCTTTCATGGATTTAAGATAGTTCCTTTCTTCTTCTAAAAAGCGTAAATATGAATTTCTTTTCAATGTAGTGTTATTATAAAATGAACTTACACTATCTACAAATAGTTTTATAGACCAGCCATCCATAATAATATGATGGCAACAGAGAATGTACCCAACATAATTATCTCTACCCTGAAAAGCGACGAGGCGAAATAGGCGACTATCTTCTAAAGAAAATGGCGTTTCAAAAATACATTTAACCTTTTTCAACAGATATTCTGTGGGAGTATCAGTGTCTATATTGCAAATTTCAATATTAAAACTATTATTTGATATATATTGACGGTATTCGTTTCCTTCCTTGCATATACATATCGACATACAATCCATACTATCTACAGCAGATTTTAATGCTGAGCAAAGTCTTGTAAAATCAACCGCTCCATTAAAAACTACATAGCCACCTATATTACATACCGGAGTATTCTCGTATAGCAAATGTGTAAACAAGATACGCTTTTGTGGATGTGATAATTCATACATTTTGTTCATTGTGTAATCTCCGATTCGAAAATGTTTTGCATCTCAGTAATCCAATCACAAAAGTTAAAATTTATATTTCTCAAATTATCATGATAATCTTGATCTTATGATAGATTAGTACGATTCTTTATGCGACTCTCAAAAGTGTTCCGAAGAGTAAAAACTGTTTTATTTGCCTCATAAGTCCCTGCAAAGTAATCTAATATTTTGTTAATGTGCGAAATCTTGTGATGAACCTTTCAAATTCTTGAGCAGGATGACAACGCTGAGATTGTCGCCGAACTTCTCCTGCCAGTATTTCTCCCACTCCGCCTTGTTGGCGAAGCGCTTCAGGATGATTCTGGCGATTTTGGCCACTCCCCGATCGCTCCATCCGTAGGCGATCTTCTTGATCCTGCGTCCGAGCTCCCGCATGATTCGCTCGATCATCGACGACGCCTTCGGGGAGACCAGCCCCCATTTGAGCCATCTGCGGACATAGCCGAACATTCCCTGCC
>JAEEGL012272345.1_pt1 | contig 18993 bp, 11 predicted proteins | sample 9134231 | NCBI WGS metagenome assembly JAEEGL01 (sample SAMN16246548, study PRJNA631951) | gut metagenome | biome: gut microbiome; feature: rumen; material: fiber-attached | host: Bos | place: Iran: Karaj | collected 2018-10 | reverse complement strand
GACATCGGTGCCGGTATCGTAGCGGAAGCTGACGGAAGCTATATCGTTCTTGTCGTTCTTTTTGTAGAGCAGCTGCTGTCCCTTATATTCGCTGACTGTGAGGTCCTTGGAGAAATCGACGAATACGGGCTCGATGGGCTTCGGCTCGGTGGCTGATATCCCGGCGAGGAAAGCGCTCTGCTTGTCGCGGTTGGTTTCGATGGGCGTAATCTTCGGAGCATCTATTTTCTTGATGCTGGTATCGGTGCCTATGTGCTTGTAAACCACTGCATAGTTGTCATTGCGGAGGTATTTGGAAGCCCAGGCTACGATGTCTTCCTTGGTGAGGGCCTCAATCCTTGCAAGTCTTCCGACTTCATCCTCCCAGGTTGTTCCGTTTACGAACGAGTTGACGAACATGGAGGCCCTGGAACGGTTGCTGACCAGCATCTGCATCTGGCGCAGCTTGTAGTTGTTGATGGCGGACTGGACGAGTTCATCCGGGAAGTCCCCTTTGCTCAGTTTCTCTATTTCTGCATTGATGAGGGCCTCAAGCTCCTTGAGGGACTGGCCTTCCTTCGGCATCGCCTGGACCAGCAGCATTCCGTGGTCTGTCCTGATGTAAGGGTAGGAGAATGCTCCGAGCAGCTTCTGGCTCTGGATGAGGTCGAGATCGATCAGGCCGGCCATTCCGTTCATAAGGACGCTGTTCACGATATTGACCGGTTCGCTGTCCTTTGTCCATGCGCCGGGAGTCTTCCATGCCATCGCAAGGAACTCGGCATCAAAGCCATAGACATCCTTGGACTTGATCCGGGTGAGAGGTTCACCGCCGGTCTTGGGAAGAACCGGGATGTCAGGGTTCGGCTTCCAGTCACCGAAGTACTTCTTGATGACCTTGATCATCTTGTCCGGATCGAAGTCACCGGAAAGGCAGATGGCGACATTGTTGGGCACGTAATAGGTGTCCTTATGGGTACGGATAGTCCTCAGGGAAGGATTCTTCAGGTGGTCCTGGGTACCGATCACGGTCTGGGTGCCGTAGGGATGTCCGGCGAACAGCATCGAATCGATGGCGTCCATCGCTTTTTCATCATCGTCGGTAAGGCCCATGTTCTTTTCCTCATAAACGGCTTCAAGTTCAGTGTGGAAACCCCTGAAAACGCAATTCTTGAACCTGTCGGACTCGATCTTGGCCCAGTTCTCAATCTGGTTCGAAGGAATATCCTCGACATAGCAGGTGACATCGTTGGAAGTGTATGCGTTGGTGCCTTCCGAACCGATGACTGACATCAGCTTGTCATACTCGTTTGGAATCGCGATCTTGGAGGCTTCGTAGCTGATGGAATCGATGACGTGATACAGGGCAAGCCTTTCGCCCTGGTCAGTCAGGGTCCGGTACACTTCGAACAGGCTGTCGATAGCCGCAAGCAGTGGCTTTTCAGCCTCATAGTCCTGGGTACCAACCTGTTCGGTGCCCTTGAAGAGCATATGCTCGAGATAGTGGGCGAGTCCTGTGTTGTCAGCGGGATCGTTCTTTCCGCCCACTCTGACGGGCATATAGGTCTGGATCCTGGGCTCATCCTTGTTGACGGTCATATAGACCTTGAGACCATTGTCGAGGGTGTATATCCTTGCATTGAGAGGGTCGCCCTTAACAGATTCGTAACGGGAGCATCCGGCCGCCACCAGCATGACGGCGAGGAGCGCGAAAATGATGGATTTTTTCATACCTGTGACAATCTGGGATTGTAAATAATACTACTAACCCTCAAATATAGGTATTTTTTCTTATTTTTGTTGAACTACTGACAAATACAACGCTATATGAAAAGATCGATCCCCACTCTTGCCGCGCTTTTTATCGCTTTGTCGCTATCTGCCGGACCGAAACACTCGTTTGAAACGTCCTATCCTTCGTATGAAGGTCTTGTAATGGCCGGATATCAAGGTTGGTTCCGTGCCGACGGAGACGGCAACAACGTCGGCTTCGGACATTATGGCATCGGCCCTCTTTTCGACGAAGACCATTGTACCATAGATATATGGCCGGAAGTCAGCGAATATCCCGATACATATCAGACCCCGTTCGTGCACGCTGACGGCACACCTGCTCGTGTTTTCAGTTCGACCGACGCCTCCACAACCGACGTCCATTTCAGATGGATGAACGAATATGGCCTGGACGGAGTGTTCATGCAGCGGTTCTTCGGAACCGCGAAGGCCGGAGCGGCAGGCCGGAAGAACGATGCTGACAAGATCCTTTCGCAGGCTCTTTCGGCGGCCTCGAAGTACGACAGGGCTATAGCGGTGATGTATGACCTTTCTGGTCTTGGGGCGAAGGGAGAAGATTGCTCCGCACTTAAGGAAGACTGGAAGCATCTCGTTGACGGACTGAAAGTTACCAATCAGCCGGGTCGGAAGACCTATCTTCATCACAACGGGAAGCCCGTAGTGGCTATCTGGGGAATAGGATTCCCGGACCGTCCTTACGACATCCGCAAGATCGGCCTGGAGGAAGTGATCGATTTCTTCCACAATGATCCTGAATACGGAGGTTGCGCGGTTATGCTGGGCGTTCCCGCATATTGGCGGGACCTCGGGTCGGACTGCACCAAGGACTCTTATCTTCACGAAATCATACGCAAGGCAGACATAGTTTTCCCCTGGACGGTGCAGCGCTTTACGCCCCTGCTTCACAACGAGCAGGACCGGATGCGGGATTTCTTCACGGATGATGTCAGGTGGTGCAAGGAAAACGGCGTTGATTATGCCGCCACGGTATATCCCGGATTCAGTTGGCATAATCTCAGCCGGAGGGAGTTCCCCTGGGACGTCAAGCCAGCCGGAAGTATCCCGCGAAACGGCGGAAGGTTTTTCTGGCAGCAGATTTCTACGGCCATAGGATGCGGAGCCAGGATGCTCTATGTGGCGATGTTCGATGAGGTGGACGAAGGAACTGCCATATTCAAATGCACCGACGACAGCCCTGTTTCTAAAAAGGCTGAGTTCATCGGGATGGACGGTGTCCCGTCCGATCATTATCTCTTCCTCGCAGGCGAGGCTTCGAGGGCCCTGAAAGGGGAGAAACCCATAAGCCCCAGGATGCCTTCCAGTATGTTCTCCAATCCTGTAATCGGCGGCGACGCTGCCGATCCTACCCTCATCCGTATAGGCGAAACTTATTATTCCTCAGCTACTTCCGGCAGCTCAGAGCCGGTTTATCCGATTTTCCGATCAACCGACCTTGTGAACTGGGAGCAGATAGGGAATGTTTTCGATACATTCCCGGAGTGGACCTCGGGCGATTTCTGGGCGCCTGAATTCTTCGTCCGCAACTCGCTGGTTTATTGCTATTATACCGCCCGCCGCGCCAAGGATGGTATCTCGTGCGTCGGAGTGGCTGTGGCGGCGTCGCCTGAAGGCCCGTTCGAAGACAAGGGCGTCATAGTCGACTGGGGGAAGGAAGCGATCGACTCGTTCGTGTTCGAGGATGAAGGTACCGCCTACATCACCTGGAAAGCTTACGGTCTGGATCCGAGGCACATAGAACTTATGGCGGCGCCTCTTTCCGAAGACGGGCTCAGCCTCGCAGGCGAGGCGTTCACGCTCCTTGTCGACGAGGTCGACCAGGGAATGGAAGGACATATCATTTTCAAGAAAGACGGTTACTATCATATCCTCTACTCGGCGCTGGACTGCTGCAGCGTCCGCAGCGACTACGAAGTCCGTACGGCCCGTTCCCGCTCCTTCCGCGGACCATACGAGTTCAATCCTTCCGGAGCCATACTGAAAGGGGACGGAAGGATCATCCAGTCGGCCGGCCACGGCACGGCCGCCACCACTCCCGACGGCAGGATGATGTATCTGTGCCACGCCTTCTACAAGGAAGACAATTTCTTCCTGGGACGTCAGGGCGTGCTCCACGAACTGGTCATCGGCAAGGACGGCTGGCCTGCAGTGAGAACCGGCGTCGATACGGCTCCATTCCAGACATCTCCACTCTCTTCGAAGACCGTACAGGACTCTGTAACAGTTCTTTACGATGATTTCTCCTCTGGGGCTCCGGCTCCCTGGTGGCGACACAGGCATTATACCGGTGACCCTGATTACAAGATCCGTAAAGGCATCCTGACCCTTGAAGGTACGGGTGACTATCAGCATATCCTGAGCGCCAGGGCCCTGTCTCCTGATTATTCCTTCTCGGCATCGTCCGTTACCGGCAAAGGCGGCCTCACATACAGCGCGGGCAGGGGACGCCAGATAATATTCGCCCTCGACGGGGGCAACCTTTCCGTCATGAAAGTCGCCGGAAGGGAAAGCGGTGTGGTCGCATCAGTCAAATGCCCATACCGTAAGGTTGACCTGAAGATCGAGGTTAGCGGGGTATTCGGGCTCCGGTTCCTTTGGAGCCGCGACGGAAAGACCTGGAATGTGCTGGCAGAGAACAATGCCGCTGACCTTGTCGGAAAGGGCTCATACCGTCCCGGACTCATCGCACTCGGCGGACCGGTGAAGATATCCTCCTTTACAATCGAGGCGACCCGGCCTGAACCCGTACTTCAGAACCGGCGCAGGAGGTAGTCCTATGATGCGTATCCTTTTCGTCTGCCACGGAAACATCTGCAGGAGTCCGATGGCAGAGTATATCCTGAAGGCCTTGGCCAAGGCAAAAGGCGTGGAAGACCGTTTCTACGCCGAATCGGCCGCAGTTTCTCAGGAAGAGATCGGGAATCCCATCTATCCTCCGGCCCGGCGCTGCCTGTCGCAGCATGGAATATGGTTCGACCCTTCGAAACGGGCGAGACAGATGACACGTGAAGACTATGACCGTTTCGACCGCATATACTGCATGGATTCATCCAACCTGCGGTGGATCAGGCGCATTGTACCGGTCGACCGCGAGGGCAAGATCCATCTCCTGATGTCTTGCACGGGGGTCGGTCGGGATGTCGCGGATCCCTGGTATACAGGTGATTTCGAAGAAGCCTTTCAGGATATCCTCTCGGGCTGCGAAGCCATCATGGCCTATATGCCGAGGTAATGGATATCGATATCGGGGCCATCTGTCTGCTCGAAGTACAGTCCTCCGTCATGGAATGAAAAGTCTATGCTGGACACATAGGAAGTAAACTCTCCATCCTTGCATCCTGCTATAGCTAGGGAGTATGTTTCCCCCTCCCTGAAAGACGGGTCATCCTTTGAGAATGTCCATTCAGCATGACCGCGGTTAAGGAGATTCTTCAGGAAACCGTACTTTTCGTACATATCGACAATGGAATAGAAGAAATCATAGGTACTTCCGTATTTTTCTTCTATCTTTTCACTGAGTTCATATTCCCAGAACCAGGTGGTCTCGTCGTCCGAAGGAATAATACTGATAGTGTCGACCAGGCACTCGATTATGAATGAAACGGATACCATCTCAACTTCCTTTGTATGGAATTCCGTCTTGTACAGGATGCCTATCGATTTGTGGGTCTCCGGATTGACCTGGAATACGACTATCAGGTAATCCCGGTCAGGGTCAAGGCCGGTTTTCGTTACTGTGCGTTCACCCCTGTAGCAGAATGCCCCGGCGAAAGAACCGATGGCGCCCCCTTCCTTCTCGAAGCCCATGAAGGAGGATTCCATGTCGGCGACCATTTTCTCCATTAGTTCCTCGTCAGAGAGAACGTGTGTTGAACCGGCAAAAGAGCCTTTCGGCGCCACTGCGAATGTGTAGCAGGCATCCTTGTTGCCGGGATCGATGGTAAAAGTCACCTTGCTCCCTTTCACCTCGTCCAGGGAAACGTTGAAATCGCATGGAGTGGTGACAACCTTCTCCTTGCCGCAGGCGGCAGCTATCATGGCCATAAGACCTAATGCAATGATCCTTAGAGTTTTCATAGGTCTTTGTATACTTTTACGATGAAACGGGCGCACCCCATCGGATGCTCGCCGTAGTTGCCGAAGTCGAAGCGGACATTCTTACCCTTGAATTTTTCTTCCGCCTTTTCAGCATTGACGAAAGGCACCGTCCTGTCCTGGCGGCTGTGGAAGAAATAGATAGGCGCCCCGGGATTGAAATCGAGCACCGAGTTGGTCATCAGGGCCTGGTACAGGCGGGCGGTCTCGTGGCTGCTCTTGTCCCGTCCGTTCTCAGTCATTATTTCGTGGAGGCTGGAGGCCTTCATCAGGGAGTTGATCTGCTTGACGGTGTAGTTCTTGGAGTTGATCCACTCGTCGTAGTGGGCAAGAAGGTTGGGCTGGAAGAAATCGCTCATCTTGAGCCCGAGCTTTTCCCCGATGTCTATACCTTGTACTATCATCGGGATGGCGCAGGGAATGCCCGTCCGGTCCCATTCCATCGATATGTCGTAAGTCGCGGCGAGGTCGTAGGGGCCTCCGCCGGCATAGACCTTCTTGATGGGGAAGACGCTGCCATACTCCTTCTGAATCATGTCCATAACGGCGATCGTCGTGGCTCCGCCCTGGGAATAGCCGGCAAGTATGACTTCCTTTTCCTGGGGCTTGCAGCCTATCTTTTCGAGATAAGGCATCACGGCAAGCGCCATGTCCACGACGGAGCGTGCCGTGCTCTCGACATGCATATATGGATGGATCCGGTTGGCAGTAACTCCGTATCCGATATAGTCCGCAATCGCAACGGCATAGCCCTTGGCGGCGAAGATACCTTCCATCGGGAATGCCTCTGACGGCGCCTCATAATTGGCTCCGATAGTGTAATGGCTCACTATGACCAGATTCTTGACCGGCCCGTCTTTAGGTATGAGCAGTTTGCCGGACAAGGTGAGGGGAGAGCCGTCCACATCATGGCCGGTATATGTTCCGGCAATATGATAGAGGGTGTTGCAGTTGATTTCTCCGAGGATCTCCCGCACGATGCCGATGAGGTTGGTGTATGCTACCTTGGTCTCGGGTTCGGCGCCGGATCCGGGCTCCGGGTCCGGGGTTGGGTCTTCCATGAAGCGGATTTCCGGGTTGAGGTTTCCGTTGGGCAGGACCACGTCGGCCATCTTTACGGAAGTGACCCGGAAAGTGTCGAAATCCACGACTTCGATTTCGGGGTGCCGGCAGCCTGCAAGGGCTCCGGCAAGCAGCAGGAATACGATCAGCTTTTTCATTGCTTACCAGCTATAATAGACACCTGCGGAAAGCATCCGCGCTCCTAGTAGGTAAACGGCGTTGGGGTTGGTCAGGGCGGAGAGGAAACCGAGGTCGAAGAATCCGCCCCAGTGTTCTGTTCCGGCCTGTACGCCGATGAAATTGAGGTTCAAGGCGGGCGCCGCTTTGAACTGCCCGCCGTTGTCGAATGCCATCAGAAGGCCGGCTCCGACCCCTGAGTAGAGTTTGACGTGCTCCCTGTCGAACCAGGTGAAACGTACTGACGGAATGATGGTGAGGTCATAATTGCGGGACCTGGCCTCGTCTTCAGTCCAGAAGATGCCCTGGAAATCCAACTGTCCTCCGAAACTGACCACTTTGGTGAAGCGGTACTGGTAGTCGGCGAAGATATGTCCGGTATAACCGAAATTGCTTCTGCCGGAGCCGCTGTGGAATGCAAGGGCTTCGAACATCATATCTCCCCATCCCAGGCGGACCAGGTTCCTGGGGCCGTCCGGGGGAGTGGCCGCCGGGCACGTGATGAATGTGCCCAGCAGGATCAGTATGAGCAGTAATTTCTTCATATCAAGGCAAATATAACCAAAAATGCGTAGATTTGCATTGTGCAGTACGGTAAACGGCTATGAATTAGGGATAAATGACGACATACATTATGAAAAAAACGATTCTCTGGGCAGTTGCGGCTATGCTTCTGATACCTTCCGGACTCCGGGCGCAATCTTCACTGGACCCGTTCCGCCCGTACCTGGACGTGATCCTCAATGATGTTGGAGACGGTTGCAAGGTCGACCAGTTCGCTTTCTGCGACGTCGATGAAGATGGCAGCGAGGACCTGGTGTTTTCCAGCTATGACCGTAAACGGGTGACGGTGTATTCCGCCAAGGGCGAGGTCGTGGCTCCGGCTCCTATGCCTCTAACCGTGGCTATGGTTCAGAGCCTGCGTAGCCGGGATGTGGATTACAGCCCGGTAGCTTACCTTTATTCTCCTGATGAAAAAGACCATCTGAGCCTTTTGAAGCCCATTTTTGTGTGGAACGCCGATTTTGAAGGGAACCGTTTTTCAAATTCCAATGTCGGCGACGACGAAAGCGGCATAGGCGCTTCCAAGTATAAAAAGATAGTGTTCAAATCCAATGTCGGCGATGTGACTTACAAGGGAAAGGAGTCATCCCCCAAGGAGCATTACGACTACGACCTTGTTTGGAAACTCGACGATCCGGGATTCGTAAAGACCGGTTTCCGGGGCTACAAGGCGGAGGAAGCGGCTCCTGTGCTCTTCAAGGATGGTTTCCAGAATACGGTCAACATCCTGAATTTCAACCGCTGGAAGAAAGGAGAGGCGGTACGCAGCGTGAGCCAGGAAGTAAAGGATGCCATCTCTTACTATTACCGTGGCGAGAAGATTGCGGGCATCCGCTATGTGGCGGACTGCGCGGCTTCCGAGCGCACCTGGTACCGTGTGGTTTTCTCCCGCAGGGGGGATACGTCGCATACGGCTCTCGTAGGTATGGCCGAAGGCGAGGTCGTGTCCGTATGGGATGAATATATGGACCTGTCCGAATTCGGCGCCGTACCTTCAGACCTCTGGTACGGCGGCTCACTCCAGGATTTCTGGGACTATAAACAGGTGGAGTTCATGGCTATGTGGGGCTCTCCCGAAGGCCTTGAAATCGCTGTCCGATGGTTCTCCATGGAGGGCGTCCACTACAGCATACTCCGGGAGTACGGCAACAAGATGCTTCTCGTATACGACGATTACGAGTACATCATGGCGTATTAGGCCGTCATTGGTTACCGCTGTCTGAGGGCTTTTTTCAGAGTCTTGTCGATGTGGTCCGAGTAACGGAGCATGCCGAGGTCCGTCAGGTGGACGCCGTCCACGAATGCCTCGCCGTCCTGCCCCGTCATTCCCTCGGCAGGGACATAGTGGATTTTCTTCTCCCCGCTCTTTTTCAACCTCTGGTACAATGCCTTCTGGGCTGAGTTCTTGGTGCGGATCTCGGCGGCCATCGCCTGATTCACGATGGAGTGGGAGAAAATGGGGTCTTCGACAAAGATTACCGGAACATCGGGATGTGCGTCCCTGATAATTCTGAAGAAGCGTTCCCCTTTCTCTTCAATCTCTTTTGGCTTGGCGTTCGGCACGTAGTCAAGAACAAATACGGACGGGGACTCTGCAGAGGCCATCAGTTCTGCGATCTCATAGTCCAGGTTGGCGCTTCCGCTGAATCCCAGATTGACCACCGTAACGTCGAAACGGCGGGCGATGATATTGGTAAAGGCCATTCCGGGACGGCTGGCGCAGCCACCCTGCAGGATGCTGGTCCCGTACATTACGATAGGATGGGCGTCCGACGGGCTTTTGAGGACGGGTTGCTCGATGACGCAGCCTTCTGGTATTCCTATTTCCAGTGTCTTGACTTCATCATAAAGGGACAGATACAGCATATACTCCCTCATTTCGGATTCCATGTAGCCGACCATCCGGCACTCGTGGGAGGAAGTCAGTTCGCCCCAGTTGAACCCTGATCCTACATATCTCCATTTACCGTCGATATGGGCGTACAGGTCCAGTCCTCCCGTCCCGCAGTCGGTCATATGGGGCATATGGTTGCCGGTATTGGTCCATTTGGCGAAAATATCGGTGGCATCGCTGCGGAACCTTATGTAAAGACCGGAAGAATTGCAGCCAAGCCTCCAGAGCGGGTCCCTTATAGCCCCCTCCAGACTTTCCGGAAGCCTGCCGAAGGGATGGTTCGGCGTATCCGTATTGACCGTCCTGCCATAAAGCGGGAATTCCCTTGCATCATGGTAAACGATGCTTCCCTGGGCTAGGGCGACGGAAGTCCGTACCGATAAAGAAGCGAACAGCAGGCATGCCGACAGCGCTGCAACCAGTTTTCTCATATGAAGATGTGTATTGACAGGTTATTATTTCTTGAAGTCAAAGCGGATATCCACGGGTATATTCTCCAGCCGGAGATTCTTAAGGTCGGCCTTGACGTCTTCGCTGCGCTTTGAATACTTTTCTTCGAACTCTGTGGCAAAGGCTTTGTTGCCCGTCGCCTGGGTCTCTAGTACAAGAGCCGTGAGGTCTGAAAGGGCCTTTTCCATCTTCCCGTAATCCAGGGAATACTGACCGGAGGCGTTCCGCATGATGGCGCCGGCCTCGTGGAGATAATTGTAGATGATAGTGTTGGCGCGGCCGAGTGCGGAGGCTTCTCCAAAGCGTCCTGCGCGGACCAGGGTCGCGAAGAAGGTGGTCAGGGCGTCTTCTTTCGTGAAGATATGATGGATGTCGTGGTGGCCCTGCAGCTTGCAGACGAGCAGTACTCCGGCGGCGAGAGCCTTCACTTCTTCGAAAGTAAGCGCGGCGGGGCCCAGCGCCGTTTCGACGCTGCCAAGTCCGTTGACCGTTTCCTTGACACCCAGGCCATGGGCTATCTCCCGGAATACTATGTTCCAATAGAATGCGTCGGAAGAAAGATGCGTGGCGGCATCCGAAGTCAAAAGCACTTCTCCGGCGGGGGAGACGATGCTGTTGAATTTGGCGCGGATTACGTTCTCCAGCAGGATTGTCCGGGTACCTTTGTCCTTCTGTACGTCGTTGTCGAAAGGAAGGTTCAGGGCCACTACCTTGATGCCGGCATTGGCCTTGCCTGCGTAATAAATGGCGTCGCAGGAGAATACGTTGGATCCGGCTCCGGGCTGGAAAGCCTTGTAGGCGGGATCTCCGGGAAGGTCATCCTGGAACTCTCCGAGACGGGAGACATATTGCATCAGTTCAGCCGTACGGGCCTCGTTCTTGAGAAGGACGAATGCTTCATACGAGCGTTTGATTCCAAGCAGCTGGTCATCGGCGGTTTCATTCGGGCCGATGACAAGGTCCATCTTGCTGTCGTCCATGTTCAGCCATGCGATGCCGCTGTCATAGTAGCTGTCGGTCTGCAGGGCCTTGGCTTTGCTCATGAGGTATTCCCGCACGCTCGGCTTGATGGTGATGTCCGCTGCCGCGGTAAGGTAATGGGCGATCCTGCCGATATGCTCTTTGTATGCGTCGTGGTACCAGACTGCCTCCAGCGAGCCGTCTTCTGCGCGGCGGATCATTGTGTATGGACTGAGTTTGTCAGGGTTGTCCCATGCTTCAAATTCCTCGATCGTCATATCGGCGGGATAGAAACCGGCGCCTGGAAGGCGGTCGGAATATCCCTCTACGAATGACGTTCCGTCGGCGCGGTCCCAGGGACCGTAGTTGATTTCGGCAAACGTCTTCCGGGCAGGGTCCGAAATGCGGCTCATAAGGGAATCTTTGTCACCGAAATACTGTTTCCAGTAGATGGCATTCACCTCATCGGCTGCAAAACGATATAGATTCAGGACCTCTTTTCCGTTGTCTGAGATGCCGCTGAGATCCGGGGCTTCTATGGTTACAAGCGCATATCCGGCCACCTTCCTCGTGATGGGGGATTTGGGCGCGTTGTCGCATGCGCATACCGCCGCAGCGACGAGGATAACCAGTAAGTTATTTACTTTCATATAATTATATTATAACATTATCATTATTAACACTTGGGCGGCTACGACACGAAGGAACATCGTCAGGGGGTAAACCGTTGCATAGTTGACCGCGATGCGGCCGCTGCCGAACAGCTGCTCGGAGAAGGACAGCAGCGCAGGATCCGTGGTGCCGCCTGACAGCAGTCCGCAAATCTTGAAGAAATCCATCTTGAAAATGTATCGCGCAGCGAGGGCGACGAGTGACATCGGCACCAGTGTTATGATGGCGCCGTATAGCACCCACATGTATCCTCCGCCAACGAGGCTGGCGACGAAGGTCTTTCCGGCGCCGAGTCCCACGGCTGCCATGAACAGTGAGATGCCGATTTCGCGGATCATCAGGTTGGCGCTGAGGGCGGTGTACGTGGTAATACGCAGTTTGGGCCCGAAATGCCCAAGCAGGATGGCCACTATGAGCGGTCCCCCTGCAAGGCCCAGCTTGAGCGGCTGGGGCATCGACGGGAACCTGATGGGCATCAAGCCCAGCGCCACTCCCAGGGCGATGCCGAAGAAGATGGGGACCAGGTTGGGTTTTTGCAAGGATGCCGGCTCGTTGCCTACAAACTTCGCCAGACGGGAGATGCCTTCTTCCGTACCGACTACCTTGAGGCTGTCTCCCACCTGAAGGATAAGGTCCGCATCAGCCTGCAGCTCCACGCCGGCACGCAGTATCCTTGCTACCGTCACGCCGTACTTGCGGCGGATGTCCAGCTTGCGCAGGCTCTTTCCGGTAATGGACGATTTGGTGACGGACAGCACACGGGCTACCAGTTTGGTACCGGTCGGGCGCCATTCATTCATGTCTACGGGGTAACTCTCACCGAAAATGATGCGTACTTTATCTTTGTGCTGGACATCGGTTACAATGAGCAGCTTGTCCCCTTCCTGAAGGGGCAGGTTCAGATCCGGGAAGAAGACCTCCTTTCCCCGCATCATACGGGTAATAACCATATGGTCAGCGTTTTCCTCGCCGATAATATCGTGGACGGTCTTTCCGAAAAGAGCCGGGTTTTCAACTTTGCATGCCAGACGGAATGCATTCCTTTCTTCATCGTCTTCGGCTGAAGCCTTCATCTGTTCCTTGTCCAGGTTGACTTTGAAAAGGGCCTTGGAAAGCAGCAGGACGGCTATTGCGCCCAAGACACCGAGAGGGTAGGCGACCGCATAGGCCGAAGCTATGCCGGACGCCGCCTCGGTTATCGCCGGAGAGGCCGAACTGGCTCCGGACAGGGTCTGCTGGGCGGCGCCGAGACCGGGCGTATTAGTAACTGCGCCTGACATTATACCGGTCATGATGCCAAGATTCTCGCCGCTGACCAAATGGATGACAAATGTAGTCAGGACAGCAAGGATTACCAAGGCTACGGAGAGCAGATTCATCGGAAGCCCGTCTTTCCGGAAAGAATGGAAAAAACCGGGACCGACCTGAAGGCCGATGGCAAATACAAACAGTATGAGTCCGAAGTCCTTGATGAAGGATAGCATGATGGGATTGATCCTAAGCCCGAAATGGCCAAGCAGGATACCCATGAACAGGATCCAGGTTGTCCCGAGGGATATCCCTTTTACTTTAAACTTTGCCAGCCAGAGGCCGGATGCAATGACCAGCGCCAGGATAAAAATGGCGCTGGCGGTATCTCTTTGTGTAAGCAGATTCAACATGGCGGTGCAAAGATAGGAAGAAAAATGGAATTACTGTATGTGATACTGCCGAAAAACCCCGTCAGGAATCCAACGGGGTTTTTCTTGACTTGGCGTGGCTTAAGCCTGAGCCCTTATGGTCTGTAAGCGGAGGTTCTCTACCTGGCTGCCAGTTTTTCGAGATCGACCGTAGGATTGACCGGAATCCGGCCAGGGTCGTTCGCTGCGCAGGCGGCCAGCCACGCCACGATGGTCGCGTTGACCCTCAGGTCGCTAAGGGACAAGCGCTCATAGGTGTCCATTATGGTGTGGTATGTCCTGCCATATTCGAGTTCGTCCTGGATAAACTGATATGCGGGAAGACCGGCGCGGTTGAAAGTGACGTGGTCCGTTCCTCCCGTAGTCCTGGGGGACAGGTACTTGAATCCCAGGGGTTCGATGCTTTTCATCCAGGCTTCGAAGAATGGGAATGCGCCGTCGTTCCGCTCAAGGTAGATCCCGCGGAAACGGCCGGATCCGTTGTCCATGTTCAGGTAGAGGGCGAATTTGTCGTAACCGGGCAGTTTCTTCCCTTCTTTGAACAGATACTGGTCCATATAGCCTCTCGATCCGAAGAGCCCCTGCTCCTCTCCGCCCCACAGGGCCAGGCGGATGGTCCTCTTGGGCTTGAATCCCAGTTCTTTCAGTATACGCATCGCCTCCACCATTACAATGCATCCTGAAGCATTGTCTGCGGCTCCGGTGCCTCCGTGCCAGGAATCGTAGTGGGCGCCGACGAGGACGATCTGATCCTTGAGTTTGGGATCGCTGCCGGGAATCTCGGCATAGATGTTATGGACCTCGCAGTCGTCGGAGAAGCGGTTGATGAGCTCCAGTTCCATCTCGACCTTCTGGCCTTTCTGGATAAGGCGGACCATGCGGCCTTGGTCTTCGAGAGGCATTGCAATCTCAGGGATGGGCTCGGGGTCGCCTGCACGGTAACTGACACCAGAACTGCCTGGTACATTGAACGTTCCGCTTGCGTTGACTATGCAAAGCGGCTTCTCGGCCTTGTAGAAATCATTCATAAGTTGCCACAGCTCCATCCAGGCCTGGTAATCCCTTTGAGTCATACGGCCGGCTCCACTGTAGCGCGGGCGTGTATCGGCCCTGTTGTCGTCCTTCAGGGCTTCCAGCTGCTTCTCGTCATAGCGGGATGCCAGCGGCTCGAAATTGATTTCCGCAGTCCTCGTGGTGGGGATAAGAAGGATCTTGCCGGCGACTTTGCCGCGGTATTGGTCCAGATCTTCCTTTGCCTGGACATCGAAGATGATGCATTCTCCCTTGACCAGGCCGTCGGTGCTGCCCGACCAGGCCCTGGGATTGACCGAGAATGCGCAGTAGTAAGGGGATGTCATAGCGGCATAGGTCTTGACGACATCCCAGCCTCCGCGGGTAAACTCCGCGGCAAAAGCGGAATGGGGATTTGCCAGGCCCAGCTCATTGAGCTTGACAATCATCAGCGAGTCGGCGCGCCGTTTCTGGCGTGACGCCGTAAGGCGGGAACCGACGTAGTCCGTCAGATACTGGGAAATCTCTTCGACCTGGGAATGCCCCAGTCCTTCTGCCTTGATCCGTGAAGCCCACTCTGCTGATTCTGATACCTGCGCTTTTGCCTGATTGCAGCAGAATGCCAGGGCGAGAATCGCCCAAAAGGTAAATAACTTCTTCATACTAACCACTTTATAATGTCCAATGACAAATATAGTATTTTTTATAAAAAACGGATTCTCCAGTCCATAAAAAATGCATCACAATATAGGCAGGATTTGAAAGATACCCGATGTGACACACGCACTTGTTTGATTATCACACGGATTTGCATTTTTGGGAACATTTGTCTATCTTGCCTTGTCTTTAAAAATGCGTCGAACATGAAAAGGTCATTGTACATTCTTTTTGCGGTAGCGCTGGCCATGCTCTCTGCCGCTTCGTGCAACAAAGGCACTACCGTAACAATCAGTCCCGAAAAGGTCCGGGTCGGAGTCGGATACACGATCCAGGTCAATGCTACTGTCAAGGAGGACGGGAACATTTTCGTCGCCCCCTCGTTGCGGTGGGAGGTAGGCGATGCAAGTATCGCCTCCATTAACGAGAAAGGTGAGGTGTCAGGCCTGAAGGAAGGCGAGACGGTCCTGTATGCATATTATGAGAACTATTCAGCGCAGGCGCCGTTGACCGTGCAGCCGGCACTGAAGAACCTGCAATTTTCAAAAAGCAGGATAAACACCCGCACCATAGGCGACAAGATCGACCTGACTGAGTTTCTGGAATCAGAACCGGAGAATGCATACATTGACTGCATCAAATGGTCCCTGTCGGACAGGAATGTCGCCGAAGTAGACCAGCAGGGGCTTGTCACAGCGCTTGCCCGGGGGAACACTCCCGTCACGGCAACTGCAATAAAGCCCAACGGGGGCACTTTGGCCACCACTTTCATACAATTCCATGTTCTTCAACCAGTCCCGCCAGGATATGTCGACCTGGATTTGCCTTCCGGCACACTTTGGTCGGTAGATGACAGTCCGATGTGGCACAGGTACAAAGAGGCTCTCGATAATTACCGTGATTTTATTCCCACAAAGGCGGAATGGGAAGAACTTGTAGATAATATCGTCTGGACGTTCTCTGATATTGATGGCAACGAATTGAAAACCCAGGAAGAAGTCGATGCTTATATCGAACGGGAATACGGTCAGGGCGTAGTCCGAAAGTTTTCACAGATTATTGTAGACTATGAGAATGGTCGCGATTTTAAAGTTAATACAGAGTCGCGCGTCCGCTTCCGGTTCCGCAATGGCAAGAACCTGGATATCAAACTCCGCAATTACAAGTATTCAAACAACCCTCAAGCCGCTGATTCAGCTTGGGTTGATGTACAAGAACTTCATTATTTCTATGCCACTAATCCTGTTCAGAGCGATGTCATTACCGCGAGTACACTCCGCTATGTGCTTGGAGGAGAAGCTATTAAATTAGCTCCCAGAATTCCTATGAAAGCGACGAAGGTCTTTAAGGATTGGGACGCGACCCTTTCAGATCATCAAATCTCCTATGAAGATGATGGAGGCAGAACCGGAAATAACCGCTATTACATGTATGTCCGCACAGTCCTGAGAGACTGACGGATTATATCTTCGATTGATGTTGCAGGCCCCATAGAAAAGGGGGGGGCATCCAGTTCATGGTGCAACACAACGCATAAGATTGGGTCCGGTGTGGAAGGTCTTTGTCGGGTTGGAAAAGGACGATACCCCAAGGGCTGTTGCCGAAATTCGGAGTCCCCGGTTGATAGCTCTGGAATGGCTTGCAGGAGGGCTTGGCGTGGACTCCGAGGTGGATGTGTGCCCGGTATCCTCAACGACCCATTCCCAGTATGCTCCAACGCTGGTAAATGTGGACACCGTTTTTCACGGGGGTTAAAAAGCCTAAATGTGTTCCTACTGTGCAATTATAGTCGACACTTTTAGGGGTGGCTACAATACAGAATCTCTATTTATTCGATATCCTGTAGATCTATTCCTTGGTAAACAGGACCATATGGAGTCCTTTCCCGGAAAGAGAGTCTCCCTCCGACACTTCTGCCTCCGGAGAACAAATGCCCGTCTGACGCCATCCGGAGACTGCAACCTTGTAAGTTGCCGGCTTATCGGAAAGGTTCCATACCATCACTCCCAACTCTTCACCGGAACCGGACAGGAAACCATTTGCCAACACCTTTCCGGAACTTTCCAGCCGGATTCCATCATGCGGAAGAATATGGCCTTCCATCAGCAGGTCAGCATGTTCCTTTTGGAAAGTCAGGGCCTGCTTGTAATATGAATTGAACTCTATCGGATTTCCGGCCTGTTTGATATATGGTATATTGACTACTTCCAAGACCGGACCGTAATCATCCTGAGTCGGGACGACTCCGTTTATCATGTAATTCCTGTCGGCGGCATATCGCAGCTCGGTCTCATTCCGGAATCCATAGAACAGCCCGAAATTGATTGAATACTTATCGTGTGCGGGAAGATGCTGGCGGACAGTCAGTACGACCTCCGGGAACGTATATGTGAACAACTCCGGATAGTACTGCATTGGCGCTCCCCCCGTAAACCGCTGGCTGAGATTCTCTCCAAGCGGGATTCCCGCCGCAGGGCCGCCTCCGTGGAACATCCCTATGGCATGCAACTGGGAATCTATCAGACCTTCCGTCATAACGATGAAGTCAGGATGGGTACGGGCCATTTCCCTGCGGACATATTCCATGTTGTCGGTCCGGTCGTTCTCGAATACGATTGCAGGAACGCTGTGTCCATGATCAGGGCTGTAGCATAAAGCGGGGACACTGCCGGCAAGCTGGTCGTACAAGATACCGTCTGCACCCAGTTCAGCCGCTTCCCGGGCCTGTCGGAGCATGATCTCGCGCCATGTCTCACAATGCGGGCATGCCCTGCCGAACACCCTCGCCGGAGCGGCTTTGTACTTCTGCCATTTTTCTTCCAGGAAAGTACCATCTTTCTTCATCGCTGTTATGAACCGGCCGGTGTCGGGCCAGAACCGGGTTCCGTTCTGGTCCAGCAGCTGGCCGTTGACATACAGTATTATGCGCTTACCGCGTTCCCGGGCCTTTGCTATGCCTTGTTTGAGAGCATCGTAACCGCCCATCGCAGGGTCCGGCGAATAGTCTGGATAGAAACGGTCATGACCACCGATCCCCCGGCCGAAAAGGCCGATCACATCAAGGCCACGCTCATCTGCGATGTCCACCAATGTGGTGCCGATCTCCGAATATGGGACTATCACCTCGTCATTCTGCTGCTTGAGTATCGCCAGGAGCCACCCGGTATTGAGCTTGCACCATTCAGGCTGTTCGAGAATGTCCCTGCATGAAAGGAACCATTCCCGATAAATGTCAGCCATTGCATGCCAGCTGCCCTCGTATGGTTTTACAATGACCGGAGGCAACTTCGCCGTATCGCCGGGGAAGCAAGTCATGTAGAACTTCAGGTGTATCCCGGCGGTGTAGGTTGCAGGGTCATAAACCGCCGTGAATTCCTTCCAGGAGAATGATTCATCATGACTAGCCACATAAATTCCCCGTCCAGGCCCTTGCAGGGCAGCCCACTGCATGCTCCCGAACATGGAAGGATAACCGACAGTAAGTGTATATTCCCCTGTCTTCTCATCCTTGGTCCATGACCATTGCTTGGGAAGGTCCTTCCCATCGATGATATCTAAAAGAGCGTCAACAGGATAACGTAAACCGGTACCGGAAGGAATCAGGAACGCGTCTTCCCGGGATGCCGCAAACGATTTCAGATGAGGGCCGTCCATCGACAGCACCACCCATCCGGGTTCGTTGTTGGTGATGCTGGTGGATATTTCCAGAGCCCCTTCCACCGTTTTGGAGGGGCGGTACCTGACCGTGATATCGATATCTTTTCCTCCGACATCAGAGTATTCGAAGGTATTCCCTATTTTGACAAAGCCGGACGAACCATCGGAGTTCCTTATCTCCACCTGCTCCCTGTCGCCGGTGGTTTTCTCTATGACAAGGGTCCACTCCGCCTGCGGATCGATACGGTCCGAAAGAGGGATGGGCGCACATGAAGCCAGGACTGCAAGCCCGGCAATCATAATCGCTATTGATTTCATTCGATG
>JAEEGL015795116.1_pt1 | contig 18994 bp, 17 predicted proteins | sample 9134231 | NCBI WGS metagenome assembly JAEEGL01 (sample SAMN16246548, study PRJNA631951) | gut metagenome | biome: gut microbiome; feature: rumen; material: fiber-attached | host: Bos | place: Iran: Karaj | collected 2018-10 | reverse complement strand
TATATATTTTCAGTTCTTGTACTGGGAGCAGTAGCATGCTCTCGGGAAGAGATTGTCAACCTGGACGTCAAGCGTGCTGAAACGGTCAGGATAGACATGTCCATGAAACTCCCTGCCGACCTGCTTACTACCAAGGCAGCAGCGACCGAAAAACCTGTCATTGAAGACATTCATGTCGCTTTGTACGGATCATCGGGATACCTGCAGGCTTATACCCTTGCCAAGCCGGTTACAAGCACTGGAGATGCCGGGGCTTATCCTACTGAGGCTGATGATGTGCTGGATGATGAGGATCATGAGATTATTTACTATTTCCAGGTGGATCTCCCTGTTTACGAAGGATTGGCATTCGTCCATGTGATAGCCAATGGTCCTGCTACCCTGCCATTTGACGGGTCCGGCTCTTCGGAAACCAATTACATGAGCACTGTTTCTACTGGTTATTCCGACAGTGGAGTCCTTCAGGGTGCTTATTGGGATTCATTCGTTCTTGAGGGAGGTATCGTCCCTGTGAAAGATGCTAATGGACAGATAGTTCTTACTAATGGACATTATACTCCGACAGCTGCCACTGAAGAGGCTTTCCAAGGTATAAGGCTCATCCGTAACTTTGCCCAAATTGTGGTGAAGAATAATACTGTTGATAAGACTAATAAGTTGACGGATGTTTCATTCAAGATAATCAACACCCCTAAAAAAGGATCGATTGCTGTCGTTGACAAACAGGAAGATAGCGGTCTTAATCGTATTTTCGTGGAGGATTACGAGAATTATCAATTCAATACCATAGGAAATGACGGGTACATTCATAAAGGTTCGGGTGATAACGCGATTATTTATTATGGTTATGCTTCTGATTATCCTTTAGATGAGTCGATTCCTGCATCTGCTGAAGCTGCAGCTGCTGACCAGACTTTCATTCCGCTTGACGATTCGAACATGGCATCTGTTTTCGTGTTCGAGCGCCCTGCCCCAGGTACAGAGGATTCTCCAACTTATCTTCTCATTAGGGCTAAGTTCAACGATTCCCAATCTTCTCCTGCTCCCTATACTTATTATAGGGTGGACATCAAGAATGAGTCTATTGTTGAAAACACGAATGGTAATGGTTACATTCCTATCTATAGGAATTATAAGTACAACCTTACCATCTCTAATGTCGGAAAGCCTGGTGCAGCTAGCCCATTGGAGGCTTCAGACCATGACAGTGGCGGTAACGTGTCCTTGTCGGTGGAGGCCTCGAAGCTTACGGATATTTCTGACGGCCTGTCAAGGCTCTATGTCGAGTACATTGAGAAGAACTTCCTTACCGGGGTTGACCCGGAGGGAGCGCTTCCCACTACTGTTGAGAAGACAATCTGGGCCCAGTTCGCCCCTGATGCATCTTCTCCGGATGATTTTGAAAATGGGGATATTACTGTACTCGGCCCTTATACTGTTAGGGAGAATAACACAGAACTTCCTGCGGCGATTAGTGGCGGCATCACCATTAAATCAACAGATGATGATTACAGGGTTTTCAGCTTCCAGTTGAATCGCCAGACAAATAAGGATCAGGTTTCACAGTTCAGGATCAAGGCTGTGAAAGGGAATTCTACATTGTACAGGCTCATTACTGTACGTGTCCTGAAACTTCAGGAGATGACTGTTAGTGGTACTCCGAATTCGGCCTCAGCTGCAGGAGTGCCTGTAACCTTAAACATCACGATTGACGGTAAGCTTCCTGAATCGATGTTCCCGCTCCAGTTTTTCATAGAAGACAGCAGGAAGACTATCAGTCCTACTGGAAAAGACGCTTCTGGAAATGATATCGAGGTCCCAGTTAGATTTGATGATTCCAAGCCGAACAGTTACCAATATGTAAGGACTGTCAATATAGAGGAGTATGATAATCTTCCAAGAGTTGGCGGGAAAGTCACAGTGACCACGATGTTCACGACTGTTTCGGAGGATGCTTACACTGAAGTTACTGTTTCTAACGAATATTTCACTGATGGAAAGTATATCCTTTATGGTGGATTCCAGTATACAGAAAAATCTTTTGCAAATGCTGCCCTGGGCGTTGGTGTTGCTTGCCCGCTTACTGTCAGCTACAATCAGGAGTCAACTGAGTTCACCGTGAGGTTGAGGAATTGTGCCCCTGCCGCTTCTGAGACCAGGCTGACCCCGACCGGAAACACTCCTGATGGATATACTGAATACACATTCACTCCCGGCTCATCTGATCGTACAGTGACATTTAACTTAGTGACGACTGATGCAGTTGCAATTCCTTCTGCAGTAGTACTGAATTCTGGCGGAGATGATGAATCTACAGGTGTGATTACTGGAACCCGTCCGACGACGATAACTATTCCCGCTCGCTCCCTTAGATTGAATGGTGGTTCTAATACTCCAGGAAATAATACTTCGATTTCAGTTAGGACTGGTAATCCTGGCGATCAGATTACTACTTTTACAGTTAACGGAAACAACGCGAATGCTACTAATAACGCGGCATTCACAATTGATCTTACCGAGTTGGGGAACAACTATAATGTTAATACTCCTGTATATTTCAGATATACTACTACTGTATTATTTATCTTTACTACTGAACATTGGGCTAATGTTACGATTGGCGATTTGATCGCCGGGAATGTTACGTTAGCATTTAACTAGTAGATAGATACTCATTTTTCCTGAAGAGCAGGCTACTCGCCTGCTCTTTGGGTATAAAGATGATGCATGGTATAATGATGCATGGAATGAAAAAGACTTTGTTGTTTGCCGGGATTCTTCTCGCCGGGATTGTTTTGGCTGGGTGTCACAAGGATAAGGAAAAGCCGGAGAAACCGGATGAGCCGGTTGCGGTGGAAGGAGTTTCGCTCTCCGCTTCCACGCTTTTTATCTACGAGGGACAGATGCAATCCTTGACAGCAGAGGTCAAACCTGCAAACGCATGGAACAAGGCCGTGACATGGACTTCTTCCGATGAGGCTATAGCAGTTGTTGACCAAGAGGGGCTCGTGACGGCGTTATCTCCAGGGGAGGCAATTGTTACCGTGACCACAATGGACGGCGGCAAGACTGCCTCATGCCAAGTTTCTGTTGGGCAACAAGCGTTAACCGGGGATGCAACAGACGTGAAGCCCTATTCCGCCACCCTTCACTGTTGTGCTTATCAGCTTCTTCCCGGCATAAGTGCAGCTGTCCAATATTCGAAGTCTGAGGCTATGGATCCATCCTCCACTACTGAGATTCCGGCTGTTTTAGCTTCGGATGGACTTTTCGATGTTACGCTCAGCGGCCTTACTCCGTTGACGACCTATTATTTCCGTGCTGTAGTGCGCGTTGGCTCAGTTACTTCCTATGGAAAAATAAAGTCATTTACGACGACGACTGTTGCTGTAACCGGGGTTGAGCTTGACAAGACAACGTCGCGGATGATGATTGGGGATGAGGTGATGCTTTCAGCAACTGTCAATCCGTCTGATGCGGTTGACAAGTCTGTCACCTGGAGCAGCTCCAAGCCGGAAGTGGCGACCGTTACAGATGGTAAGGTAAAGGGCATCGCGAAGGGAACCGCTACCGTCACCGTGAAGACTGCCGACGGTGGTTTCACCGCGACTTGTGAGGTTACAGTGATGACTGTCAAGCCAGAGAATGCGGTTGACCTTGGCTTGAGCGTATATTGGAGTACAGAGAATATCGGGGTCAACTACTATGAACCCGGAGGCCGTTATTATGCCTGGGGTGAGACTACTACTAAGAATGCGTACAACTGGGAGACATACACATTATGCGATGGAGACATGTCTTCCCTGAAGAAGTACAATTCTTCTGACAAGCTTACGCGTCTTGAGTCTGGAGATGACGCCGCCGCGAAGGCTCTTGGGGAATCGTGGAGGACCCCGACTTCAGCTGATTGGCAGGAGCTTTTGGATAACTGTGATTGGAAGTGGAGCGCCTCCAAGAAGGGCTACACTGTAACGAGCAAAGTCCCTGGCTTCGAGAGCAACAGCATTTTCCTCCCGGCTGCCGGCTGTCGCCAGAATTCTGTCTATTATTATAAAGATACATTCGGTTACTATTGGTCATCAGACATTGACCCGGAGCATCCGGAGGCCGCCATGAACCTGTATTTCACTAACAGCAGCCGCGTGATCCGCGCCGAGTTCCGCAGCTACGGCTACTCCATCCGTCCCGTCTCCGACTGATCCGTTTTCCGGCGCATTTTACTAACAACAACCCCGACAGGCTTTCCCTTGCCGGGGTTGTTTTATTCCTTAATGTGCTTTTTCTCCTCCGTGGTCCGGTTGGGCCGATTTGGAGACGGCAGGTCTCCGGCAGGACGAGTGGAGCCGGTGCCCCGCGACGGCGTTTGTCCGACGACCGTTGGACAGCTCCGTTAGGAGCGGGCCAAAAGGGAGGAGTTCGCCGTCGAACCGGCGTAGCGAAGTCCTGCCCTGCCGTCGACGCATGAGGCCATGCCGGACCACGAAGGAGAAAGTCTCCAGATTGTCGTAAATTCCGTGAAGTGTAAGCATTTGATAATCAGCACTTTAATAGTTTGTCTTGTGCGATTTTTACCACAAGTAAAATGCATTATTTGCTGATTATTAATGTGTTACACTCCACAAGCCAGGAATAGAGTCCGTTCCAGAGGGAGCCAAATGCTCATCTCCGCCCGTTTTTTACATGGAAACACTTGCAGAATCGGGAAATATGCTTATATTTGCGGTGTAATGGTTCTTCCATTGCATACTCTTCTTTCGCGGGATGCCTAGTGCAGGCCCGACGGCGAAGCCGTTTAGATAATCAATACATAATAATATGCGAAAAACCCTAATTTGCATTACCGCCCTGTTAATTGGGGCGACCTCTGTTTTTGCACAGAACAAGGCAGCCTATGACTACACCGGCCGTTTCAACGTTTCTGTCCAGGGAGGTATGAGTTATTCCCTCAGTGAGAATCATTTCGGTTACTATGAGAATCACCTGGGAAAGGAACTATTCAATCTGCAGGGGTCAGTGTCCGTCGGATACGACTTCTCACCCGCTTTCGGCGTACGCCTGAATGTCAACTACGGTAAGAACTCCGCAGCCTGCAATATCAGACAGACCGCAGACCGTCGTTTCAGGCCATATGATTTCAGCAACGTCGATTTCTTCGCTGACGCCATCCTCAACCTATTCGGCCTCACAGAAGAGACAGGACCGTTCGCCGTCAAGGCATATGCAGGTCTCGCATGGGCCTACACCTTCGGCTTCTCCGATCCCGAGCATCCCTGGCAGGATATCTATCAGGACAACGGATCCCTGGGTGCCCGCCTCGGTGTCATCTTCGAGTATGACTTCAAGAGTGGATTCGGCATCTTCGCAGACTTGAGCGGCGCAGCTTACACCGACCGCTACAACGGACTCGAGCCGAAGAACGAAGACCAGCCCGCCTACAACGGTTACGCCGGTTTCCCGTTCGATCTCAAGGCCCAGCTCTCACTCGGTGTCATCTACCATTTTTAGTACCTGAATAATAAATAAATATCAATCATATGAAACTCAATAGAATCTTTGCAGTTCTTGCGGCTCTTGCCATAGCTGCGAGCGTTTCTTATGCACAGGATGAAGACAGCAAGTATTGGTTCGCTGGCGCCGGTGCAGGAATGAACTTCGGATTTACCGGAGCTAAGTACATAGACAGGCCGACATCCGGAAATGGCGCTGGCTTTGCGACTGATATCTATGTCGGAAAATGGTTCGGCAAGATCGTCGGTATGCGTGCAGGCTGGCAGGGTCTTACCATCAGCGACAGGTACACCGAGTTCGGTTCCAAGAACTTCAACTATGCCCACGGTGACCTCCTTATCCGTCCGGTTAAGTTCATCGTCCCCTATGTTCATGGTGGTTGGCTCAGGATCGACCGCGATGAGATGGCTGCCGGTGCCGGTATCATGTTCCCGATCCACATCGGTAAAGTCGTCTCCATCGTTCCCGACTTCAAGTACACCGCATTCAGCCACAACGCTTTCAAGGGTGGCAAGAACAATCCTGGATCCAACCTCAGCGCTACCATAGGCCTGGCATTCAATCTTGGCGGCAAGAAGAAGAAACCCGTTCCCGTCATCGTTCCTCAGGAGGTTGTCCGCGTTGTCAAAGACACTGTTGTTGTTCGCGACACTGTTTACATGAAGCCTGACTGCGAGGCTAAGACCGCCGAGGTCAACGAGTTCCTCCAGAACGTCACTCTGTTCGACTTCGACTCCTACGAGATCAAGCCTGAGGCTCATGCCGGACTTGACAAGGTCGTCGAGTGGATGAAGAGGTACCCGACCGTCACAGCCAAGGTTGAAGGCCACACCGACAACATCGGAACCGAGGAGTACAACATCACCCTCTCCAACAACAGGGCAAAGGCCATCTACGATTACCTCATCAACGGCGGCATCGATGCATCCCGTCTGAGCTACGAGGGCTTCGGTACCAAACGTCCTGTAACAACCAATGATACAGTCGAGGGTCGTCGTCAGAACAGGCGTATCGAGATTCATTTCTCCAACGACTAAAATATCATTTCGTTAAATAGCCGAGCACAGGGTCTCTAACGAGGCCTTGTGCTTCGGTGTTTTTTAACGGGTCATGTCCGAGGGCCGATGAAACTCGCCATACTCATCACCTGCTACAACCGTAAAGCCAAGACTTTAGGCTGCCTGGACTCAATCCAGGGCACCCTCAGCCCATGGCACGAAAAGATTGACGCAAAGGTTTTCCTGACGGATGACGGCTGCACTGACGGGACCGCCGAAGCGGTCCGCGGGCAGGCATATGACTTCACTGTCGAGATCCTCAAGGGGACCGGTCAGCTCTTCTGGAACGGAGGGATGATAAACTCCTGGAGAGCAGCGCTCAGGGAAGGCGGTTTCGACGGTTATCTGTGGATCAATGACGACATAAAGGTCCTTCCAGAGTTCTGGGGAGACCTTCTCGCCGCAGACTCCCATTGTCTTGAGACATATGGGAAGCACGGCATATACGTGGGTTCTACTATGGATGCCGCGAGCGGAGAGTTTACGTACGGCGGTTTCAGATACGTCAGCAAGTTCACCCTCGTAGATGAATTCGTAAAGCCCGACGGAGAGCATTTCCAGGAATGTGAAGCCGCTCATGGCAACATTACATATGTCTCCTCAGAGGTCGTTGAAAAGATGGGCGTCTTGTGCGACCGATACGAACATGCGGGCTCCGACCACGATTACATTTACCGCGCCTACAAGGCCGGTTTCCCGGTCCTCGTCCTGCCTCATTTCTCGGCCTCCTGCGAGAACGACCACATAGGAAAGACCCGTGACCATGCGACGCTTCCGCTGCGGCAGAGGATGAAACTGTTCTTCTCCCCGCAGGGGTACAATATGCACAACACCCTGCTTTTCAACTGGCGCTGCTTCCCGTGGCGCGTCCCGTTCGTGTTTGTTTCCGGTCTGGTAAAGATGCTTTTCCCGAGGCTCGGCTACAACGCCTACCTCCTCCTCCGCGGAGCCAAGAGGACTGCGGAAAACAGTGTCGGCCCGGTGAAACGCAAGCAGAAATGAGCGTAATATTCATTTCATATGCCAACGAGGCGATGGCTTACTCCCTGAAGCGTATAGGCCGTCAGGCCAGGCGTCTGGGAGTGTTCGATGAGGTCATTACCTACACGCCTGCGGATCTGCCGGATTATGCCAAGGCCAGTCCTCTGATGGCGTGTCCCCGAGGGGCCGGATACTGGCTATGGAAACCGGTGATGATCAAGGAAACCCTGGACAGCCACGACCCCGGAGACATAGTCGTTTACGTGGATGCCGGATGCACTCTGCGCCGCTCCGAGGAATGGCGGAAGTATCTGGAAATCATGAAGGAATATGACACCATATGCTTCCAGTACGCCCCGGAGCATCCGCAGTGGGAGAATTTGGGATCTACTTCCGCGGAACTCTCCCATTGGACTAAGAAGATCACTCAGGATTGGCTGATTGAGCGATACGGGAATGATGATTTCAGGCATTACTGCCAGATCATGGGCGGGATAATGTTCCTGAAAAACAAGGAGAATTCTTTCCTGAAAGAATGGCTCGGAACTATGCTGGAGCATCCGGAACTGATTGTGGATCCGGAGCCGGGAGAACCTCAGTATGAAGGCTTTGCCGGGCACAGGCACGACCAGTGCATCATCACTCCGCTTGCAATAAAAGATCCTACAGTCAAGGTTCTTCCAGAGGTGAGCGAAAGATACTCCTGCAATTCTTTCTGCTGGGCATCCCGTATCAGGGCGAAGGACTGGAAGGAGTACATCTGTGTCCAGATAAAGCATTACTCCCGCATATGGCTGGGAGACAATGCGTTTGAAAAAGTAAAATCAATCATAAAACTGTAATTATGCAATCATATGCTTTCCCCGGGAATCTGGATCCTGCGATTGCTGCAATCGGGGCGGAGCCGTTCATGTATATGAGGACCGATGAGTTCTCTGCGATCAACAAAGAATCGGAGAAGATACTTCTCGAACTGATCCACTGTACCGGGGGCCGGACCATAATCTACACCGGTTCCGGGACGGGAGCCATGAGCGCCGTAGTGGAGAACTATGTGACCACGAAGAAGAAAGCCATAGTTATCGACGGCGGTTCCTTCGGGCATCGCTGGGCCCAGCTTTGTGAATATTACGGGGTCGATGCAGTGGACTACAAAGTGCCGTTTGCCAAAGACCTGGATTATGATGATTTCGAGAAAGCGATTGTTAGGGAGAAACCGGAAGTGCTTCTGTGCCAGCATCATGAGACATCATCAGGGCAGCTTTTCAATCTGGGGAAACTGTCGGAGATCTGCCACAGGCACGGCGTAAGCATGGTGGTTGACGTAATCAGTACTTTCCTTGCCGAGCCCCTGGACATGGACGCCCTCGGCATAGACATATGCATTACGAGTACCCAGAAGGGCCTGAACATTCCTCCGGGGCTTTCGGTCCTGTTCTTCAGCAAGGCGCTTGATGGATATGCATTCAATCACCGCGGCTATTATTGGGATTTCGAGGATAATTTCTCGAACCTGAAGCGCGGGCAGACCCCGTTCAGCCCGGCTACTATCCTGTTTCTTCAGCTGAATGCCCGTCTGAGGCAGCTGGCCGCCCAGGGTGGTGAGAGTCAGAATATCGCCCAGGTGCATCACCGCGCCGAGGTCTTCAGGGCGCTCTGCGGTAAGTACGGATGGGAGATTCCTGCTGAGAACCCGTCATATGCGATTACGGGCTTCCAGACTCGTGAAAAAGCGGACCGTTGCATTTTCCGCGGGCTCATAGACAAATACGCGACCTACATAATGCCGAATGCCGTTCCAGGCTTCTACCGCGTCTCGCATATGGGTCTCCAGACGGACCGCGAGCTTGAGGAACTGGCCGCACGCATACGTGAATTCGAGTTTTAAGCATATGAAAAAAGTCATTACATACGGTACTTTCGACCTGTTCCATGAGGGGCACTATAACCTTCTCAAGCGTGCCAAGGCTCTGGGGGACTGGCTGATAGTTGGTGTCACTACGGACAATTTCGACCTGGAAAGAGGCAAGATGAACACCTGTGACAATGTGATGGACCGTATCGATGCGGTCCGCAGGACGGGGCTTGCCGACCAGATCATCATCGAGGAGTACCGCGGTCAGAAGATCGATGACATCCAGAAATACGGGGTGGACATCTTTGCCATCGGCTCCGACTGGACCGGGTATTTCGACTATCTGAAGGAGTACTGCGAGGTGGTCTATCTGCCTCGTACAGAGGGTATTTCCAGCACTCAACTGCGCCAGGAGCGCCCGTCTGTCCGCATCGGGGTCATAGGCACCGGAAGCATTGCAGGACGCTTCGTGAAAGAGGCTTCATATGTGAACAGCGTGCAGATATGCGCGGCATATAATCCGGATGCGGTGCAGTGCCGGGCGTTTGTTTCAGCATATGGTCTGCCTCTTGCGGCCGCGTCTCTCGGGGAGCTGCTGGAGAGTTGCGATTCGGTGTACGTGGCGTCTCCGAACAATTCGCATTATGACTATTGCAAGGCGGCCCTTGAAGCTGGCAGGAATGTGCTCTGCGAGACTCCGTTCGTGCTGGAAAAGGCTCAGGCTGAGGAATTATATGCCTTGGCGGAAGCTAAGGGACTGACTCTGATGGTCGCGCTGAAGACTGCATATTGTCCTGCTTTCGGGCATCTGGTTACCCTCCTGAAGTCGGGTGCGATAGGGGAGATAGTCGATGTGAATGCTTCTACGACGACCCTGATGGACGAGAATTCTCCGAAGCTTGACAGCAGCCTGGCGGGCGGGAGCATGAATGAGAATGCCTGCTTCCCCCTCCTTCCGATATTCAAGCTCCTGGGCACGGATTACAGGGACATCCGATTCTATTCCAAGATGAAGAACGGGGTGGACCTCTACACTAAGGCTATCCTTCAGTTCGATAAGGCCGTGGCGTCTTTCCAGGTCGGACTCGGTGTGAAGACTGAGGGCAACATGGTGGTCTCCGGTACAAAAGGCTATGCATATGTTCCGGCTCCGTGGTGGAAGACGGATTATTTCGAAATCCGCTACGAGGACCAGAACCTGAACAAGAAGTTCTTCTATCCATATGCCGGAGACGGCCTGCGCTATGAGATAAAGGATTTCGTGGGAGCCGTGCTGTCGAGCGGCGCGGTCTTTTCGAAGCTCTCTAAGAAAGAAAACATTGAAATGGCCGCCGTGCAGGGCGCTTTCCTCGATGGCGGCAAGACGGCGGTGATATAGTTGAGAAATGGCGAATCCTATAACTGAAATATACCGGAGGGTTATTCTCAAGCCTTATTACAGGATCAAGAATTTCCTGATTCTGAAAAAGAAGTACCACGGCAAGGTTAGGTTCCGTTGGAGCAATGCTATCTGGGTGGGATCGAAGATCGAAGGAGCCAACAGTTTCGGAGAGAAAACCCGTTTCGCCGGCTCGATAGGTTATGGCTCTTATATGTGCGAGAATTGTGACATTGAGGCCAAGATCGGACGATTCACTTCCATCGCTGCGGAGGTACGTACCAGTCGCGGCATACATCCGACAGGCGCTCCATATGCTACTACATCTCCGGTTTTTTATTCTGTAAAGAGACCTGCAATGGTGTCCTTTGCCGGTGGTAAACAGCGTTTCGAGGAGCTGAGCCCGATTGTGACTATCGGGAATGATTGCTGGATCGGTGTACGTGCCTTTATCACAGGAGGAGTCAAAATCGGTGATGGCGCTGTTGTGCTTGCGGGTGCTGTTGTTACGAAAGATGTACCTCCATATGCTATTGTCGGGGGTGTCCCGGCACAGGTAATCAAGTACCGCTATGATGAGGAAACAATTGATTTCCTGCTTAGAGCGAAATGGTGGGACAAGCCTGTTGAATGGCTGAAAGAGAACGCTGACTTGCTCTGCGATATTGATGCGCTCAAGAAAGAGTTGTCATGAAGATCAGTGTCATAACAATCAATTACAACGACAGGGACGGGCTCTTGAAGACGGTTCAGGGTGTCGTGGGGCAAACTGTTGCCCCATATGAATTCATTGTCATTGACGGCAATTCCGACGATGGGAGCAAGGCTGTCCTTGAGGATTATCGGGAGCATTTTTCCTATTTTGTAAGCGAGCCGGACAAAGGGATTTACAATGCCATGAACAAGGGCATTGACAAGGCAACCGGGGAATGGTGTCTTTTCTTGAATTCCGGGGATAGCTTTTGCCACGAGAAGGTGCTGGATCAGCTGGAGAATGCCGGAGTTGATGCTGACATCATAGTTGGGAATGTCAAGCTTTTGTCGAATCCTCCGAGGCTGAAGAAGGCTCCTGAGTCGGTTTCGCTGGATTATCTGTACGACAGTACCATTTGCCATCAAAGTGCGTTGATCCGTACTTCAATCCTGAAAAAGTACCATTATGACGAGAAGTACAGGATAGTCGCTGACAGGAAATTGTTCGTCCAGGCTTTGATCCTTGATGGCGCGTCATATGCCCCGGTCGATGTTGACATCGCCGACTATGACATCAACGGGATGAGCTCCCTGAACAGGATCCCGTCCGAGCAGGAATACCGCCGTGTGCTCGAGGAGTTGATTCCTGCCAGAATCCTTGTGGACTACGGCTGTCGCCATGAAGGCGCCCTCTACGGCATGTCGTCATATGAACAATTGTTTTTGGAGATAGGGAAGAGGAAGTGGAGGAAGCCTGTCGAAAGTATCGTAAGGTGTTTCCTTCGCGTGGCATCAGTATTCTTCAAGAGCGCCAGGTTTGAGCGGGAAATCAAGTAATCAATAGATGCAAGACAAGACAGAAAATACCAGAAGATTGGCTAAAAATACAATGTATTTGTATTTCAGGTCGATTTTCTGCCTGTTTCTGTCACTTTACAGCAGCAGGCTGATCCTTCAGGCGTTAGGTGTCGATGACTATGGCATAAACAACGCCGTTGCAGGGTTTGCATCCATGTTTACACTTGTGACCGGTTCTCTTTCGTCGGCCATAAGCCGTTTCTTGACCTTTGAACAGGGAACTGGCAACTTTGAACGGCAAAAACAGATTTTTGCCATTTCGCTGAATCTGATGATCGGGTTCGCCTTGATTATCTTGATTCTTTCCCAAACAGTAGGGACATGGTTTGTCAGCCATAAAATGACAATTCCACCTGGTCGTGAGGTCGCAGCTATCTGGGCTTTCAGATGTGCGGTTCTTACAGTTATGACCGGATTGATTGTCGCTCCATTCAATTCCGCAATCCTTTCCCATGAGAAAATGGGGATATATGCGTTTATCAGTGTTGTTGAAGCAATACTTAGAATGGCAATGGCCCTTTTCCTCGCTTTTGGCTCCTATTCGGTTGACAGGCTGATTCTTTATACGGCCATATGGACTCTATGTACATTGGCCCTTCAGGCATTTGCCATTACTTATACTGCCGTCAGTTTCAAGGAATGCCGGTTCCGGTTGTTCTTTGATAAGGGGTTGTTTAAAGAGATGTTCAGCTATGCAGGATGGAATTTTGTGGGGAGCGTATCGGGAACGTTAAGTGGGCAGGGCGTAAATATGCTTATCAATATTTTTTGCGGCCCGGCGGTCAATGCTGCCCGTGGTTTGTCTATCACGGTAAAGAATGCCATCACGATGTTTGTTAACAATTTTGGCATAGCGCTTACTCCCCAGATCACAAAAGCATATGCGGCAAAAGAGAATGATTACGTCAAGTACTTGACTTACAGGGGTACCAAGTTCTCATTCTACATCATGTTTCTGCTATCCCTGCCCATGATTCTGGAGGCGGATTTCGTCTTTAAACTATGGCTTGGGAATGTTCCGGAGCATACTATCAATTTCAACCGTTTATTATTGATCGCTTGTATGATTGAACTGCAGTATGGCGTTTTTGGTACTGTCCAGAATGCTTCAGGTAACATACGTAAATTACGGTTGATTAATAGTATAATCGTCCTGATGCAGTTCCCACTGTCATGGATTTTCCTTAAAATGGGAATGGCGCCGGAAATAGTTTATGTCATTGTGATTTTCACCGTTATAATTTGCATGATAACAACTCTTCGGATAGTTCAGCCGACAATGGGTTATTCTGCAAAAGAATTATGGAGTGACATATATTTCCCAGAGTTGAAGGTTATTATTTGTTCCTCAGTCATCCCTTTTATCTCGATTCTCTTTCTCCCGGATACATGGTGGAGGTTCTTGATTACAGGTACGTTATGCGTTCTTTGCACTGTCCCGGCGGTCCTTTTTGTCGGATGCAGTAATTCGGAACGTGTATATATCGTAAATGTGATTAAGAATTATCTTTCGCGGTTTTTCCCTGCGCTAGCTAATAGCTGATGACTAGTATTTTAACTTCAGAAGAGTCCAAGGCCATCCAGCTCCAGATATTGGATGAGATCGATGCGTTCTGCAAGTCGGAGGGGTTGAGGTATTCGCTGGCATATGGGACTCTGATCGGCGCTGTGCGGCATAAGGGCTATATTCCATGGGACGACGACATCGACCTTCTCATGCCTCGGTCGGATTACGACCGTTTCCTTGAGACGTTCCGTTCGGAAGTGAATGAGGTGCTGGATCTTTCGAAGTCCGGGGTGTGCGTCGAGACCTTTGCGAAGGTTTGCCGGAAGGGGACTCTGATGGTCGACAAGGAATTGGGGCGTGCGCTTTGGGGCGTAAACGTGGACATATTTCCGATCGATGGGGCGCCTGAGGAAGGCCTGACGGAGCATTATGACGAAATGTGCCGCAGGCGGGAATGGATTTTCAGGCTCTGTCCGTTCTACAAGGTAGTTGGCCGCAATAAGTTGAAATGGTTCGTCAAATATTGCCTGAAGCGGCTTCGCTATCCATATGTGGGGAGCTGCGCTTCGGTCAAAGCCGGGCTCGAAGCGGATATGCGTGCCTTCCGTTTTGATGATGCTCCGCTTGCCGGTGCATGGTTCGGAGATGACGGGATACGCGAGTTCATGCCTCGGGAGTTGTTCGAGACATATACTGAACTCGAGTTCGAGGGCAAAAAATATCCGGTCCTCGCCCGTTATGACGATTACCTCCGCCGCCTCTTCGGGGACTATATGCAACTGCCCCCGGAGGACCAGCGCGTCAGCAAGCATATGTATGATACTTTCATCGTTGACTGATTTATGGGTTACAAGCTGATATTCAAGCGTTTCGGTTCGCTTGAGAAGGTGTGGAAGGACATGGAGACGCCGGGGATGTCCCCGTTCCTCCATTATGACTACATGCGTTTCATCAAGCAGTCGGTCGCTCTTTTCAAGCCATTCTTCACGCGGATTGCATGCATATGCCCGGAAGGATCGGACGAGATCCTGATGATATGCCCGATGAAGCTCCGTGCGGATTTCAAGTACTACACGCTGCTGGGCGATATGCAGGGATGCGACATTGCTGATATGCTCTGGAAGCCAGGTGTTTCCGAGGAGGAGAAGGCTGAAATCGTCCGCTTTTTCTTCGATACTGTGAAGGACAAGATGTTCCTCAACAGGATTCCTTCAGAATCGCCTTTTGCCAAGGGTGTTCCGGAGGAGCGGATCTCCTATTCGAGGGATGTGGAATATGTTGCCATCGACCTGAAGGAGAGCTATCCGGCTTATCTTCAGACATTGTCGAAAAACATGAGGCATCAGATTAACAAGACATATAACCGTCTCGAGCGGGAAGGTGTGCCTCAGGAACTCTTCATATATGACGGGGATAATCGTGTTCCCAAGGATCTGGAAAAGAAGATTAACCGGATGTACATCACGCGGCTGATTTCCCGCTATAATCCGGAGCGGGAAGGTTCTAAATTGTGGCGTGCTTACTATTGGGTTCTCTTTCAGTACCTTAAGCATGACACCCGTTCTTTCCGCAGGCTGCCCAACAGTTTCATGGCAGTAGTCATGAGCGGTGAGAAGGTGATGGCCTTTGTGTCCGGGTACAAGACCCATGACGGGAAGAAGGTTTCCATGACCCGCCTTGCGATAAACGAGGATCTGGACTACTATTCTCCGGGGCGTATCTTGATGAACGAGCTGATAAAGTATCTGTTTGAGAAGACGGACATCGAGATCCTTGACATGAGCCGTGGGGACGAGAGGTACAAGAAGGATTTCGGAGGGAGGAGTTATTTCATTAAAGATTTCGTTGTAGAGCGGGTAGGATAGAGATGAGTAGGCGTCTGCTTTCAATCATAATTCCGGTTTATAATGTAGAGTCCTATGTCAAGCAATGCCTGGACTCCATATATGACAGTCAGGTTTCCGAATCCGAGTATGAGGTGATTGTTGTCAATGACGGATCCACCGACGGTTCCAGGGATGTGGTTGCATCTTTTCTCCCTCTTCATGGCAACATGACGCTTATTGACCAAGAGAACGGTGGATTAGGCAATGCCAGGATGAATGGACTGTCCAGGGCTACAGGAGAATATGTGTGGTTCATTGACAGTGATGACTGGCTGGCTCCGGAGGCAATGCAGACTGTTCTTGGATTCATTTCCGGGAGGGACTATGATGTTATCGCTTTTCCTCTGTATTGGCATTACGTGGATTCATCCCGGAACGGACCCGATTATATTATTCCAGCCCCTATTGTGACGGATTGGAGAACTATCCTGCGCGAAAGGACCATTCATATCTGGGCGACACAAAGATATGTCTCCAGGAAGAGTTTGTTTGACAATCCTTACCTGTTCTTTCCTAAGGACTTGTTGCATGAAGATGAGTATTACGGGAGAGTGCTGCTTGCTAGTTCCGGCAATGTTTTCATATGTGATAAACCTGTTTATCATTATCGGCGAATTCCGGTTCCATAATGGAAAACATCTCCATACGTTCTTCATATGATATTATCGCCATTTATGATTTGTTAATGCAGTTTGCCGACACCCTTCCTAAGGAAGACAGGAAACTGATCATCCTTCATTCTCAGAGGTTATTGATCAGCAGCTACAACATTAACAGTAAAAACTGGTCCACTCCTGAGTTCAAATCCTTCAAGAGGAAGAACTGGTTGCATATACTTTCAGGGTTCTCTAAATCTTTAGGGGTTTATTCCGTTAGGTATTTTATTAGAATCGCTTTTTTCGTGTTTGCTCCTGTAATGTACGAGAAGGTATTTCAAAAGAAACTATGAGAACTGTTCCGATACTCTTTACGTTCGATGACAAGTTGGTCCTGGCGGCTGGTGTCTGCATTACTTCCCTGCTGGAAAATGCCGCGCCGGACACGTTCTATGACATCTTCATCCTTCACAGCCCTGCCTGCCATTTCGAGGAGACATTGCTGCCTAAGATCGCGGACCATTATCCGAATTCCCGGATAACGTTCCGTAAGGTTGAGGGGGAATTCAACGGCGCATATGAAATCCGCGGCATTCCCGAGACGGCTTATTACCGCCTGCTTGCGCCCGAGCTGATTCCTGAATATGACAAGATACTCTATTCGGACGTGGATGTCGTTTTCCGGGAAGATCTGGGACGGTATTATGATATCGATCTGGGTGACAATTATTTCGCGGGGGTGGACAACGGTGTCAGACTGCGTGATGACATGATTCCATATGTCAAATCCCTGGGGCTCGATCCGGACAAGGGCTATTTCTACTCCGGGAATCTCGTGATAAATTCCGCCCTGCAGAGAAAGGACGGGATGCCGGACAAGTTCCGCGAGATGGCCAAGACGGATTATTATGACCAGGACATGGCCATAATCAACCTTGCCTGCAACGGAAGGATCCTTCCGCTGGGGCCGTCATATTGCATGACGAACAATATTTACAACTTGATTGTATATCAGCGTAAAGATATGGAAGCGGCATATGGCCGCGAAGAGATCGAGCATGCCCTTAAGTCCGGTATTGTCCACTATAACGGGGCGAAACCGTGGATCAAGGCCTGCATGAACATGGATGTCTGGTGGTACTACTACCGTAAGTCCATATTCTTCGACGAGCGTTTCTGCCGCGATTTCTGGGACCGCGAAGCTTACCTCCTCGAACGGGTTTCATTAATGAAAAGAATCAAGATGCTGTTAAGGTATCCTATTGACAGAAAGAGTTTTAAGTAATATGGCAGAAAAGATCATACCCCAGCCGGAGATGAAGCAGATGATGCTGGATATCATGCAGGATATCCACGATTTCTGCGAGAAGAACGGACTCCGGTACTACCTGGCTTTCGGTACCATGATCGGCGCCGTCCGGCACAAGGGTTTCATCCCGTGGGATGACGATATAGACCTATGGATGCCGAGGCCGGATTATGAGAAATTCATGCATATGTATAATCATCCTTATTACAGGGTGATGAGTATGTACACGGACAAGGACTATCCATTGGAATTCATGAAGGTGCATGATTCCAGGACGCGGGTTGAGGAAGAAGGAGGAGACGGAAAATGGGGCGTTTTCGTTGACATATTCCCGTTTGAAGGGATTCCCAATGAAAAGATATGGCGTCGTAGGTTCAAGAAGGTTATCGCCATAAGGCACCTTATTGCCAACAGGCGGTTTACATGGAAATACAAAGTTTCGGAAGGGCATTCATTATCCAAGAAGACGGCGATCGTCATAGCTAAATGCATCCGTCCATTTGTTAATCTGAACTGTCTTCTTAGGTGGCAAGACCGGACTATCAAGAAGTACGATTTCAACGAGTGCGACTATATGTGCGATTATACTGCCTCTCCGTCGAAATATCCCCCGTTCATTGTTCCGAAGGAGAAGATCCTGGACAGGATATTGATGGACTTCGAAGGTCGGAAGTATTATGGCCCGAAGGAATACGATTTCTTCCTGACGCTTCTATATGGTGATTATATGAAGCTTCCTCCGAAGGAGAAACAGGTTTCCGTCCACGGTTCGACGGCTTATTGGAAATAACATACATCCGCATATGCCTATTACAGTAACATCTCCGCTCCTCCCTGACCTGGCAGAATTCAATGATCTGCTTAAAAAGATTTGGGACAGTAAATGGATTACAAATAACGGCTCATTTCACAAACAGTTGGAGGCGGCCTTGTGCGAGTATCTGAAAGTCCCTTATATCAGTCTGTTTACTAACGGGACTCTCCCCTTGCTGACGGCTCTCCAAGCACTTCGTATTACAGGAGAAGTAATCACGACTCCGTACAGTTTTGTTGCAACGACACATTCAATATGGTGGAATGGATGCCGGCCGGTATTCGTGGATATTGATCCTGCCACCGGGAATATGGACCCTGACAGGATAGAGGCAGCTATTACTCCAAAGACAACCGCAATGATGCCGGTGCATGTTTATGGTAAGCCCTGTGACACCAGGCGGATTCAAGAGATAGCAGATAAATATGGGCTAAAGGTTATTTACGATGCGGCTCATGCTTTCGGTGTTGAAGTGGAAGGAGAGAGTATTCTTAATGCCGGAGATATGTCAACCCTGAGTTTCCATGCGACAAAGGTCTACAATACAGTTG
>JAEEGL017090197.1_pt1 | contig 18995 bp, 19 predicted proteins | sample 9134231 | NCBI WGS metagenome assembly JAEEGL01 (sample SAMN16246548, study PRJNA631951) | gut metagenome | biome: gut microbiome; feature: rumen; material: fiber-attached | host: Bos | place: Iran: Karaj | collected 2018-10 | reverse complement strand
TACTTATGTAGCTAATTACAAAGAATCGTTAAGTATACTAGAAGAATTATTCCCTAAAGATAAAGTTATTTTCTTAATGTGTGGTGGCGGAGGATACGCTGGTATGACTAAGAATTTCTTAGTTTCAATGGGATGGGACGAAAATAAAATATATAACGTAGGTGGTTATTGGTACTATAAAGGTAAAAATAACGTAGAAGTACCAAAAGTAAACAATAAATATGATTTTTCAAATGTACCATATCATGAAATTGATTTTGAAAAATTAACTAAAGCTGATAAATATCAAACTCCTAAAATTAAACCTACTGAAATTAAACTAAACTCAGCAAGTGTTGAAATAGAAGTAGGTACATCATTTAAGTTAAGTGCTATTGTACTACCTAATGAAGCATATAAAGAAATTGTAATGAGTAGTAGTGATGAAAAAGTAGCAACTATTTCTGAAGATGGTTTAATAAAAGGTATAGCTCCTGGTAAAGCGACTATTACTGTTAAATCAGCACAATTTAAAATATCAACAACTTGTGAAGTAACTATACTTAAAAAGAATGCTAAAACACATGTTAATCTTGATTATATGCCAAATGAACTAAAAGAGTTTGACTCATACTGGGATGAAATGGTTAAAGTTTCTAATGAATTTATGGATACTGTTTACATAAAAGATGACGAAGGAAATTATAGAGATGCTAAAGAAGAATATAGATCATATAATGATAAAGGAGTTTGGGTTGATTACAACGAGGCCTATAAGGAATTAAATAAAATTACAGATAATAAGATAAAAGAGATAAATAATAAGAGAACTGCTTTGTTTGATAAATTAATTGACCAAAAGAAATCATTTATTTTATTAGTTGCAAGTGATGGATGTACGCTTAGGGATTATTCTATCCATGACGCTGCCGAAAAAATCTTTAAACAGTATGGTTATCAATATTTTGCTGTAGGAGATTACTATAAAAGTATGGACAGGACACTTTCTAAGACAAAAATGAACAAGAGGGGTCTTACACAGGTAACTAATCTTTCAGTTATGATTATTAAAGAAGGACAAATATTTGCATATATTGATCCAGACAAAGACGGTATTAATAGTGATGAAGAAACTATAAACTGGTTAAGTAAATATATAGATTTATAAGACGTATTTTATACGTCTTTTTTATTTGATTGACTTGATATATATATATATATATATTAAAATAATGATATAAGGTAGAGAGTGGGAGATAGTATGAAACCAAAAATTAAAAAAGAAATATTATATGTAATTTTGATAGTAATGCTATCATCTGTAACTACACTAGCTGTAAATTATACAGCTAGTGAAATAGGATATACTCCTACTGATAGTACTTGGACGGTAAGCAATGTTCAGCAAGCAACTGATAGTTTATATGTTAATGTTGTAAGGAAAAATCCTATTGGTGAAATACTTGCATTTATGGGAACAATAGTACCAGAATACTTCTTAGCATGTGATGGTACAGTTTACAATATTAGTGAGTATCCACATCTTGCTGAACATATTAAAAATAATTTTGGAACATATAATTACTTTGGTGGAAATGGTACTACTACGTTTGCTGTACCTGATCTAAGAGGAGAATTTCTTCGTGGTACTGGAACAAATGGACATACTAATCAAGGAAATGGTGAAAACGTAGGTGTTCATCAAGATGGAACAATTCATTCGGCAGCATATGGTGATGGTGGATGGGGATATGTTCCTAAACTAGGTATTACAAGCTTAGCTGATAAAGAACTTACACATGGAAAATTGTCAGGTGCTTTAAAAACTGATTCTACTCAAAGTAGTTTCTTAAATACTTATACTTCAAGACCAACCAACACTTCAGTAATGTATGCGATTAGATATGAGTAAAGTAGAACATTGTTCTACTTTTTTATTTGACAAAATTTAAATAGTGATGTACAATATCATTGTATTAAGCAAGTAATACAGTTAGGAGAGACTTATGGAATTTACTTTTGATAATAATATACCTATATATATACAGCTACTTGAATATTTAAAGATATATTTAATATCTGGAGTATTTAAGTCAGGTGATAAACTTCCATCTGTTAGAGATTTTGCAACTACTTTTAAGGTTAATCCTAATACTATGCAAAAGGCTTTGGCAGAACTAGAGGATATGAAACTGATTTATACTGAAAGAACAAATGGTAAATATGTTACTAAGGATACTAAATTAATAGAAAAGTTAAAAGATGAATATGCTTTAACACTTGCTAAGAGTTATTTCCAAGGTATGAAGAAAATAGGTCTTGGTAAAGCTGATTCTATTAAGTATCTAGAAAGGTTAGGAGAATAATATGGAATTACTTGAAATAAAGAATTTATGTAAGAAATTTGAATCTAAAGAAGTATTAACTGATGTAAATATTACTATTCCTAAAGGAAAAATAGTTGGTCTTCTTGGTAAGAATGGTGCTGGTAAATCAACACTTATTAAAATAATTAATGATTTACTTACTAAAACAAGTGGAGAAGTTCTTGTTAATGGTAAAGAAATAGGAGTAGAATCTAAAAAGGTTATTTCTTATTTACCTGAAAGAACTTATTTAAATAAACAAATGAAGGTTTCAGAAGTTGTATCTTTCTTTGAAGACTTCTATGAAGACTTTAATTCTAAGAAAGCTAAAAAACTATTAAAAGATTTAGATCTTAATATTAATCAAAAACTTTCTAAAATGAGTAAAGGTATGCAAGAAAAAGTACAGCTTGTACTAGTAATGTCTAGAAATGCTGATTTATATATACTTGATGAACCTTTAGGAGGAGTAGATCCTGCTACTAGAGATTATATATTAGATACTATTTTATCTAACTTTAGTGAAGGAGCAAGTGTTATTATATCTACTCATTTAATATCTGATATTGAAAGAATACTAGATGAAATAGTATTCATTGATAAAGGTAGAGTTGTTCTTCAAAGTGATGCTGATAAACTTAGAACTAAAGAAAATGCATCAATAGATGAAATATTTAGGAGGATGTTTAAATGCTAAAGAAATTACTTAAATATGATTTAAAATATATGATTAAGAATATGATAGTATTCTATGCATTACTTATATTCTTTGCTTTGTTATATAGAGTACTAGGATATGCAGGATCTTCTGTAATACTATCTTTTGTTAAAGGAATTGTTAATGGTATTTTAATAGGTTTATTTATTAATGTAATTATTAATACTTTAATTAGAAGCTGGCTTAGATTTAGAGATTCTTTATATAAAGATGAATCTTATTTAACACATACACTTCCAGTAACTAAAAATGATTTATATAATTCTAAGTTTTTAGAAGCAATGTTATTCCTTCTATTAGGATTTATTATTATTCTTCTTGGATTATTTATTGCTTATTATAGTAAGAGTAACTGGGATTTTGTAGTAGGTACAATTAAGAAGTTAACATATGGTTTAGATACTAGTGTTCTTGAAATATTTATTTGTTTTATAGTAGTAACATTCTTAGAATTATTTAATACGCTTCAAGCTGGATTCCTAGGAATAGTACTAGGATATAGAAAGAATAATAATAAATTAATTCTTTCAGTAATGTTTGGTTTCTTAGGATATACATTTACACAGGGGTTATTACTATTATTAATTTATATAATAGGTTTATTTAATTCTAGTATTATGGCTATGTTTGGAAACCAAGTACAAGTGGATGGAGGAGCACTAAGATTACTAGCATACTTATCTATGGGTATATATGTATTAATTATTGCTGGTATGAATATTTTAAGTAGAAAAGTACTTAATAAAGGTGTTAATGTAGAATAGGTTATTTTGACCTATTCTTTTTATATGCTATAATACTTAACCGAGGGGATAAGTATGGCAAAGAAATCGTATCCAAATTATTATACTGGTAAGGATGTAGAATTATTTACTAATATAATTCTATTTTCAGATTGTAGAGTATTTTATTTAAATGAAGAAGGTTTAGATACTTTTGCTAGCATTAATAGTAAGTTTACACAGGGTTTAGTAAGAGATCGATTAAAAGATATTGATGAGCCTTATCAGGTAATTATTTGTTATGATAAAAATAAATTATATATTAAAAAGATATTTAATTTGTTTTTTACAGATGATAGAGAATATTTTTATGAAGGAGATACAGTCTTTTTAGATCCTGAATATGCAGAAAAAGAAAGTCGTATAAATGAACATATTAAAAATAATCCTTCATTAGGAAAAAATCTATTTATTTTTACGGTTAATAAAAAACTAAAAACTATAAAAGTTGTACCAATATCTAAAGTAAGCTGTTATAGTTCGTGTGAGACATTATTTCTTATTGAAGGTAATAGATGTACACAGTTTTTTACCCCTAGTAGAGAAAACAAAGATAAAATCTTTATTCCTTATGAAGATGTAGATAAGTCATATGAATATGTTGAAAAAGATGTTATTGATAATGATATACCTAATAATATAAAAAGATTAAGTGGTTCAATCAAAGAGTTTAAAAAACTAAAGAATAAAATGAAAAATAAATAATTAGATATTTTTTATAAATTAGTATATAATATAATTAGGTGATGATATGAAAAGAAGTATTACAATTATATCTTTAATTATATTTGGTGTTGTACTAGTTGTATCTGTATATTTACTTGGTAATTCAGGTCATTCTAATACATTATCATTATCTTATCAAACGAGTGGAGGAGTTCCTTATAAATGGGAATTTGAAATTGCTAATGAGGAAATCGTTCAGTTTGTAAGATCAGAAGAAATAGAGAATCAAAATACTGGTTCTATAGTAGGAGCACCAATCACAACTAATTATATTTTTAAAGGAGTTAAAAGTGGTATTACTACAATTACTTTTAAATATGTAAGTGTAACTGATAACTCTGTTTTAAAAGAAGAAAAACATACTATTAAAGTTGGAAAAGATAAGAGTATTTCTTTAGTAGTAAACTTAGCTGATTAATATAAAGTAAATATTTAAGTATATTTACTTTTTTTATGCCTAAATATCAAAATTATAGTAAAAATATGGTAAAATTAGGTAAATGCAACCAACTTTTTACAAAAAACAACCAAAAATTGGTAGAATGCAACCGGTAGAAATCGTAGAATTGTTGTTGAAAAGGAGGAGAATCTATGAATAATAAATTCGCAGAAAATTTAAAAAAGATTAGAAAGGATCATGGCCTTTCACAAGAACAACTTGCTGATGAACTTGGTGTATCAAGACAAGCTATATCTAAGTGGGAGTCAGCACAAGCCTATCCAGAGATGGATAAAATAATTACATTATGTAATAAGTTTAATTTAAATATAGATGATTTATTACATAAGGATATTACTGAAGTAAAAAATGAAGAAGAAGGTAAGAAGACTATTAATAGTTATGTAGATAACTTTTTAAACTTTATTACTAATAGTATTAATATGTTTATTAAAATGTCTACTAAAGATAAATTTAAATTAATAGTAGAAGAAATGTTAATATTATTTGCTCTTGTAATTGCATTCTTCTGTTTAAAAGAATTAATTATGTCAGTGGTATATAGTATATTAAACTTATTTCCTTTAAAACTTAGAACTTTTTTCTATCATATTGTTGAAGCTATTATAGGACTTGCATCATTCTTAGCAATAATTGCTATAATGGTACATGTTTATAAAAAGAGATATTTAGATTATTATGAAGACTATAAAGCTAGTAAAGAAGTTAAAGAAGAAAAGGTAGAAGAAATACAAGAACCATCTAATGATAATATTAAATTTAATAAGAAAGAAGAAAAGATTATTATTAGAGATGAAGAACATAGTGGATATCACTTTGGTGATTTACTATATAAGATAGTATTATATTCATTTAAATTCTTCCTATTATGGTTTGGATTTGCTGCTGCAGTTGGTGTAGTTGGTTTATCAGTAGCATTTGTATTATCATTCTTAATTATTAATATTCCAGTTTTATTCTCTGGTATGATTTTATCTATAGGATCACTTATTTTACTTGGTGTAATATTCTTAACAGTTATACTAAACTTTGTATTTAGTAGAAAAACAAATCACAAGTTTGTAATACTAGGAATTATTTTATCTTTAATTGCATTAGGATGTGGTACTGGGTTATTTGTAACTGGAATACTAAGTCTTGATGTTGTAAAAGATGAAGAAACATATAATAGTGTTGTTACTACTGAACATGATATGAGTGATAAGCTTACTATACTTCCATATTTTGATTATCAAATTGAGTATGTAGAAGAAAATATTTCTAATGTTAAAATTGAATATCATAAAAATGATAACTTTATAGTAAGAGAAAGTACTAATAATGATATTATTTCATTCTATATAAACTGTGAAAATCCATTTAAAGTAGTAAATGATTTCTTAATAAATTTAAAAGATAAAAAACAAGTTACTCTATATGATGGAGTAGGTCTTGTTAAAGTATATGCTTCTAGTGATAATATTAAGAAGTTAAAAGCTAATAGAGATGAATACTATACAAGTTCTGATCGTTATGAAAGAACAATTAATTATTATGAAAATAAGATAGCTAATCTTGAAGAAGAATTATTTGATCTTAGAAGTAATAGAGTTGAAGAATGTGAAGAGTAATAAATGAAATTGTAATTTCAACCGCACCACTTAGGTGTGGTTTTATGTTATAATAGAGTTGTAGGAGGATACTATGGAGAAAAATAAATGTGATGACAAATGTACTTGTGGTTGCAAAGAAGGTAAAGAATGTACTTGTGAAGAAACTTGCAGCTGCGGATGTGAAGATGAATGCACTTGTGATGAAAATTGTGAGTGTGGATGTCAAAAAGATAAAGATAAGAAGGAACAATAGTTCCTTTTTTAGTAACCCTTGAAATGTTTCCTGTTAAAAAATAGTCATATTTTATATGATTTAAGTGTGAAGGGAGAGATTTTTTATGAATCAAGAAAAAATCGGTAAATTTATATGTGAGTGTCGTAATGAAAAGAAAATGACACAATCAGAACTTGCAGAAAAATTAGGAGTATCAGATAAATCAGTAGGTAACTGGGAAAATGGAAGAAATATGCCTGACCTTTCTTTATTTAAACCATTATGTGATGAATTAGGAATCACAGTTAATGAATTTTTAAGTGGTGAAAGATTAGATAAGAAAGTATATCAAGAAAAGTTTGAAGAAAATATTATTAATACAATAGATTATTCTACTAAAAGAATACATATTAGTGATAGTATGCTTTGGTCAGCTGTATTTATTTTTGGTATAGTTATTACTTTAGTAGTACTTACTACACTTCCATCTGATAGTTCTTGGGGATCTATTTATTCCATAATTGGAACTATTATTTCTTCAGTAGGACTTTTTAAACTTTTAAATAAGTTTTCCACAGTAAAAAAATATTTATTTAGTATTATTTATTTTATAGTAGCTTTATCATTTATATTTATAATTGATTATGTTAGCGTTGTAAAACTTAATCAGATACCAAGATTTTGTTATGTAAAATCATATGGTGAAAAAGTAATGACATGTAAGAACTTATTTTATACAGTGTATAAAGTAAATAGAGATACTAAAAATGAATATATTATTGTTGATACTAAAAAGAAATATACAGAAGATACTCTTCCAGTAGTACCATTTAATCTTAATAAATCTAGTATTGAAAATATTTCTAGATATAAAAATAAATATGTAGGTAATAATAGTAATGATGTTAATTTAATTAACTCTTTACCACTTTCTGAATATGGATTTGTTATTAATATAGATTCTACTGATTTAGGTATTAAGATTAATTATCATATTACTGACTGGTATATAAATGAAAATTTATATGTAGAGAAGAGTTTATTATATAACTCTGTATCTATGTTTAGTCTAATAGATAATCTTAAGTATATTGATTTTGATTTTTCTGGAAAAGAGTATCATGTAGAAAAAACTGATGTAATATCTAATTATCCAGGATACTTTGAATTTGCAGGTTCATCTATAAATATAGAATCATTTAATAAAAATGTTACTTATAAAATGAATGATGATGAATTTATAAAAGATATGTTTAATAAATTATTTAATAAATAAGCTTGGTTAATACCAAGTTTTTTTATTCACAAAATAATCACTTTATTATTAGTTATTCTTTTTGGTATAATATAATTGGAGATGATTATAATGAAAAGAGATAATTATACGTCACCACTAGAAAAACTACTAACACCTACAATACTTCTTTCTGTAGGACTTATAATTTATAGAGTTACTGGGCTTACTAATATATTTAGTTATATTAAGAACCATCAGTATTACTTTATACTTGGATTACTATTATTTATTTCAGCATTATATTTATATATAGTATTAATACTTGATAATATAGTTAAGTCTAAAGAAGATATATTGTACTTAAAAAAGATAAAGGATAATATATGCTACTTTATAGATATAAAAGGTAATATATATAAATATAAAAATAGAGATTATAAAGAGAGTAAGTTTTACTCTGTATATAGAACCTATTCTTATATAGAAAAAGTAAAAGGTGAAACAAATGCTAAGTTTCATTTGAAAGATTATAATGATACTTTTATAAGTGTTATGTATATACCTTTTATAAAGAGAGTTAATCTATATATACTTCCATTTATGTATATATTACTCATACTAGGTTTAATACTGGGATCTATATATAATATATTTATTATTCATTTAATAAATAGTTTAATAATTATGTTACTTTTATTTGATATATATAATAAGGTTAAAAAAGAAGAATACTTAGTTAATAAGTTTAGAAATATGATAATGAGTATTTTATTATCAGTAATCATTATATTTATAGTTATATCTATATTTAACTCTAAATATATAAGTAATACTTTAATATTACTATCTATATTAAGTGTTTCTATATTAATATTACTAAGTTTAATATATGGTTTAAAGGGAAAAAGGAAATTAGAAAATATGTATAGAAGAATATATATATTTTTAATACTAGTATACTTAATTATCTATTTATTCTATTTATTAATTTATTCTATTATAAATAATGCATTTCCTCTTGTAATATTATCAAGTTTTCTTATTACAATATCTGGATATACATTATATAAAGATTACTTCAAAAATAATTAATTATTTGTATCATTTACACAAAAAAGATTATTTTATATAATAATAATAGATAGTGGGTGACGAGTGTGATTAAACTAAAATGTGATGAGTGCGGTAAAGAACTTGAAGTCGATAAACAAGAAGAATACGCTGTATGTTTTAACTGTAATAAGATGTTTAAACTAGATGGCGTAGGAGGTAACCTAAATAAAACTAAAGAAGTTACTACTGAAAAGAATAATACTTTAAAGTGTGAAAACTGCGGCTCTAAACTAGAAGTTGATAAACTTGGAGAATACGGGGTATGTTTTAACTGTAACTCGATGTTTAAACTTGAAAAGAAAATTGTTAAAGATAAAAAAAGCGATGAAATAAAGTTAAAACCTTATCAGTTTATAATAGTAGCCCTTTTAATTGCTGCTATTGTTGGACTTAATGCCGGTTTAAAACTTAATAGTGTTAAGTTTAAAAAGAAGAGTTATACTGATAAATATTTTGAAGAACAGTATGCTAAAATAAACTTTGATGATGATTTAAAAGTATCCAATATGATATTTAAAAATATTATGAATGGAGAAGATGATGTAATTGTAGAATACAACGGGGTTTATTATACAAAAGAAAGATTAGATATTTTATATCAACTAATTAAATCTAAAGATATTCGTTTAGATATATCTTATGTAAATAATAAAGTAAGTAAGGTTAGTATTAAAGATATAAAATAGCTTAAAGAGGAGAATTATGGAAAAAGTACACAAAATAGTCTTTGCATCACTAGTAGTAATCCTACTTGGAGTAATAATTTTTGTTGGAGTTATTACTAATAATAAAAGAACAGAAAATGTCAAAAATATAGTTGAGACAGTTCTTAGTAGCAAGGAAAATGTAATGTTATATTTAGGTTCAGGTAAATGTACACACTGTAAGTATCAAGCTGAAGAAATGAGTAATTTATTATCTAGATATAAACTTAAATATTATTATGTAGATATAGATGAAGTATCAAATACTAATACTAAGAATGATATTCTTACTAAATTAGGTTTAGATATTTATAATGGTGTAACATTCCCAGCATTACTTGTTTATAATAATGGTGAACTTATTGATGAATTATCTGATGTACAGGGAATTGATTCTATTTATGATTTCATTACTAAAAATGAAATACTTGTTACAGAAGAAAAATTACCTTTAAAATATATTAATTATGAAAAATATACTAATTTAATTAATAATGGTAAAACTAATATAATTGCTCTTACTTCTTATAAGATGGAAGAAGGAGTAGAGTTTCAATCTCAGTTATTCGAATTATATGATAAGTATAATTTAGAATTTAATGTATTATATTTAGATGATATTACAGATAATGAGTATGAACTACTTAAAGAATCTCTTGATATGTTTGATGGAGATGTATTTATACCAACTCTTATTGTTGTTAAAGATAAAGATGTACTTGGGTTTACAAATACTCCTACTGAAACTGATAATTATATTGATTTTTTAAAAAATATAAATATAATAAATGAATAGAGGTGTTAATATGAAATATAATAAAGAAAACTTTAATGATATATACTCAAGAGTAAAAGAATTTAAAAAGAAATATCCACTTACAATAGCATGGAGATTAAAAGAACATGCTAAAATATGTGCACTTCATATGAATCCAGATGAAGTTGTTAAATATGTATTTGCATCACAAAAGAATGATAATCCATTTGATATATTTACTACTTATATAATAGTACTTACTAATAAAAGAATACTTCTTGGATCTAAACGTGTATTCTTTGGTTACTTCTTTACTGCAATAACACCAGATATGTTTAATGATATTAATGTTAAGATGGGCCTTCTTTGGGGTAAAATAACTATTGATACTATTAAAGAAATAGTTTACTTATCTAATATTCAAAGAGAAGCTCTTCCAGAAATTGAAACAAGTATTACTCAGTACATGATGAAAGAGAAACAAAAATATCGTAAACCAGAGAGTAAGTAAAAGAGCATATGCTCTTTTTTATTGTAAAAGAAAGCATTTTAAGGTATACTTGATATGTAAGATAGGTGAATAAGATGGGAAAAATATTTAGAACAATCTTTATGTTATTTTTACTATATTATATGTATGAATTTGCCTTTATTATCTTTGATAGTGGTCATCATGTTACTTATTCTATTAAAAGTAAAGGACATACTTTTAATATTGAAGAAGTAGCACACACTAATTTAAAAGAAGATAATGATAACTATTCATTTACTATTAAAGTAGGAAATAGTGAATTTAAGTATTCTATATTTAATGATTTTAAAAAATATAGTTATGTTATAAAAAGTTTAGATTATTATAAAGATAGTAGTTATGAATGTTTATTTGTAAGATATTCAAATAATAAGCCTATTAATGATGTTTTATGTAAATATAAAAATGAACTTATTTATTATAATAATATGGAAAACCCTTCTGAATCACTTCGTAAGTTTGTAGGAAGTTTAGAAGACTATGATGTATATAAATATTCTGATGGAAAAGAAGTTAAAAATTATGGAGGTATTCTTCTATATGAAAAGAACCTACTTGATAACCACTACGTTTCAGTAGGATATGGTAATGGTTTATATAGAGTAAACCCTGTTGATAAAATAAATAATGTTAAGATATATGATACTGAACTTGATATTTCTAAAATTAAAGTAGGAGATTTTGTAGGGAACAAATATATTACGTTTAATTATGAAGTACTTAATAATTATTTACAACTTGAGTTTAGGAATATAAATGATAGAGGATTTAATGAAATTAATGTTAAAGATGTAACTCTATCTAAAGATACATATACAATTGGTACATTTGGTACTTCTATATATGTATATGATTCTGAAAGTGAAAAAGAATATGAAATAGATTATGATTCTTTAAAGATACTTGAAGTAGGAAATAAAGAAACAGGTATTTTATACTATGTTGATGGTAAGAAAAAAAGAACATCTATAAATAATATCGATAATATTTCATTTAAGGGTACTACTTCTAGTAGTTATAGTGATTCTAAATATGCTAAAGTTGATAAAGTAGGTATTAAATATGGATATTATTATTACTATAAGAAAGATGGAAATAAATATACAATATATCGTAGTGATATAAATAATAGTGATTTACTTACATATGTAGGTACTACTACTGATATCGATAAAGTATATTATGCTGACGATTTTATCTACTTTATAAATGGTAATGAATTATATTATTATAGTGATTCTACTGGTAAGAAAGTAGTAATTGCTAATAATGATTTACTTACTAATAAATATACGAAATTATATGTATATATAAAAAAGAACTAGAGATTTCTTTTATCTCTAGTTCTTTTATAATACTTAAATAATTCCATTACTAGTACAATTGGTACTGCTGCAAGAAGTAGCTGAACCATATGAGTAAATGGAACACTATATGTACTTAGTGCTTTTGATAGTGGTTCTATTTCCATAATAAGTATTTGTAGTCCTACTGATCCAAAGATACTTATTAGTACCATAGGATTTTCCGTGAAATGATATTTAAGTACTGATTTCTTTTCACTCTTACAGTTAATAACATGTAAGTTTTGAATAAATACCATAAGTGCCATTATGTATCCTCTAGCATGTCCTATTTCCATTCCTAGATTGTTTATTAGGTATGTCCATACAGCAAATACTGTAAATCCTATAAATAAACCTGATATAATTAATTCTTCAATTAATAATTTGTCAAATAAAGACTCATTAGTATCTTTAGGCTTGTCTTTCATTAAATCTTTATCTTCTCTTTCAAATGAAAGAGCTAGGTCTTGAAGACCATCAGTTACAACATTAAGCCAAATAAGTTGTATTGCTACAAGTGGCATTGGCATATTAAATAGTGTTGCTAAGAGGAAGAATAATACTTCTGATATACCACATGATACTAAGAAGTATACTATCTTACGAATATTTGCATAGGCATTTCTACCTTCTTTTATACCAGATACTATAGAAAGGAAATTATCATCTGTAATAATCATAGATGAGGTTTCTTTCGCTACATCTGTACCAGATCCCATTGCTATACCAATATTTGCGGCTTTTATAGCTGGTGAATCATTAACACCATCACCTGTTACTGCAATAAATTCTTTTTGTCTTTTAAATGATTCTACAATATATAGTTTTTGTATAGGTGTAACTCTTGCAAAAACTTTTTTATTTTTTATAAATTCATCGAATTCTTTTTGACCAGTATTATATACTTTTTCTATTTCTTCACTATTAGTTACTTCTTCTACTGCTTTTGCTATTTTAAGTTCATGTGCAATAGCGTAAGCAGTAAGTGGATGATCTCCTGTAATCATTACTACTTTTATACCAGCATTATGACAATCATCTATAGATTGTTTTGTTTCCTCTCTAATAGGATCTATAAATGCTACTAGTCCAAGGAATGTTAACTCGTCTATATCTTTCTCATCATAGACATCTTTTTCTACAAAGTTATTTTTTTCTCCATACGCTAATGCTATAACACGGTATCCTTCTTTAGCAAGTTCTTCATTTTGCTTTTTAATTTTATTTTCATTAATACTTACTCTTTTACCATCTTCTATCATATATGGAGACATACTAAGAATCTTTTCTAAAGATCCTTTAGCACTACAATATATTTTATTTTCCATTTTATAGAATACTGCTGAGTATTTATTTTCTGATTCATATGGAATCATTCCTATTTTTTCATAAGGTGGTTCTTCGATACCTATTTTAAGACCAAGAGCTAGGAATGCGACATCCATAGAATCTCCTACATCTATCCATTTATCTTGTTCTTTATATAGTCTTGCTTCATTATTCATTACCCCAAGTTCAATAATTTTTCTTGCTTCTTCTAAGCTCGACCCTTCTTCTGGGATAACTTCACCTTTATCATTATATCCTGTACCTTTTATATTAAATGTGCTTCCGCTTGGTAAAACTATTTTTTTAGCAGTTTGCTCATTTACTGTTAAAGTACCTGTTTTATCACTCGCTATAATAGTACAGCTTCCTAAACTTTCAACTGAGTTTAGTTTCTTAACAATAACATTCTTCTTAACCATTCTATTTGACCCAATAGTAAGTGCCATTGTCAAAGCTAGTGGTAATCCTTCAGGCATTGCTGATACAGAAAGAGCAATTACTGATAGGAATACGGTAGTTAAATCATTTCCTTTATATAAAAGCAATCCTGCTACTACGATAGCTATCATTATAATTAAAATAGTTATTTGTTTTGAAAATTTATTCATACGAATAGTAAGAGGTGATGGAGCTTCTTCAGTGTTTTGTACTTTTTCAGCAATTTTACCAAATTCAGTATTAACACCAATTTCTACTACAACGGCTTTTCCTCTACCTGTTATAACACTAGTTCCAGCATAAAGCATATTATGTCTATCACCTAGCGCTACGTCTTTATTTATAGTTTCACTATTTTTAGTGGTATTAATTGATTCTCCTGTTAGAATGGACTCATCAATTGTAAGGTTTTTGGATTCTATTACTCTTAGATCTCCGGATATTTTATTACCAGGTTCTACTAGAACAATATCTCCGACAACTAACTGACTTGAATCTATTTCTATTTCTGCACCATTTCTAAGTACTTTTATTTTAAATGATATAAATTTTTCTAATGCTTCAGCACTTTTTTCAGCTCTAACTTCTTCCACAGTACCAATAATAGCATCTACAAAAATGATAAACATTATTGCAAATCCATCTAGTATCTCGCCTGCTACAAAAGAAAGAATAATTGCTACTATTAGTAGTAAGATAATAGGATCTTTAAATTCAGATAAAAATATAACTAAAGGACTATCTTTTTTGGCTTTAGGAATTATATTTAAACCTTGTTCCTCTTGTCTTATTTTAACTTCTTCGGAAGTTAAACCACTTATTCCAGAGTTAGTTTCTTCAAGTACAGTTGCAACCTCTTTTTTGTACCACTCTTTCATAGTATCACCTATTATATATTTTATAATATATAGATAAAAAAGTCTATATTCATTCTTTGTACATTTTATGTTATAATATTCTCATGTAAGCAGGTGATTTTATGAAACGATGGTGCAATTCTTAGTTATTATATATAATTAGGAGGAGAAAAATATGGAAAATAAAAAAATATTAATTACAGGTGATAGACCTACTGGGAAACTACACTTAGGTCACTATTTTGGTTCACTTCAAAATAGAGTTAAAATGCAAAAAGATTACGAAACATATATTCTTATAGCAGATGTACAAGCATTAACTGATAATTTTGATGATCCTGATAAAGTAAGAGCTAATGTTAAAGAGTTAGCACTTGACTATTTATCAGTTGGTATTGATCCTAAATATTCAAATATATATTTACAATCACTTATACCTGAAACTGCTGAATTAACTGTTTACTATTCTAATTTAGTTTCAGTAGCGAGACTTTATCGTAATCCAACAACTAAATTTGAATCACTTCAAAAAGAAAAAATCTTCGGATCTAATGCTGAAGGTATTACATATGGATTCTTAGGATATCCAGTAAGCCAAGCTGCAGATATTACTATACTTGATGGAGATGTTGTTCCAGTAGGAGAAGATCAACTTCCACATATTGAACAAACACGTGAAATAGTAAGAAAATTTAATAATATATATGGTGAAACTTTTAAAGAACCAGATGCAGTTCTTTCTAAAAATACTCGTATTAAGGGTTTAGATGGTAATGCTAAAATGAGTAAGAGTTTAAATAACGCTATTTATTTAGCAGATACTGAAGAAGAAGTATCTAAAAAGATTATGGGTGCAGTAACAGACCCTAATAAAATTAAAAAAGATGATCCAGCTAATCCAGATATTTGTATGGTATATTACTATCACAATTTAATTAGTGATAAATTAGATGAAGATAATAATACTACTAAGTATAAAGATGATTTAAAAACTATTTGTTCTGAATGTAAAAGTGGTGCTAGAGGTTGCGTAGCATGTAAAAGAGAATTAATTGAAAAAATGAATATTATGTTAGCACCTATTAGACAGCGTCGTAAGTATTATGAAGAACATCCAGAAGAAGTAGAAGAAATTATTAAACAAGGTACAGCAAATGCTAAACATAAAGCTGAAGAAACAATGAGACGTATAAGAAAAAATATGAAGTTAGATTATTTTGAAAAATAATCTAACTTTTTTCTTGGAAAAAAAGGATATAGAGTATCTATCTAATATATTATATATATGGAAGATTATTTAGATAATATATTTAAAGATACTGATGAAAATATAAAACTAGATGAAGAGCAGAAAAAAGTAGTACTTGATGATAATAAAAATATAATTGTAGTAGCAGGAGCAGGTGCAGGTAAAACTACTGTTATAACCGCAAAAGTAAAATATCTTATTGAAAAGAAAAATATTAATCCTAAAGATATACTTATAATATCTTTTACAAATAAAGCTACTAATGAACTTAAAGATAGAATCAATAATATTTTTAATTTAGATGTAGATATATCTACATTTCATAGTTTTGCATTTAAGATTATTAAAAAGTTTAACTGGGGATATGATTTAATAAGTGACTATAATTATTTAATAAGAGATTATATTTTAAGAAGTAAAGATACTAGAAAGTTAATTAAACTTTTAAAGAAAGATAAAGTATATAAAAAAGAATCTAAAAGATATAGAAATGACATAGAGCATTTTATTATTTATACGGTGGAAAATTATAATTTATATAGAATGAATAGTAAAAAGGATATAGATATGGGTATTTTTAGTAAATATTATGTCTATCTTGAGAATATATTACTATTTATAAAAGAATATCAATATAATTATAGATTTACAGATTATGAAGACTTAATTATCCTTTCTAAAGAAATATCAAAAGCTGTAAATATATCATATAAATATATAATAGTAGATGAGTTTCAAGACATATCTTTAAATAGATACTTACTACTTAAGAAAATATGCTCTATATATAATATAAAGATGATAGTAGTTGGAGACGACTGGCAGGCAATATATTCTTTTGCTGGGTCAGATAATAATCTATTTTTAAACTTTAAAAAAGATATGAACGCTACTATGTATAAAATAACTAGTACCTATCGTAATAGTAATGAACTTATTAAAGTAGCAGGATCTTTTATTATGGAAAATAAAAAACAAATAATAAAAGAACTTAAGTCTAATAAATCTCTTAAGTATCCAATTGTTATTTGTTACTACGTATTTAATCCTAGTTATAAGATGAAAAAGATTATTGATGAGATAATAAAAAATTATGGAAAAGAAAAAAGTATATTAATTCTTTCTAGATATAAAAAAGATATAAATATTATATTAGGAGATTACTTTTCATTAAAAGAAGATACTATTATATATAAAAAGAGTAAGGATACTCCTATAACACATTTAACTATTCATGCATCTAAGGGACTTGGTTATGATAATGTTATATTATTAATTAATAAAGATAATTCTTTTCCTAGTAATAGAGAAGATTCTTTTATAAGAAAAAGCTTGCTTCCTAAAGAAGATAAGATTTTAGAAGAAAGAAGATTATTTTATGTAGCAATGACTAGAACTAAGAATAATTTTTATATATTAGATTATTATTTTAAAGAATCTATATTTACTAAAGAAATAAAAAATAATGAAAATGTTTTAATAAAAAATAAAAAGAGTAAATAAATTACTCTTCATCTGGTACGTTTACTACTCCTTTAATAGTTGGTATTTCTTCTTTAAGTGCAGCCTCTATACCATCTTTTAAAGTATAATCCATAATATCACAGTTTGAACATGCTCCCATAAGTCTTAAATAGACTATGTCATCTTCATATTTAACAAATTGAACATCTCCACCATCATTTATTAAGAATGGTCTTAGTTGATCAATGATGCTTATTATTAATTTTTCTTCTTCAGATTTTTTATTTTTTGTCATATTCATCACCTACTGCGTATTATATATTAAATAGACTTATAAGTAAACACTTTAAAATGTTTTTTTGCTATGTTATAATTGACGTGAGGTGTTGCAAATGATTCCATACAAAAAAGGCAAAATTGTTAAAGGCGTTGTAACTGGTATTGAAAAATATGGAGCATTTGTTTCTTTAGATGAATATTATAATGGATTGATTCATATATCAGAGATTTCTCATGGATATGTAAAAAACATAAATGACTACTTAAAAGTAGGGGATACAATCTATGCTGAAGTACTTGAAGTAGATGAAGAAAACTTCCATGTTAAGTTAAGTATTAAGAATATTTCTTATAAAAGGAGAACGTATACTCCTAAAAGAATTATAAAAGAAACAAGTCTTGGGTTTAAAACTCTTGAATATAAATTGCCAATTTGGATTGAAGAAAATCTTAAAAAACAAGAAAAAATAATAAAAAAATAGCAAAATAGTGTTGACAAGGTAAAATGAAAATGTTATATTTAATTACGTCAACTGAATTTTGTTCGGGCGATTAGCTCAGTTGGTTAGAGCACCTGCCTTACAAGCAGGGGGTCATAGGTTCGAGTCCTATATCGCCCACCATGATGTGCCGGAATAGCTCAATTGGTAGAGCAACTGACTTGTAATCAGTAGGTTGTGGGTTCAAGTCCTATTTCCGGCACCATTTATTATGTCTACATAAAATGGTTGATTTGGAAGGATAGCGAAGTGGCTAAACGCGGCAGACTGTAAATCTGTTCCTTCGGGTTCGATGGTTCGAATCCATCTCCTTCCACCACTCTTATTTGTGTATATTGCCTCGTAGCCAAGCG
>JAEEGL015402264.1_pt1 | contig 18995 bp, 35 predicted proteins | sample 9134231 | NCBI WGS metagenome assembly JAEEGL01 (sample SAMN16246548, study PRJNA631951) | gut metagenome | biome: gut microbiome; feature: rumen; material: fiber-attached | host: Bos | place: Iran: Karaj | collected 2018-10 | reverse complement strand
TTCTGGCCAAACCGAAGTCCATCACGCCCCACACGCATTTCAAAGGCGAAGTGTACGTGCTGACTGCAGCTGAAGGCGGCCGTCACACCCCGTTCTTCAACGGCTATCGTCCCCAGTTCTTCTTCCGTACGACGGACGTTACCGGCACCATCGCTCTGCCCGAAGGCGTAGAGATGGTCATGCCCGGTGACAACGTCACGATGGAGATCACCCTGATCACCCCCATCGCCATCGAAGAAGGCCTGCGCTTCGCTATCCGTGAAGGCGGCCGTACGGTCGGATCCGGCGTCGTGTCCGCGATCATCGGCTAATCCATAAGATCCATTTCAGGAGGCGGTCTTCGGACTGCCTCCTGTTCTTCCCTAAAAACAAAAAGGAGGATCTCTGAACCATGGATCGCAAGGAACTGGTAAGGAAAGTCTTTCACAACGAACCCACGGACAAACTGCTGGTAGCTTTCTGGCATCATTTCCTCGAGGACGAACTGGTGGACGGCCTGCATCATCCGGAGTATATCGTCAAAAACCTCGAAGGTGCCCGTAAGTTCAAAGAGGAATTCGATCCCGATTTCGTCAAGGTCATGACAGACGGCCTGTTCTTCATGCCCTATCACTACGACGAGATCCATAAAGCCTCCGACCTGAGGAATTTCAGGCCTGAAGACGATCTGGAACTCTATTTCGAAAAGAGCGTCGAATTCGCCCGGGCCATCCGTGAGATGTACGGTCCCGACGTCCTGATTTTCTACAACGTCTTTTCTCCGACATTCCAGATCAATCATCGTATGAACCAGACGCATCCGGAGATGCGGAACGAGACCGGCCACATCTTCCCGAAACTGCTGGCTGAGGATCCCGAGGCCGCGGCATACGCCGTCGAACGTCTTACGGATTCCACGCTGACCCTGCTGGACCGCATCTTCAGCGAGGGGATCATGGACGGCATCTATTTCAGCGTGACCTGCTTCAACCGCGGTGTGGCGCCGGAACTGTACCGCAAGTACATCACGCCCTCCGAGAAGAGGATCATCGCTGCCGCGAACCGTTATGCGGAAGACAATCTCCTGCACATCTGCGGCTGGCGCGGAAGCCTGAACGATCTGTCTTTGTATACGGATTACGACTGCAGCGTGATCAACTGGGCGGTCCATGCCGAGAACGTGTCCCTGGCGGAAGGCAAGCGCATGTTCGGCGGGAAGTGCGTGATCGGCGGTTTCGCAAACGACAAGACGGATCTTCTGTGCGCAGGCACGAAGGAAGAGATCCAGGACTATGTGGAGCAGATCGTTGCCGAAGCCGGTACGACCGGCGTCATCATCGGCGCAGACTGCACGACGCATCTGGATACGCCCGACGAGCATCTGCACTGGGTATACGAGAAGGCTGCCGAGATCAGCACGAGACTCTGATCCTGGGCGGCAGGGCAGGGGGGACCGCATTTTTTGTGCGGCCTCCCGGCCCTTTCCGTCTGATGGAGGCGGGAAATAGGGAGATTTGCCCCTGAAAAGACACGAAAAGACGTGTTCGGGACCCTTATGAGGGCCGAAAAGCATCTTTTCGGAAGAAACATCAACATTAACTGTGAAAGTTCGGCAGAAGTTCCAACAAAAAAAGTGCTTTTTGAAGGAACGGACACTTGCCATAACCGGAAAAGATATAGTATAATATCAAAGTTGCCAATAATGGGATGAAGCGGGAGATTGCTGCCCTCGGGGCAGGTCACTTCCGCGGACAATTGTCCGGAAATCGGGCGACGGGTCGGGCATGGTATGGATTCACCGTGGGGCACACACGGCTCCGTGTTCACGGCTCGGTATCACAAGGAGGTAAAACAAGTGGCAAAAATCCGAATCAAACTCAAAGCTTATGACCACAACCTGATCGACAAGTCCGCTGAGCGGATTGTGGAAACGGTTCGCCGCAGCGGCGCCGAAGTATCCGGCCCCATCCCGCTGCCCACCGAGAAGGAGATCGTGACGATCCTCCGTTCCCCCCACAAACACAAGGATTCCCGTGAGCAGTTCGAACTGCGCACCCACAAGCGTCTGATTGATATCATCGCTCCGACTCCCAAGACTCTGGATCAGCTGGTCCGCTTGGAGCTTCCCGCGGGCGTGGATATTGAGATTAAAGTCTAAAAGGAGACAACATGAACAAGGCTATTCTAGGCAAGAAAGTCGGTATGACGCAGATCTTCAGTGCTGACGGTACCGTGACTCCTGTCACTGTCATCGAAGCCGGACCCTGCGTTGTCATCCAGAAGAAAACCGAAGACAGAGACGGTTACTCCGCTCTGTGCGTGGGCTTCGACACCATGCGTGAGAAGCTCGCCAACAAGCCCCTTCGCGGCCAGTTCGCCAAGGCCGGCGCTCCCGTCTGCCGTTACATCCGCGAACTCAAGCTCGAAGACTGCGCCCAGTACGAGATCGGATCCGAGATCAAGGCCGACATTTTCGGCGAGGGCGACAAGGTCGACGTGTCCGGCCTGACCCGCGGTCACGGCTACACCGGCCCCATCCAGCGTTGGAATCAGCATCGTGGCCCCATGGCTCACGGTTCCAAGTATCATCGCGGCGTGGGTTCCATGTCCGCTAACTCCGATCCTTCCCGCGTGTTCAAGAACAAGCACATGGCTGGTCAGTACGGTAACGAAAAGGTCACGATCCAGAATCTGGAAGTGGTCCGCGTCGATGCCGAGCGCAACATGCTCCTGATCAAAGGCGCCGTCCCCGGACGCCGCGGCAGCCTCGTCACGATCCGCAACGCGGTGAAGAAATAACCGGAGGAAGGAGAAGTAAAATGCCTAAAGTTGACATTTTGAATATGTCCGGTGAAAAGGTCGGCGAGATCGAACTGAATGACGAGATCTTCGGTATCGAGATTTCCGAGCCCGCGATGCATCAGGTGATCGTAGCGCAGCTCGCCAACCGCCGGCAAGGCACCCAGTCCGCCAAGACCCGCAGCGAAGTCTCCGGCGGCGGCAAGAAGCCCTGGCGTCAGAAGGGCACCGGCCGTGCCCGTCAGGGTTCCACCCGTTCTCCCCAGTGGCGTCATGGCGGCATCGTCTTCGCGCCCAAGCCCCGCTCCTATCGTCAGCTGGTGAACAAGAAGGTTCGCCGCCTGGCCATGAAGAGCGCCTTCTCCGTGAAGGTCGCCGAGAACAGCATCATCGTTCTCGACAAGCTGGAGATGGAAGAGATCAAGACCAAGAAGTTCGTTGAGCTGCTGAACAACCTCAAGATCGAGGAAAAAGCGCTGTTCGTTCTGGCTGAGCCCGATGACGTCGTCATGCGCTCCGCCCGCAACCTGCCCCGCGTGCAGCTGACTCTGGTCAACACTCTGAATGTGTATGACATCATGAACAACGGCAAGTTCGTCGTAACCGCCGACGCCGTGAAAAAGATCGAGGAGGTGTTCGCCTGATGAAAAGCCCCTATGACGTGATCATCAAGCCTGTTCTGACCGAGCAGAGCTACGAAGGCATGGCGGACCGCAAGTACACCTTCATCGTGGACCGCAACGCGAACAAGACCGAAATCAAGCAGGCGATCGAGACCATCTTCGGCGTCACCGTAGAGAAGGTCAACACGCAGATCCGTGAGGGCAAGATGAAGCGCCGCGGCCGTTTCGAAGGCCAGCGCCCCACTACCAAACGCGCGGTCGTCAAGCTCACCGAAAACAGCAAGACCATCGAGTTCTTCGAAGGTATGGCGTAACAGGAGGAAAACATGGCGATTAAGAAATATAAGCCGACTTCTCCGGCGCGCCGGTTCATGTCCGTCCTGAGCTATGACGAGATCACGACTGACAAACCCTATCGCGCGCTGACAACTGACCTGCGCGGTCAGTCCGGCCGCAACGTGCACGGCCGCATCACGGTCCGCCATCGCGGCAACCGTACCCGCCGTCAGTACCGCATCATCGATTTCAAGCGCAACAAGGACGGCATCCCCGCCACTGTCGCTACGATCGAATACGATCCCAACCGTTCCGCGAACATCGCTCTTCTGAACTACGCTGACGGCGAGAAGCGCTACATCCTGGCGCCCCTCGGCCTGAAGGTCGGCGATGTCGTGAAGTCCGGCACCGGCGCCGATATCCGCGTGGGCAACACCCTGCCCCTGTCCGATATCCCCGTCGGCACTCAGCTCCACAACCTGGAGCTCACCCCCGGAAAAGGCGGCCAGCTCTGCCGTTCCGCCGGTACTTCCGCTCAGCTGATGGCTAAGGAAGACCGCTACGCGCAGGTCCGTCTCTCCAGCGGCGAAGTCCGCAAGCTGCTCATGAACTGCCGCGCGACCATCGGCCAGGTCGGCAACCTCGATCATGAGAACGTATCCCTGGGCAAGGCCGGCCGTGTCCGTCACATGGGCTTCCGTCCCACCGTCCGCGGCGTCGTGATGAACCCGAACGACCATCCCCACGGCGGCGGCGAAGGCAAATCCCCCGTTGGTATGCCCAGCCCGATGAGCCCCTGGGGCAAACCCACTCTGGGCCGCAAGACCCGCAAGACCAAGAAGCTCTCCAATCAGTACATTGTGAAGAGCCGGAACAGCAAGTAAGGAGGTTGCAGTATGAGCAGGTCCATCAAGAAAGGCCCCTATGTTCAGGAGCGCCTCTTTGAACGTGTTGAAGAGCTCAACAAGACCGGTGCGAAGAAAGTTCTGAAGACCTGGTCCCGTTCTTCCACGATCTTCCCCGAATTCGTGGGTCACACCATTGCCGTCCATGACGGACGCAAGCATGTCCCGGTCTACATTACCGAGGATATGGTCGGTCATAAGCTGGGTGAATTTGCCAGCACCCGTACCTTCCGCGGCCATGCCGGCAGCAAGGCTACCAAAGGCAAGTAAGAGGAGGGAATATGGCTACTAGAGTGAAAGAAAAGACGGCCGCCCGCCGCGAGAATGCGGATCGCCGCCCGCGCGCGATTGCCCGTCATCAGAGAATCTCTTCCCGTAAGGTCCGGATCGTTATCGATCTGCTCCGCGGCAAGAACGTCTATGACGCCCTGGCTATCCTGAAGACGGTTCCCAAGGCTGCATGCCCCATCGTTGAGAAGCTGATCCGTTCCGCTATGGCGAACGCCGAGAACAACCTCGGCATGGATCCCAAGAGCCTGTACATCGCTGAGATCTATGCCAACCAGGGACCCACGATGAAGCGTTACCGCATCGTCTCCCGTTCCATGGTTCACGCGTATCTGCATCGTACCAGTCACATCACCGTGATCCTGGACGAGGCTAAGTAAGAAGGAGGAAATTCGGATGGGTCAGAAGGTACATCCCCATGGCGCACGCGTAGGTGTCATCAAGAATTGGGACGCCCGCTGGTACGCGAATAAAAAAGATTTCTCCAACTATCTGGTGGAGGATCACAAAGTCCGCAACTTCCTCAAGGAAAAGCTCTTTGACGCCGGCATCTCCAAGGTCGAGATCGAACGCCGTGAAGCCGGTAAGCTGGTCATTGGGATCTACGCGGGCAAACCCGGTATGATCATCGGCCGCGGAGGCGCAGGCATCGAGACCCTGAAAAAGGAAATCGAAGACCTGATCGGCGGCACCGTGAACCTGAACATCTTCGAGATCCGCAACGTGGATCTGGACGCCCAGCTGGTCGCTGAGTCCATCGCTTCCCAGCTTGAGCGCCGTATCTCCTACCGCCGGGCCATGAAGCAGGCTATCTCCCGCTCCATGCGCGCAGGCGCCAAGGGCATCAAGACCCTGGTCGCCGGCCGTCTGGGCGGCGCTGAAATCGCCCGCTCCGAAGGTTACCATGACGGTTCGATCCCGCTGCAGACCCTGCGTGCGGACATCGATTACGGATTCGCCGAAGCCAAGACCACTTACGGCCGCATCGGCTGCAAGGTCTGGATCTACAAAGGCGAGATCATGCCCAAGGAATTCAAGAAGATCATGCGTCAGGAAGCTCCCGCTCCCCAGACTGCCGGAAACAACAATCGTCCCGACCGTCGCCGCAACAACCGCAACAACGGTGAGCGCCGTCGTCAGCAGGAAGGAGGCAGACGCTAATGTTATTGCCTAAGAGAGTCAAGCATCGTAAGATGATGCGCGGCCGTATGACCGGCAAGGCCAGCCGCGGCAACACCGTCGTTTACGGCGAGTGGGGTCTGCAGGCTCTGGAGCCCGCCTGGATCACCGGCAACCAGATCGAGGCCGCCCGTGTAGCCATCAACCGCTACATCCGTCGTGGTGGTAAAGTCTGGATCAAGATTTTCCCTGATAAGTCCGTGACCAAGAAGCCCGCTGAAACCCGAATGGGTAAAGGCAAGGGCGCTCCCGAATACTGGGTCGCCGTGGTTCTGCCCGGTCGCGTGCTGTTCGAACTTTCCGGCGTCTCGGAAGAACAGGCCCGTGAAGCTCTGCGTCTGGCTGCCAACAAGCTGCCGATCAAGACGAAGATCATTCGCAAAGCTGAAGCGGATGCCAATGAAATGGGTGGTGAAGCGTGATGAAAGCAGCACAGTATCGTGAAAAGTCCACGCAGGAACTCGAAGTCGCACTTCGCGAACTTAAGAGTGAACTCTTCAACCTTCGCTTTCAGCAGGCTGTTGGCCAGACCAGCAACCCCATGGCAATCCATGAATGCAAGCGCAACATCGCCCGCGTGATGACGATCATCACCGAGCGGAGCCGCAAGGCGTAGGAGGCAAGATGGAAACGCGTAATCTTCGCAAGACCCGTACGGGCGTTGTCGTATCCGATAAAATGGATAAAACCATCGTGGTCGTCATTAAAGACAAGGTGAAGCATCCTCTTTATGGCAAGACCATCAACCTGACCAAGCGTCTGAAGGTCCATGACGAGAACAACGAAGCCGGCATCGGCGACCGCGTGCTCGTGATGGAGACCCGCCCCCTGTCCAAGGACAAGCGCTGGCGTCTGGTCGAAATCATTGAGAAGGCCAAGTAAGGAGGAATTGATACATGATTCAGCCTCAAACCCGACTGAAGGTTGCTGACAATTCCGGTGCCAAAGAGATCATGTGCATCCGCAACATCGGCGGCGGCTATCGCCGTTACACCGGTGTGGGCGACGTGATCGTAGCCTCTGTCAAGACGGCTACCCCCGGCGGCGCCGTGAAAAAGGGCGACGTGGTCCGCGCGGTCGTCGTGCGCACCCATAAGCCCATCCGTCGCAGCGACGGAACCTACATCCGCTTCGATGATAACGCTGCCGTCATCATCGACAACCAGAAGCAGCCCCGCGGCACCCGTATCTTTGGGCCGGTGGCTCGCGAACTGAGAGACCGTGACTATATGAAGATCATCTCTCTCGCGCCTGAAGTACTGTAAGGAGGAAATCAGACATGCATGTGAAGAAGAACGACACGGTAGTTGTGATTTCCGGTAAATACAAGGGCACCAAGGGCAAAGTCCTGACCGCCCTGCCCAAGAAAGATCGCGTCATCGTGGAAGGCGTCAACATGATCACCGTCCACATGAAGCCCCGTTCTGCCAGCCAGGCCGGCGGACGCATCCAGCAGGAAGGCACGATCGCCGCTTCCAACGTGATGCTCTGGTGCGACACCTGCAAGAAGGGTGTCCGTACCGATGCCAAGTTCCTGGACGACGGCAAGAAGGTCCGCGTCTGCTGCAAGTGCGGATTCAACTTCGACAAGTAAGATCAGAAAGGGAGACACAATGTCTAGACTGAAAGATAAATATATCCAGGAAGCCGTTCCCGCTCTGATCGCCAAGTTCGGCTACAAGAACCCCATGATGGTTCCCCGCCTGGAAAAAGTGGTTCTGAATATGGGTGTCGGTGATGCCCGTGAGAACCCCCGGTCCCTGGAAAACGCCGCCAACGAAATGACCAAGATTGCCGGTCAGCGCGCGGTCGTCACCACTGCGACCAAGTCCATCGCTAACTTCAAACTGCGTGCCGGCATGAAGGTTGGCTGCAAAGTCACCATGCGCGGCGAGCGGATGTACGAGTACCTGGACAAGCTGATCAACATCGCTCTGCCCCGCGTGCGCGACTTCCGCGGTATCCCCAGCACTTCCTTCGACGGCCGCGGCAACTACGCCATGGGCGTGAAGGAACAGCTGATCTACCCCGAGATCAACTACTCCGAAGTGGAGAAGACCCGTGGTATGGATATTATCGTAGTTACTACCGCCAAGACCGATGAGGAAGCTCAGGAGCTGCTCCGTCTGCTCGGTTTCCCCTTCGCTCAGAACGCATAAGGAGGAGTTACCGTGGCTAAGAAAAGCATGATCGCCAAGCAGCAGAGACCGGCCAAGTTCTCTACCCGCGCTTATACGCGCTGCCGTATCTGCGGCCGTCCTCACTCCGTCCTGCGCAAGTTCGGCATCTGCCGCATTTGCTTCCGTGAACTGGCTTACAAGGGCCAGATTCCCGGAGTTCGCAAGGCCAGCTGGTAAGGAGGTAAAGGAATGAATATTACCGATCCCATCGCGGATATGCTCACCCGCATCCGCAATGCGCTGGTAGCCCGTCATGATATCGTGGAAGTTCCCGCTTCCAACATGAAGAAGTCCATCGCTCAGATCCTGATGGATGAAGGCTATATCAAGGATTACCGCGTCATTTCCGACGATAAGCAGGGTATGATCCGCATCACCCTGAAGTACGATGCCAAAGGCCAGAAGGTCATCCAGGGCCTCAAGCGCATCAGCAAGCCTGGTCTCCGTGTTTACGCGAAGAAAGACCAGATCCCGAAAGTCCTCGGCGGACTGGGCATCGCTATCGTGTCCACCTCCAAGGGCGTCATGACCGATAAAGAGGCCCGTGCCAACCAGGTTGGTGGCGAAGTGCTGGCCTACATCTGGTAAGGAGGAAACATGAGCAGAATTGGTAAACTCCCGGTCTCCATCCCCGCTGGGGTCACGGTGACTGTGGATAGTGACAATTTGGTCACGGTCAAGGGCCCCAAAGGCACCCTGACCCAGAAGGTCTCCTCTGACGTGAAGATCGAGAACAAAGACGGCGTCCTGCACTTCACCCGTGACAACGACGACCGCCGCATCCGTGCGATGCACGGCCTGTACCGTGTTCTCGTCCACAACATGGTCATCGGCGTTTCCGAAGGCTTCTCCAAGACGCTGACCATCATCGGCACCGGTTACCGCGCTCAGCTCCAGGGCAAAAACCTGGTCCTGAACATGGGTTATTCCCATCCCGTGGAGATGGTCCCCGCGGAAGGCATCTCTTTCGAAGTGCCGAACCCCACGACCATCATCGTACGTGGCTATGACAAACAGGCGGTTGGTCAGACGGCTGCGGAAATCCGCGCTGTCCGTCCCCCGGAACCCTATCTGGGCAAGGGCATCCGCTATGAGAACGAGCATGTCCGCCGCAAGGCCGGCAAGGCAGCCAAATAGTGGGAGGATCGCATGATTACGAAGAAAGATAAAAACAAACTGCGTCTCAAGCGTCATCTCCGCGTCCGCAAGAACATCTTCGGTACGGCTGAATGCCCCCGTTTGAACGTGTATCGCTCCACGAACAACATCTACGCTCAGGTGATCGATGATGCGACCGGCAACACGCTGGTGGCTGCGAACACCCTGCAGGCCGACATCAAGGATCAGCTCGCTGATCTGAACAAGTCCCAGCAGGCTGAGCTCGTAGGTAAGCGCCTGGCTGAAAAGGCTGCTGAAAAAGGCATCACTCAGGTCGTCTTCGATCGTGGCGGCTATCTTTACACGGGCCGTGTGGCGGCCCTGGCAGACGGCGCTCGTAAAGCCGGTCTCCAGTTCTAAAGGAGGATTCAATGGAACAGCGTCAGAACAATCGCGAGAACAATCGTGAACGCCGTGACAACCGCGACCGCAGGGACAACCGCGACCGCAGGGACAACCGCGAAAGGAGCAGCGACGCTCCCGAACTGCAGGAACGTCTCGTGGCCGTGAACCGCGTGGCCAAGACTGTCAAGGGCGGCCGCAACTTCCGCTTCACCGCACTGATGGTCGTCGGCGACGGCAACGGTCATGTGGGCGTAGGCAGCGGTAAGGCTGCTGAGATTCCTGAAGCCATCCGCAAGGGCGTGGAAGCGGCCAAGAAGAATATGATCACCGTGTCCCGCAAGGGCACGACCATCCCCCACGAGGTGAAGGGTGTGTTCGGCAAGGGCTCCGTGCTCCTGATGCCCGCTGAAGAGGGTGCCGGTGTTATCGCCGGCGGCAGCGTCCGCGCTGTCCTCGAGGCCGCAGGCATTTCCGACATCCGCACCAAGTCCCTCGGATCCAGCAACCCCGCGAACGCGGTCAAGGCTACCATGGAAGGCCTTAAGACCCTGCGTACCGTCGAAGAGATCGCTCAGATCCGCGGCAAGTCCGTGGAAGAGATCCTGGGCTGATAGGAGGGTATCATGGCTAAAATGTTGAAGATTACCATGGTCAAAAGCCTGATCGCCAGCAAGGAAGTGCATCGTGTGAACATGGAAGCGCTCGGCCTTCGCAAGCTGAACCAGACAACGGTGAAGCCCGACAACGAAGCCATCCGCGGCATGATCCACAAGGTACAGCACCTTGTCAAGGTGGAAGAATTCGAAACTGAGGGGGAATAAGACCATGAAACTGCATGAAATTCAGAAAGCCCCCGGTTCCACGTCCGCACCGAAGCGCCTCGGCAGAGGCACCGGTTCCGGTCTTGGAAAGACTTCCGGCAAGGGCCACAAGGGCCAGAAGGCCCGCTCCGGCGGTTCCATCCGTCCCGGATTCGAAGGCGGCCAGATGCCTCTGTATCTCCGTCTCCCCAAGCGTGGTTTCCATAACCATTTCTCTAAGATCTACGCCGAAGTGAACGTTGAAGATCTGAACATCTTCGACGAAGGCACGGTCATCACTCCCGAACTGCTTCTGGAGACCCGCATGATCACCAAGCTGTATGACGGCGTAAAGATCCTCGGCAACGGTGAACTGAACCGCGCCCTCACTGTGAAGGCTCACAAGTTCACTGCTTCCGCTCAGTCCAAGATCGAAGCAGCGAAGGGCAGCTGCGAGGTGCTCTAATGGGTATGCTTCAGACGTTCCGGAATGCATGGAAGGTCCAGGATCTCCGCAAGAAGATCCTGTACACCCTCCTGATGCTGCTGGTCTACAGGATCGGCTGCCTCGTTCCCGTGCCTGGTGTCAACACTTCCCTCATCCAGCAGATCGTGTCGTCCAACGGCATCCTGCAGATGATGAACGTGCTCAACGGCGGAACGCTCTCGAGTTTCACTCTGCTGGCTACCGGCGTCAGCCCCTACATCACCGCGTCCATCGTGATCCAGCTCCTGACCGTCGCTATCCCCAAACTGGAAGCGATGCAGAAGGAGGAGGACGGCCGCAAGGCCCTCAAACAGTGGACAAGGATCCTGGGTATCATCATGTCGGCGATCACGTCTCTCGGACTGATCCTGACCTATGGTTCCAGCGTCCTGAGAAACCCCGTCTGGTACAACTACCTCTTCATCGCCATCCTGAACGCGGCCGGCACGGCCTTTGCGGTCTGGTGCGGCGAGAAGATGACTGAAAAGGGAATCGGCAACGGACTTTCGCTCCTGATCTTCGTGAACGTCGTGTCCACGCTGCCCGGTACCCTGATCACCCTGATCCGCAACGTCGTCGAAGGCGCTGTGGCCCTGTGGATCCTCCCCGTGGCCTTCGTCATCGCCGTCGTCATCATCTTCGCCGTGGTCTTCATGGACCTGGGCGAAAGAAGGATCCCCGTACAGTACGCTCAGCGCGTGGTCGGCCGCCGCGTCTACGGCGGACAGAGCACCTACATCCCGATGCGTGTGAACGGCTCCGGCGTCATGCCGCTGATCTTCGCCAACACCATCCTGCAGGTGCCCGCTTCCGTCGCTCTGCTCTGGCCGGCTTCCAAGTTCACTGCCTGGTACACCAAGTGGATGAGCTCCGGCACCGTCCTGTACGCAATCTTCCTTGCGCTGTTCATCGTGTTCTTCGCATACTTCTATTCGACGATCGCGTTCAACGCAGTGGAAATCAGCAAGAACCTTCAGCAGCAGGGCGGCTTCATCCCCGGCATTCGCCCCGGAAAGCCCACCTCTGACTTCATGCTGAGGATCAATTCCAAGATCACTCTGTTCTCCGCGTTGTTCCTGGCGCTCCTGGCACTGCTGCCCCAGCTCCTGACGACGCTGAACCCCAACCTGCCTACGATGGCTGCGACTTCCATCCTGATCGCCGTCAGCGTCGCACTTGAAACGACGCGGGCTCTCGACTCTCAGCTGATGATGCGGAACTACCGCGGATTCCTGAAGTAAGGCGGATCGTATGAAACTCGTATTCTTGGGACCTCCCGGGGCCGGCAAAGGCACCCAGGCGGAAAAAGTGGTCTCCCGTTATGGCGTGGCGCATATCTCCACCGGAGATATGCTCCGCTCCGCCATCGCGGCAAAGACCGAAATGGGAGCGAAAGCTGCCGAATATATCAAGAACGGCCAACTGGTGCCCGATGATGTCGTCATCGGCATCGTGCGCGACAGACTCGCGCAGGACGATCTGGAGAAAGGCTTCCTTCTGGATGGCTTCCCCCGGACCGTAGCGCAGGCCGAAGCGCTGGATACCATGACGGATCTGGATGCTGCCATCCTCCTGGATGTGGATCTGGAACAGCTCATCGCCCGCATCGCGGGACGAAGGGTGTGCAAGGACTGTGCGGCTACCCTGCACGTGTCCTCTCTTCAGGGCGACCGCTGCCCCCACTGCGGCGGCGAACTGATCCAGCGTGCCGACGACCGTGAAGAAACGGTCCGCGCCCGCATCGATGTGTATCTGATGCAGACGCTGCCCCTGGTGGAATATTACAAAGGAAAGAAACTCCTCCGCAGTGTAAACGGAGCCGGTTCTGTAGAAGAAGTTTTCCAGTCGATTCAGCAGGTGCTGAAGGAGTTCGAATGATCGCACTTCGTTCTTCGCATGAGATCGAGCTTCTCGCCGAGTCCGGGCGTCTGGCAGAAGACTGCATGCAGATGCTCATGGGCTTAGTCGAAGAAGGGATCTCGACCTGGGAGATCGACCGCGAAGCGGAACATTACATCCGCTCTCACGGTGCGGTCCCGAGCTGCAAAGGCTACGGCGATCCTTCCAATCCTTTCCCCGCTACACTGTGTACTTCTCTCAATGACGAGATCGTCCACGGCATTCCTTCAAAAAAAAGGATATTAAAAGCCGGAGACATCTTGAAAATAGACCTTGTTTTGTCGTATCATGGATATGTTGCGGACATGGCGAGGACCCTGCCCGTCGGTGATATTTCCGAGGAAAAACGGCTGCTGGCCGAACGGACCCGGGAATGTTTCCAGAAGGCGCTCGAAGTCATGGTCCCCGGCAAACGCCTGGGCGACATAGGCTATGCCGTACAGAGCCACGCCGAATCCTTCGGCTACGGCGTCGTACGCGAGCTGACGGGTCACGGCGTCGGTACGGATCTGCACGAGGATCCCGAAGTTCCGAACTACGGGATCGCCGGCAGAGGCCTCCGGCTGAGAGAAGGCATGGTGATCGCGGTGGAACCCATGATCAACATGGGCGACCGCCGGGTGACGTTCTCTCCCGACGGCTGGACTGTCAAGACCCGGGATGGAGCCCCCTCCGCCCACTATGAAAACACCGTGGCGATCACCGCCGACGGTCCCAGGATCCTGACAAGGAGCGGGGATCGGCTGTGATGTGTGATCAGTCCTTTCAGCCCGGAACGCTCGTCCGTTCCCTTGCCGGTCACGACAGGGGAGGGATCTACGCGGTCCTGGCTGCGGATGCGGCTTTCGTGTACATTGCAGACGGCAGACGCCGTTCGGTCAATCATCCGAAGAAGAAAAAGCGCAGGCACCTCGAGCCCGTTCCGGGCGATCTGGGGCCTGTGAAGGAAAGCATTCAGTCGGGGAAGCCCGTAGCTGACAGCACTCTGCGAAAAGCACTGCGGCTAGCGTGCCCCGCCGAATCCTGCGGATCCATCGACAAGGAGGAGCAATTTGTCCAAACAGGATGTCATTGAGGTAGAAGGCACCGTAGTGGAAGCCTACCCCAACGCCATGTTCCAGGTGGAACTGGCCAACGGTCACAAGATCCTGGCCCATATCTCCGGCAAGCTTCGGATGAACTACATCCGCATCCTTCCCGGCGACAAGGTGACTATCGAACTTTCGCCCTATGATCTCACCCGGGGTAGAATCACCTGGCGCGGCAAGTCGCGTCAGTCTTAACTGACAGGAGGAACAACCAATGAAAGTAAGACCCAGTGTCAAAAAAATCTGCGAGAAGTGCAAGATTATCAAGCGTAAGGGCCGCGTCATGGTCATTTGCGAGAATCCCCGCCACAAGCAGCGTCAGGGATAAGCCGGAAAAATACTCCCTCCCAGCGGCTGCCCGCAAGGGAATTTGGGCGGGATTTCAATAGTTCCAAATTATATATGGAGGTGCATCCAGTCTATGGCTCGTATCGCTGGTGTTGATTTGCCCAGGGACAAGCGCGTGGAATACGGTCTGACCTATATCTATGGGATCGGCCTGACCACTTCCCAGAAGATCCTGGAAGAGACCGGGATCGATCCGGATACCCGTGTACGCGATCTGGTTGAACAGGATATCCGTAAATTGAGTGAATATATTGAGCACAACCTGAAGGTCGAAGGCGACCTTCGTCAGGAAGTGTCCCTCAATATCAAATCTTTGATGGAGATCGGCTGCTATCGCGGCATTCGCCATCGTCGTGGACTGCCTGTCCGCGGACAGAAGACCAAGACCAACGCCCGTACCCGCAAGGGCCCGAAGCGTCAGGCCGTTGGCGGTAAGAAGAAAGCGAAGTAAGGAGGGCTGATTCGTGGCAAGAACTAATTCCAAAGCGTCCGCCCGTAAAGGTGCGGTCCGCCGCCGCCGTGAGCGCAAGAACATTGAGCGTGGCGCAGCGCATATCCGTTCTTCTTTCAACAATACGATCGTGACGATCACCGACCTGCAGGGGAATGCCATTTCCTGGGCGAGCTCCGGTGAATTGAACTTCCGCGGCTCCCGCAAGAGCACGCCCTTCGCGGCCCAGATGGCTGCCGAAGCCGCTGCCAAAGCTGCGATGGAGCATGGTCTGAAGACTGTGGAAGTCTACGTCAAAGGCCCCGGATCCGGCCGTGAGTCCGCGATCCGCGCGCTGCAGGCCGCTGGCCTGGAGATCACCCTCATCAAAGACGTGACGCCCATCCCCCACAATGGCTGCCGTCCGCCTAAGCGCCGCAGGGTGTAACAGGAGGAATCAATGGCTAGATATACAGAATCCGTTTGCCGTCTCTGCCGCAGAGAAGGCACCAAGCTCTTCCTCAAGGGCGACCGCTGCTATTCCGAGAAGTGCGCTTTCACCAAGCGTCCCACCCCTCCCGGCATGCACGCACGTTCCCGCCGCCGCGCTTCCGAGTACGGCATGCAGCTGCGTGAAAAGCAGAAGGTGCGCCGCACCTACGGTCTGCTTGAGAAGCAGTTCGCCCAGACTTTCGACCAGGCTTCCAAGCTCCGCGGCGTTCCGACCGGCGAAGCTCTGCTGGTTCTTCTGGAAATGCGTCTGGACAACGTGGCTTACCGCATGGGCATCGGCTCCAGCCGTCCCATGGCCCGTCAGATGGTCCTTCACGGCCATGTGAACGTCAACGGCAAGCGCGTGGATATTCCTTCCTACCGCGTCAAGCCCGGTGACGTCATCACTGTGCGTGAAGACAGCCGCTCCATCGAGTTCTTCAAGGCTCTCCGCGAGGCCGGCAACCGTGCCGTTCCCAAGTGGATGGACTGGAATCCCGATACGCTGGAAGGTCATATCCTGCAGCGTCCCGAGCGCGCCGATATCGATCCGAACTTCTCCGAGCATCTGATCGTTGAGTACTACTCCAAACTGTAATCATTAACCACTGGATGTAGATACGGACGGATCGGGTGACCGGTCCAACCCAAACGAACGCAGTGCCGAAGGAGGGCCGCTATGATCGAAATCGAAAAGCCCAAGATTGAACGTGTGAATCAAAGCGAAGACAACCGTTATGGCTGCTTCGTGGTCGAACCTCTGGAACGCGGCTTCGGTACGACGCTGGGGAATTCGATGCGCAGAGTCCTTCTGAGCATGCTTCCCGGCGCAGCTGTGACCTCTATCATGATCGAGGGCGTCCTTCATGAGTTCTCCACCATCCCCGGCGTCAAGGAAGACGTGACGGAGATCGTCCTGAACCTGAAGAACCTGACGGCGATCCTCTATACGGATCAGCCCAAGACCCTGATCCTGGATGTGGCCGGTCCCAAGGTCGTGACCGCGGCTGACATACTGGTCGATTCCGAGATCGAAATCATCAACCCCGAACTCTATATCGCGACTCTGAACGAAGATGCGCATCTCCACATGGAGATCAACATGAACAAGGGCCGCGGATATGTAAGCGCAGAGAACAACAAGCAGGCCAACCAGCCGATCGGCGTCATCCCGGTGGATTCCATCTATACGCCGATCCGCAAGGTGAACTTCCGTGTGGAAGACACCCGCGTGGGACAGCGTACCGACTACGATAAGCTGACCCTGGAAGTCTGGACGGACGGGACGATCAGCCCCGAGGAAGCCCAGAGCCTGGCCGCGAAGATACTGGAAGATCATCTGCGTCTCTTTGTGGAGCTGACCAACAGCGCCGACCATGTTCCCATGAACGACGGCCCTGTCGAAGGAGACCAATCCAAAACGCTTCAAATGACGATCGAAGATTTGGATCTTACGGTTCGCTCTTACAACTGCCTCAAGCGTGCGAGCATCAATACCGTTGAGGAACTGCTGCAGCGTACGGAAGAGGACATGATGAAGGTCCGTAACCTCGGCCGCAAGTCTCTGGAGGAAGTCATCCTGAAACTGGCGGGTCTCGGCCTGAGTCTGAAGAAGAAAGAAGATTGATTTGGAGGATAACCATGGCAGGATACCGCAAATTGAGTCTGCCCTCTGATCAGCGCAGAGCCCTTCTGCGCAATCAGGTGACGGAACTGTTGGATAAAGGCCGCATCCAGACCACTCTGGACCGCGCCAAGGAAGTCCGCAGGATCGCTGAGAAGCTCATCACTTCCGCGATCAAGGAATGTGACAACGTCGTAGAAGTCACGAAGACCGTGCAGAACGACAAAAAGCAGTCCGTGGAAGTCACCGTGAAAAACGATATGCCTTCCCGTCTGGCTGCCCGCCGCGCGGCTCTGGCTTACATCTATGATGTGCCCATGGCCAAGCAGGACGGCGAATCCAAGTCCGAGTACGCGGAGCGCACCGGGGACATCAAGCACCCCGTCGTGGACCGTCTGTTCTCGGAGCTCGGCCCCAAGTACAAGAAGCGTGCTGAAGACTTGGGTCAGGGCGGCGGCTACACCCGCATCGTCAAACTGGGCAGCCGCCTGGGCGACGGCAGCGAGATGGTCGTTCTGGAACTGGTGTAATGTTCTGAATGCAGGCTGAAAAAGCACGTGCTGCTTTTTCAGCCTTTCTTTTTGTATTTCAGCCGGCAGGGAAGCCGGCACCGGGCTTCGGCCCAGGAACGGAGAATCATGGAATCGATCGTATCCATCCGGGACGTCAGCTACCGCTATCCCTCGGATGCCGAGGAAGCGGAAGCGATCGCACCTTCCGCACCTGCACTGGACCATATCACCCTCGATATCTTCGAGGGTCAGTTCACTGCGGTCATCGGGCACAACGGATCCGGAAAATCCACGCTCGCCAAGATCATCAACGGATTGATCCTTCCCCAGGAAGGGACCGTGTCCGTATGCGGATGGGAGACCCGGGATGAGAAGCATCTCTGGGACATCCGTCAGAACGCCGGTATGGTCTTTCAGAATCCCGATAACCAGCTGGTCGCGACGATCGTGGAAGAGGACGTGGCTTTTGGGCCGGAAAACCTCGGTGTGCCGAGGGAGGAGATCATCCGGCGCGTTCGGAAGAGTCTGGAAGCGGTGGGCATGAGCCAGTACGCGCAGCGCGCGCCTCACCTCCTGTCCGGCGGACAGAAGCAGCGCGTGGCGATCGCCGGGATCCTGGCGATCCAGCCCCGCGTGCTCATCATGGATGAGCCGACGGCGATGCTCGATCCCGCGGGACGCGAAGAGGTCATGGAAGCTGCCCACAGGCTGAACCGGGAAGAAGGGATCACCGTGATCCTCATCACGCACTATATGGAAGAGGCCTATCAGGCTGACCGCGTCATCGTCATGGATTCAGGACATGTGGTCGACGACGGTACGCCCAGGGAAGTGTTCCGCAAGGTGGAAGAACTCCGTGAGATCGGACTCGAGGTACCGCCCATGGCGGAACTGGCCTGGCTTCTGCGCCAGTCCGGCATGGATCTGCCGGAAGGTCTGATGGAAACGGAAGAAACAGCGGAGGCAGTATGGAAGTATCTTTGAACCATGTGTCCTTCGCCTATCAGAGCGACAGCCCGTTCGCGACCCAGGCGCTGCAGGACATCACCTTCACGGTAGGGGACGGGGAGTTCGTAGGGATCATCGGCCATACGGGTTCCGGGAAGTCCACGATGATCCAGCTTTTCAACGGGCTTCTGTTTCCCACGGAGGGCACGGTCACGGTCAACGGGATCGAAGTCAAAAAAGGGATCCCGCTGAAGGAACTGCGCAAAGAGGTCGGGCTCGTGTTCCAGTACCCGGAATACCAGCTTTTCGAGGAGACCGTCGAAAAGGACGTGGCTTTCGGACCGAAGAACCTGGGCCTGGAAGAGGAAGAGATCCGTGAGCGCGTGAAGGACGCACTGCGTCAGGTGAATCTGGACCCGGACGAAGTCGGTTCCCGTTCTCCCTTCGATCTGTCCGGCGGCCAGCGCAGGCGCGTGGCCATCGCCGGCGTCCTCGCCATGCATCCCCATATCCTGATCATGGACGAACCGGCTGCGGGACTGGATCCCATGGGCCGGAACGAAATGCTCGCCCTGCTGCAGGAACTGCACGGGAAAGGCCTGACGGTCTTCATGGTTTCCCATTCCATGGACGAC
>JAEEGL014382288.1_pt1 | contig 18995 bp, 9 predicted proteins | sample 9134231 | NCBI WGS metagenome assembly JAEEGL01 (sample SAMN16246548, study PRJNA631951) | gut metagenome | biome: gut microbiome; feature: rumen; material: fiber-attached | host: Bos | place: Iran: Karaj | collected 2018-10 | reverse complement strand
ATTAATCCAGATTGTTTTACGCTTTCCGTCTGATTGTTTGACATTGAAAACAGCATAATATCTTTTGCTTCTGATTTGTAAGCTTCCTTTCATTATTTCCCTCCTTTCTTCCGGAAACTGACACATGATTCAATTGTCAACAGTATTTTATCCCGCGAGAAAACATAAATCAACGATGCGATATTTGATACTGATTTTTTTGAAAAATTTAATTATGGTCATTTTGACCATAATTAAATCAATACTATTTTTGCAGCAAATTTCTTAGAAAGTTAATCAAAGTTTCGTGTAAAAATAACCGTCGGCATTTCTGCCAACGGTTATTACTTTTTATGAAAGAATAATGTTATTTGATTCAATCATTATCATATCCATCATTCTTCCAAATAAATCCGGGATTATCTTTAATTGTTTCCTGATATCTTTTTTTGAAATCGGTTAAGCTCAATTCATTGGCTCCGCCGCCTTCACAATAGTCTTCGTTTTCCCAGCCGCAAAATTTGCAAATCTCGTAAGTGTTATGATTTGAAAATGTAGATTTACCACACACGGGACAAACCACATTATTATTCTTTATCATTTTGAATCACCAGACCTACATTAAAATAGAATTGATGGATCAACATCCGGAAAATTCCAATCATCTTCTGTCAGATCACTTACACTTTTTGTTACAATGAGATTATATTCATCCGCAAAAACAAACAAATATGATTCACCATATTGAAACTTAATTGCATCAATTGTTCCATCAGAATTACATACTGTTTTAATATACTTAATTTCTTCTTTCCCTTTTGGTTTTACTAACAAATTAAATCTTTCCATATTGAATTCAGGTATTTCTTCAAGAATAATAATTCCAAAATCATCTTTCTTTTTAGATGAAACTAGAATATTTGTTTTGCTAAAAACTATTACACAACTATCGCAATCACAGCTTTGCCTGTTCAACTGTTGCGCAGTGTAACTGTCAATTGCAATATATTGAACAGCGTTTTCTGATAATAAATTAATCAAGGTTTTATAGCCGTTATCCATTTTTTATCTCCAGATTATAGTGTGCAGGGTGTATCATATTGAGTCATTTTCAATGACGGAAGCTTCATTGTCTTAACAATGTTTGTGCAGGGGTCTGGGGATACTTTTCCCCAACAAGCTGTAATGGTATATAACATTACCTTGCTTGCTATAATTGTAATCTATTAATCACCCTGCACAATGCTTTTATCAATCTGCATCTTTTCAATCAAGTCACCGAGAGATTTATCATACTGCGCTTTGCTTATAGCATTGCGTTCAAGGAACAAATCCAGCGTGCGCTTCTGCCGGAGAAACAAATCAAGTTTCTTTTCTTCGGGGGTCAATGATGAATAGTCTTTATTCATACTAATTTAGTTTGATGTAGGCGGCGTTATCCGTCATAAGTAATTCAACCGGTTTGTTATACAATTTATTGATAATGTTAAAATCATTTATCATATTTGTAAGTTCCTGGTCTTTTTCTTCTTGTTCAGTATTTATTTTCTTTATTTGTACATCAAACTCTTTCTTCGTCGATGACTTTTTGCTGCTTTTTATATCTGCCACAATTGAGCCGGCTGTAAGTACTAAATCTAAAGCTAAGCCAATTTTTCCCGGCAAAGCCATGGGAGGAATCTTTTGCTTAGACATTACTGACTCATAAACCGTTGGATTGAGGCTTTTTACTGTGTCAATAAATTTTTGAACATCTTCAATATATTTATTATTATACTCATCTATAATACTCTGAATATTTGATTTTGCCTTTTCTATAAAGCTATTATCTGTAACATTTGAAAGCATTATTTCCACTAAATATGCATAACAGTACAAATATATTGAAGACTGGCAACATTCGTTATAATCTAAATATTTTTGCAGAATAGCTTTTGTATCAGCAGATTTTTTTATTTTGCTATTAAAATTCTTATTAGCATAATCATCTGCCATTTTATGATAAAAGTTTATATTTGACAGAGCTTCAATTCGAATCTTTTGCACATTTGTGAGTGTAGCAACTCGATATTGATTATCTTTGCAAATCTCATATAGATTGGAAGAAACTTCCTGCAAATAACGACCATGAGCCCACAAATCACTCTTTTTACTTTCCTCAAGAAACTTAAGAATACAGTTTATTTTGCTGTCTAATGACCTAAGCTTTTTGTCAATGCTGGCAAGATAATATTGATTTGTAATAATTGATGCTACTTCAAATACTACTGTTACAGGAGAAAAAACTTTAATTTGTAATTTTTCAAGTTCCGCTCCTCCTTTAATTTTATTATTTGTTCCAAATTCAACTATGTTAGCTCTAAAAAGATCAGGATTTTTGCTTGAACGTTGAAGTTGACCGAGTCCTTTATCATAAATGACTTTGTATGTTTCTGATGTTAAATGCTTAATTCTGAGGTCATTAACTGTATTTGGAAGACTTCTAAAGGATGAATTTATTCTTGAAAAAGCTTCGTCATCAAGTTTTATATAATCATCAGTAATACACAATTCTTTTCCGACTTCCTCAATATGAAAACCAAGTTCATCGTTCAAATACTTCGGAACAAGTTCATCTTTCTTTTTTTCATTATCCATTAATTGTTCACCTCAATTAGTTAAATTTGCGACATTATAAATAATAAATTCTGTTATTCAATTACCAAGCCTCAATCATTAAACTCAAAATCATTTACCTTAAGGGTTTTGCAGTTTTCGGATACGGTTCTGATTGTAGAATCCGGGATGCCGTTAGGTGCTGTGACTTCAACTTCGAGCTTCATTTCAACCGAGGAGCCATCAATATCTTTAAGATGCTTAATAATTTCATCATAAATTGTTTGAGCATTTCGTATATATCTTACTTCATCAAGTATGGCGGTCATTCGGAAATGCTTATTTGTCGTGCCGGGCTGAGGGCAATCTCCGCCGCCGGTGTTACCGCCGCCTGTACTCGTGCCACCGGGCTCGTCTCCGCTTCCGCCACCAATTCCTGTGCCGCCGGGTTCTTCTGCGCTTTCATTTTCAATCTGTTTTTTGGCAATTGAGGGTTTAACAAGCAAATCAGACTGATTAAAACTGAATATGGCTTTGTTAAACTTCAAATCAACGTATCTGTCTCCACTGAAAGATGCTGCAATTCCAAAGAACTCATTTGAAACAACGCCCTGTTCAATCGTTTCTTCAAGCACGCTGAAACTTGAAAGCCTGGGCAGATAGCAATATGTGCTCAGATATTCCCAAAGCTTCTTTATTTGAATATCATTGCTGTCTTTCCAGAGAAGCTCATCAAGTTCCATTTTGAGAAGAGCAGGAGCCCATTTAGTGATAACCTGCTCACTCTGGATCATCTTTTTTGATGCTTTGGTAACAATACTGTCTGTTCCGCCGCCGAGATCGGATACTTCCCATTGGATTGTCTTCATATCCTCATAACGGTCAATTGCCGGAACCATTAGCCAGCAATAGGTTTCTTTTAAACGGCTCTCAACAGTTTCGTTACTGCGGTTAATCATATCCTGAGTCTGTCTGACCTGTGCGCCGTCAAGGCTGAGGTCGTCTTTATCGGTCATAATTGAAGTCCAGGCAATGAAGCGTTTGACTTCTTGCTGAAGAGCGCCTATTTTATCCGCATCTGGCGCAATAAACGCGAGCATATTTCTATATACCCTGGGTGAGCCGCCTCTGTTATTAAGAATATCCTCAACGGCAGTATAAGCATTTGATTTTTCGCTGTTTCTCTTATAAGTATCTTTTGTTCTCAGAACAACTAATCTTACCGCCTGCTCATCGGGAACATCGTTTGATGAAGCGGGGCAAATATGGAGACCGGCAAACGGAGACTCTTTGCGGATCTTCTTGAGCCTGTTTTCGATTTCCATATCAACGTCTGCCGACTGAATCTGAGAAGAACGGTCTTCCGCAGTTTTTCTGAGGGTCGGCTTTGTATCATACCAATAGCGATTGCCGTTGGGGTTATTGTAGAGGTATGTCAGTGCTCCGTGAAGTGTGTTAAGAGCATCCTTAAAATCAGATACATTCTCGCTCGGCTGAACTGTACCGAGAAGGATTCTTGAAATCTCAAGGCCGCGGATTCCCTGATCGCTCAGCGCTGCCATACTGGGCGCACTGCCGAGCATAATGGTTCTTGCAACCCTTCTGCAGGCAAGGCTCTTGCCGTAGCGTGATATTTCCTTATCCTTTGCGTAAGGAATTGACTCTTTGCCGTCAACTTCTTTATCAACAATACTGTTCCATGTGTCGGGAAGATGTCTGGTGAGTTCTTCACGTACGGGAGCCATATCAAGCGTAATGGAGCCGGGCATAATCATTGTGCTGGCATCATTTGCCATCCATAATTCATGAATAACTGCGCTCATCAGACGCAGAACGCCTCTTGTGCGCTGGAAGCGCTCAAGAGTGGCCCAATCACCGTAAAGCCTGTCAAATATTTCCGGGTGAATAGGATAGCAGGATTCGAGTCTTCTCCTGTAATCGACTTCTTTGGATTCAGAAGGAAACTCAGATGAATTCTCCTGATACATTCTGCTGAACGCATCGCATGTTTTTTCTCTTGCTTCGGGGTCTTTGCATTCAAGGAACAACCTGCGTCGAACTACTTCAAAACCTTCGTTTGCGGAAACAGGTTTCCAGATGGCTTCCATTCTTCCGAATGTATGCTCTATAGCATCAAGGCAAAGCTTGCCCGCATCACCGCCGATTTCAATATCAGATTCGGGTATTGATGCAACTACAAGGCTGTTTTCACTGGCTCTGGCAGCCTCAGTTATTTCCTGAATAAATGTTATGAAATTGTCATAAGAACCGGAAGGCAGTCCGTCAACGCCGTAAATCTTTTTAGCATAAGCAACCAACTCATCCATAAGAATAAGGCAAGGGCCGCAGGCGTTGAATAGATTTTTAAGGTTTTCAGAACCCGGAGAAACACCTTTTCTGTCCGCATCACGAATGTATTCAGCATACAAATCGGGTTTGCCTGCTGAAGTTACAAGCTGATATGCCATCTCGCCCCATATAGTGCTTACAGTGTAACCGGGGAAATTGGCAGGGTTCTTCTTACGGGTAGGATCAAGTGCTGTTCCTACAAGAACTGCAACATTTGCTTTCGGGAAATCGGATAATCCGGCTCTTTCAAGAACAGGTTTAAGATTGGGATTATATTCAACAGATGCTGAGCCTCTTACAATATGATAGAGGGCAAGCATACTGTGAGTTTTACCACCGCCGAAAGCAGTTTTCAGCTGAATAACGGGTTCTCCGCCTTTCCCGGCAAGTCTCTGTATAGACTGCACAAGAAGGCCTGACATTCCCTCTGTAACATAAGTTCTTGAGAAAAACTCAACAGGGTCTCTGTATTCTATTGCGCCTTCTCCTCTTGATACCTGGGCAAGGTCGGCGGCAAACTCTGCCGCTTTATATCTGCCCTCAGCCACATCGGGGTGAGGCTGCATTACTTCACGCCAGCTGAGGAGATTGCTGCCGTAGATTTTTTCAACCACAGCGGCTTTTTCTTTTTTGGTATCTTTTGTTTCAACCACTTCAACCGCGGCTGAACCCTGAGAAGAACCGTATCTGAGTTCACGATAAAGCTTGCGGATTTCTTCTTCGCCTTCTTTATCGAATGACTCGCAAAGAAGAGCCATTGTATCAAGGGCTCTTTCAGCATAAGACTGCTCAAAATCCTGCTGACCTTTATGAGCTGTGCTGTTTCTTACACCCATAAGTTCATTTGCCCAGGTTTTACAGTCAATAGATAACTTAAGTTTAAAAACTTCATTCCATTTTCTGTTAATGAGGCGGAAGCAGTTAGCTATATCAAGGGAATCAATCAGTTCGGCGTAATCACCGGTTGCGGGTAAATCGTTAAGCTGGTCGCTGAGTGCATTCTCAACCTCACTCCACCATTTTTTGCCATAAACACGATTAAGCTCACGGCCGATATAGCCGACCATGTATTCATGAAGAATGGAAAATCCCTTTTGAACATACTCATAATTAGTCATCGCTGAGTTCCTCCTCATTTGATTTCTTGGATTCAAAATATGTGAATGCTTCCTGGTATATTAATTGCATTGCATCTTTTGCTGATAGGTTGGTTCCGTCTGCGTTGATTATCTTTGCATAATATGTCATTATCGACAGTCCAAGGCCGAGAGAAGAAATGATGTAATCTTCTTCATCCGTATCGCTTTCAGCAACTTTATTAAGCAGTTCCGGCAGTTTTCGTTTCAGGTCTGCTATGAAACCGCGTCTTGTTGTCTGAAAGTCTTTTTCTTTGCCTTTTTTGAAAACAATCGCAGTTCTTATCAAATCAAACTTTTCAGATGATTTTTCGGTTCTTATCGGCCAGGTAGCTTTTATTTCAAGGCCGGCCTTAATGATTGAGTTAATTATTGATTCAAAGTGTGTGTTGTATTCAAATACGCTTTTACCCGAAATGGATAAAAGGTCCTGATTGTTAATTCCGAAGAATAGCGTTGATGGGTATTCATCCGATACTTTATCTTTGATTCTGTTTATAAATGCATCAATATCGCTTTCATATGCTTTAATAGCTTTATCCGGATTATTGTCATAATGCTCTGCTATTGAAGACAGCTCGTCTTTCGATGAAACAATCTTTTCAAATAATCCCGGGTAAGTTTTCTGCAGACATTTTCTGAGCCATACATAGAAATAATCCGATATATCCGCATATCCAACATTGTCATAATAAGGTAATTCTGTGAAAAGCAGCATATTATCGGGATAATCCCGGGTCAATGCATTTGCCTGCGTAACTGAAGCTGTTTTTGCTTTGGGTAAGTTTTCGATTGACAATGCAATATTTTTTAATACGGTTTTAAAACTACCTGTTCCGTTGCCGAAAGGATTATTCTCAACAAAAGTCCAGACCATCGATATTGCCTGTCTTGTAAATGTTGACCTTCCTGTACCTGTTCTGTTATCAAGCGAACACATTGAAGAATGATTCGCCGTCATTTTGCTTATTACCAGTGAGAGATATACTCCAATTGCCTCACCGTAAGCCAGAGCGCCGTTACCGCCTTCGTGAAGTCTTCCGCCCTCGGGGTTCATACCTGCGGCGAGCGCGTCGGAGGCAATCTTGGATTGCAACTCATAAATCAGGTCGCAGAATGTTGACAGCATCATAAGCTGCCTGTCTGTGAACAGGTCAACATAATCTTTAAATCCGTAGAGCGGTGGGCTGAACCATCTGCTGTTTTCAGAAATAGGCCCGTTGGGCAGGTCGATTTCCTGTTTAATCTGTTCTTCTGTCAGCTTAAAGTCATTTGCTGAAACGAAAGCTTTTGTTCCTTCGTTTTCATAGCAGACCGCCATTAATGATTTGCCTATTCTGCCGCTGTTACCCTCGCTTTTAATATATTCTTCGGTGATTGTTTCACCGCAAAACGGGCATTTGAATACAGCACCGTTGTTGCTGATTTTATTGGATTCCTTTTCTTGCGGGCAAACGCCTTTATGAACTGCAAACTCCAGCTTGTTTTTATTCATCAGCGGCTCTGACCAATATTCACGGTCTTTGCCTTTATTCAGTACAAAGGAACTTGCGAGCGGTGTTTCGCATTTGCACATCGGGTTTGGGCATTCAATGGTTCTGCTCCAGATAAACGACAGCGGATTAATCCCGTCTTTTGAAACATAGTAATTTTTCAGTTTTTCGGTTGCAGTTTTCAGTAACCTTTCCCCGTAAAATTCAACATCCTCGGCGATTGCCTTAGCACCGGTTCTTATTCCTATCTGAGCACCGGGATGAATCGGGTCTATAGTACCGAACTGCTCAGGTATTTCCGCTATTGCCTTTGTAAGTATTACTGCTACGGAGTTGAGGTCGCTTGAAATTGTTTTAAGGCCAAGTAACTGAGCCGCATTTGTAAGCCCGCCGAAGCCCGAATAGCAATCCACAACCGCAGGATAATCCTTGCCTTCAAGCGCCTGCTTGGCCCTTTCAATGTTTCCTTCTGCGGATTCAGCTATTATACCGTTATCTTCCTCTGCCAGCGCGGCATAAAGCAAAGCGGCAGAGGAATGAATCGGGCTTCTGTTCCACCACAGATGCATATTGCCGGGATGCCCCGCTTTGACGATATCATTTATTGCGGATTCGCTAAGCACACGCAGAGGGAGCGCTTTCTCTATTAACTTTTTCACTTAATCACTCCCTTTGCGGAGATTAATCAGAAATTGAATGTAATCTGTTCGGGCTGTTCCTCGCGCATTGCCGCGGCGGCGGACTGTATATCCGGCCAGGCAACAACGAGTGAGTTATAAGCGTAAGCTTCCTGAGCCCAGCCTTTCTTTTCTGCTATGGTATAAAGTCTGTAGGCGAGGTCTTTTGCGTATTCAGCGGTAGAACCTATAATCGGGAATACCGCTTTAGCGCATTCCTGGATTCCGCCTTTTTCCATTGCGCGGGTAAGCTGCTGGGTCAGAAGCCAGATGTTTGATTCGCCATTGTCAATCGCTTCGGGAAGTTCGTTCCTTTCAAGCAGACGGACAATACCTGCTTTTGCGTAAAGTATGCCGTGCGATGCCATCATCGGGATAGATGTTGCCTTTGCATTGGCAAGTATCTCAGCTTCGCCGTATTTCACATCGTTATATGCATACTGCGTGTAGAGGTCAACGCAGAAACGGCTTGCCGCGTCGAGATCGCCGACCTGCTCATTGAAATACAGATCAATTTCTTCATTTATAAGCTGAAGAGCGCTGCGCACGGTCATTTCAGAGCCGTCTGCCTCAAGAACTTTGCTGTATCTGCTGTAAACGCCCATACCCGGTCCTATTGCGGATTGCGCCATATCAACAGGAGCAATGTTACTGTCCTGAAGTTTCTTAAGCGCCGGGCGAAGCTCCTTGCGCATAATGTTCACAAGATTCTTTTTCGTAATCTGCGGCGCATCTTCGGGTCGCTTACGACAGACAAGGACTATTGAGGAAGCTAGGGCGTTGACAGATGCTTTCAATCCGGTTTCTCTTTCTGTATGCATAGGCCAAGTGCCTGTAATAGAAAAACCTGCTTTAATTATTGCGGTAAGCATAGTCTCCCAGCCTGTAGAAACTTTGCTCTTGCCAGATTCTCCCGAAACAGTTTCTTGCTGTTTATACGCATAAAAAATAGTTACAGGATAATCATTTGATGAATAAGAATTTATATTTTGAAACGCTTCGATCATCCCATTTTCGAAGTGTTCGTTTGCCTTGATCTTACTCCCGTCAAAATTATAGGGGATTGCAGTTAATTCTTCAGATTTAGGAACTAAAACAGTATTAAAAATATTTGGATATATATCTTTAACCCCTCGTTTTAGCCAAAGGTAAAAATAATCTGATAGGTCAGCATACCCTATATTATCATAGTAGGGAGGATCAGTTGAAACCATGATATTTCTAAGACCACAATCACTTTGAGCGTCGGCTTGTTCTGCATATCCTTTTGAATATGCTGGTAATTTCTCAATTGCTAATGCTATCCAGTTAACTGCACCTAGCCAATTACCAGTTGAATTAGAAAACGGATTAGTTTCAGCATAATCCCAAACCATAGGAAGAGCTTGCCGTCCAAAAGTTTGAATAATAAAATCCCCACTCCATCCATTTAGAGTAGATGAATAATTTGCCTGCCTATCAAGTGCAAAAGCTAAATAGATTCTAATAGCTTCGCCGTATGCAGTAGCCCCATTTCCACCATCTTTAAGATGAATATAATCCTGCTTCATACCAGCTTTTATGGCGTCATTTGTTACTTTTTCTTGTACATTATTTAAAAGGTCTGAAAAAGTTACTAGCATTTTTAACTGGCGATTAGTAAATAAATCTGAAAAATCGGTCATACCAAAAGAAGGTGGGCTGAACCATCTTGGATTTTGAGAAATGTCTCCAGAAGGATAGGAATCAGGTTTTTCACAATTGGCGGCAATTTCTTGTTCAACATTTGGTTCAACAAATAATCGTCCTTGACTTCCTTCAGTAATAATAGCCATTAATGAACTACCAATTTTACCGCTTTTCCCTAACTCTTTTACATATTCATCAGTTGTAATCTCACCGCAAAAAGGACATTTGAAGATTGCACCACGTCCAATTTTATTTGTTCGTTTTTCATTAGGGCAAACACTATGATGAATTCTAAAATGAATTTTATTATCAGTATATTCAGGTTCAACCCAAACTTCATTTCCCTTCTTTTTTGACAAAACAAAAGAGCTAACAAATGGGATATCTTTATTACACGCCGGATTAGGACATTTTCCTTTGCGCGCCCAAATCCATGCAATTACAGTTTCTGAGGCACAATTGGTGGTTGTTATATTAGGATAGCATTCTCCTATTATTTCGAAAGCTTTACTTCTAATCCATTCACCATAGTACCGAATATCATCTGATAGCCCCATTGTACCTTTCCAAAAAGTTTTTTTATCTATTCTATCTTGAGTACCAGGATTTACAGGAGAAATACCAGAAAACCTAAATGGAATGTCTATTGTCGCTTTATTAATCATAACAGCAACTGGGTTCAAATCATGAGCATGTGCTTCTAATCCTAATCTCTGAGCTTCAAGAGGTATTGTTCCTCCTCCAGCAAATGGATCCAATAAAATAGGAAGGGTTTCGTTTGCTTTTCTTATTTCTTCACGCGCAATTTCGAGGACATCATCATTTGAACAATTATCCCATTTTACGAAAGACTCTATCAATCTAAAAAGTCTTTGCCTTTCTTTATCCTGCTCTTCTTCTGTAGGAAACAATTCGGGATGAGATGAAGGATCATCAACAAGAGATGACCAGATTACAGCTCTTGCAGCAGCCAAAGGACGACGAGCCCACCACAAATGGAGAGTGGAAGGATGACCATGTCTTATTGATTTCTCTCTTGCTGAAGCCTCATTAATCTTATCTAACGGCAGCGCAACTTCAATAAGTTTTTTATTCAAGAGATTTCCTCCTAAATGTTAAAAATTAAATGTAATCTGTTCGGGCTGTTCCTCGCGCATTGCCGCGGCGGCGGACTGAATATCCGGCCAGGCAACAACGAGTGAGTTATAAGCATATGCTTCCTGAGCCCAACCTTTCTTTTCTGCTATGGTATAAAGCCTATAAGCAAGGTCCTTTGCGTATTCAGCGGTTGAACCTATAATCGGGAATACCGCTTTAGCGCATTCCTGAATTCCGCCTTTTTCCATTGCGCGAGTAAGCTGCTGGGTAAGAAGCCAGATGTTGGATTCACCATTGTCGATAGCTTCAGGCAGTTCATTGCGCTCAAGCAGACGGACAATGCCTGCTTTGGCATAAAGTATGCCGTGAGAAGCCATCATAGGTATTGATGTTGCCTTTGCGTTAGCTAGTATTTCCGCCTCACCGTATTTGACATCGTTGTATGCGTACTGTGTATAGAGGTCAACACAGAAGCGGCTTGCAGCGTCGAGATCGCCGACCTGCTCATTGAAATACAGGTCAATTTCTTCATTGATAAGCTGAAGCGCACTACGAACCGTCATTTCGGAGCCGTCTGCTTCAAGGACTTTGCTGTATCTGCTGTAAACGCCCATGCCGGGTCCTATAGCAGACTGAGCCATATCAACGGGAGCAATGTTACTGTCCTGAAGTTTCTTAAGTGCCGGGCGAAGCTCCTTGCGCATAATATTCACAAGATTCTTCTTTGTGATCTGCGGCGCATCTTCCGGACGCTTGCGGCAGACGATAACTATTGAAGAGGCAAGTGCATTCGATGACATGCTTCTTGTTCGATTCGGTAACTCAGTACTAATAGGCCATGTTCCAGTAATCGTAAAGCCTGATTTGATAATTGCATTTAACATGGTTTCCCAACCAGATGAAGCACGAGTTTTTTCATCGTTTTCTAGATCAGTTTGCTTGAATGCATAATAAATTGTCACAGGGAATTCATCAGATGAAATTTTAAACAATTGTTTACATGTTGCTGTCATTCCATCTTCAAAAAAAGACTTGGCTTTATCAATACTATTTGCATGCCTGAAAGGAGATGCAATTAATTCATCATCTTTGGGCACTAAAAGAGTATTGAGCGAATTTGGAAACAATTCTCCGATTGAGTTGCGTAGCCAAATATAAAAGAAATCAGATAAATCAGAATAATCTATATTATCATAGTAGGGAGGATCGGTTGAAATAATGGCATTTCTTATTCCGCAGTCAGATTGGGCATTGTATTGGATTGCTTCACCACAACTTGAACTAGGCAAATTGGAGATTGCTTCAAATGCCCATTTTAATTTATTAATGTATCCTCCATATGCATCACTAAATGGATTGGCTTCTGCGAAATCCCAACTCATAGAAAGTGCTGGCCGATTAAAAGTATTCGCTGCTTTATTTCCTGCTGGTTGCCATGCGCATAGCGAAGAATTAAAATCAGCCATTCTATCTATAGTAAAAGCAAGATACATTGCAATCACATCGCTATATGCTTTGGCACCAAATCCTCCATTTTCATAAGAAATATGGTCATTTTTAAGGCCAGCTTTAATTGCATCTTTTTCAATTTCTTGTACTAGTTTTTTTAGTTCGTCTGTGAATGTTGTAAGTACAAGTAACTGCCTATTTGTAAATAGTTGTTTATGTTGGTTTAATCCATAAGCTTGAACTCTAAACCCTAATGCTTTTTCCGGCATTTCTGTATCAGGTGCTTCTTTGGGCTCGGGAAGATTAGCTGCCAATCTTTGCTCTTCATCACTAGGTAAATATACGCGCCCTTTACTTGAATCAGCAACAGTAGCGACAAGCACCTCGGACAATCTTTTGCCTTTTGATTTATCTCTAATATAGTCAAATGAAATCGGTGAACCACATTTAACACAGTAGGCCCCGTTTTTATTTACAGTAGGAGTTTCACTTGATTTTTTTTCATTTAATTTAACTATAAGATTATTATTTAAATCATAGGAAAAATTTACTGATACTTCTTTACCTTTTTTGCTGGAAAGATCAAAACTTTTCATTAAAGGAACACGGCATGCGCATGACGGATTAGGACACATTACAGTTCTAGCCCAAATCCAGGCAATAGGAATACACTCTTCTGATTTTCCTTGATTCATTGTTTTGATTGTAGGAAATAGATTGCCGATACGTTTTTGAACATTCTCATACAGAATACATCCATAATAATAAACATCTTTTGCTAATCCAACGCTACAATTAGCATTGTCAACATCAGAGAATAAATCTTTATTAGGATTAATTGTTCCTATTTTTCTAAATCTGCTAGGCATTTCGACCATTGATTTGTTTATCATCACAGAAACTGGATTTAAATCATGGGCATGTGAGTATAAACCTAACCTAGCAGCTTCAAATGGAATCGCACCACCGCCTGAAAAAGGGTCCAAAAAGTGTTGTAACCCTTTTAAATACTTTTGCGTTTCCTGCTTAGCTTTTAACAGAACATCTTGATTGTTTGAATTATCCCAATTTATTAAATCAATCAAAATTTTAAATAGACGTTTACGTTCCTTATCTTGATCTTCTTCTGTTGGAAACAACTCTGGATGAGAGGAAGGGTCGTCTATAATTGAAGCCCATATAATTGCTCTTGCTGTTGTCATAGGACGACGAGCCCACCATAAATGAAGAGTAGAAGGATGGCCGTGTCTCGCGAACCTTTCATTATAAGCAGCAGTATCAATTTCTTGTAATGGTAACGCAACTTCAATCAGTTTTTTTACAGCCATATTATCCTCATTTCTCAAGAATTATTTCCGAAGCGGAAATCAAATCCTGCAAATCATAGTTTACGCTTGTAGCGGTCCAGTCCACTTTATGCTCAAACGGATGCTTGAGATACAAAGTGTGCGTTTTATCTCCATCAACTTCAACAACGGCGAGTATGAAGTTTTCCGGTTTATTAAGCGCGGTGAGTATTTCGTTTTTACTTACGGTTACGGTAGCAGCGCCCTTGGCTCTGCCCTTTACTTCAATCAGGCGCAGAGCGTTGTTATCTTCGCCGCGTTTATCTTCGGGAATCAGCGACTCAATATCGTAGCCGACTTTATCCGCGCTGACATCTTTGGGAATGAAGCCCAGTTCTTTTTCAATCTCCATTACCGCTTTCATTCCTGCATATTCAATCGCTTTCTTATCACCCTGGGCAACTGCATCGGGAGCAGTGTATCCCATCAGTTTATAAAGCAGACCTTTGGGGATAATCAAAGCACCGCCGGTTATTACGGGAGGCATAATGGAAAGATTCTTTTCCTGTGCTATTTCGGCCAGTCGTTTATCAAGACGGCTTTGGAGTTCATCCGCTCTTCTTGCGCAGTTATCGGAATTCAGTTTATTATTAAATCTGCCTGCAGCTTCTCTTTCACGAAGGTCCGCGGCTCTGTAATCCCAATACTGTATCTCTGCCGTAAGCCTGTCTTTAACAGCCTTCTCAGTTTTGGCAATCATCGCAAGAGTTCTTGCTTTGAATTCCTCAGAATGCTTGGGAATCAGATGCTCAATTGCATATCCTTTGGCAAGGTCTTCCACATTGTTGCCCAGCCAGGGCTGAGTTTCCATCCATTCACGGACTTTGGCATATTCATCTTCGTTTGCCGCCCTGAAATCAAGATACGGAGCAAAGCCGGCATTAACAGCATTGCCGTCTTTATTCATTTCAACAAAATGAATATGCTTTGAAACAACCCTTCTGTTGCCGTTTGAAAGAATAACGCCATCCTGAATAGCATCTTCAATATAGAAAAGGATTTTGGCATCTTCGCTGTAATCGTTTTCATCAATCAGCACAGCGCCGCGCTTCATAATATCAACGTTGCGCTCACGTATAAGGTCGATTGTTGCCTGAAGCAAAGGATGGCCGGGACTGAGCAGCTCTGCCTGTGGTTTGCCCACAACATTGCAGTATTCCTTTTCAAAGCAAACTCGTTCATAGCTTTTGAGAATGTATTGGCCGAAACCAATCTGGGCATCTCTTGAGCGGATTGATGAGGGAACACTTGTGATTTCAAATCTGCCTTCTTCTCTCTGCTTGATTTTGCCGCCGAGGCGGGTGAAAGCCTCAATAAAGAAGGCTCCTATGAAATGCGGCTGAAGCTTGTGAGCTTCCATTCTTTCCATATTCTCACGGATGGTATTGACAATATGGACATCCATAATATCGTCTGTAAGCGCATTCTCTTCAATCAGTTTACGGAAAGCATCGGTATTGATTGAATCGTCAACAATCTTGTTAAGCCTTGCGCGCACTTCAGGATCATTGCCGTAACGAATGGCTTCAATAAGTAAATCTTTAAGAGATCTGTTTTCAAAAGTTGCATTGCCGAGTATATCAAATACTTTTCCGCCTAGTGCGTTGCGCTCTTCCTCAAGTTTCTGGAAAAGGCGCTGGAAAACCATGCCCTCGCGGGTTTCATTCGCAACAAGGTTCCACAAATGGCAGACTTCTGTCTGACCTATACGGTGAATTCTGCCGAACCTCTGTTCAATCCGGTTTGGATTCCAGGGCAAATCATAGTTTATCATCAGATGCGCACGCTGAAGGTTAATACCTTCGCCTGCGGCATCGGTTGCAAGAAGCACCCTGACTCCGACATCCTGCTTAAACAGTTCCTCAGCTTTCTTCCTGTCATCACGGAGCATTCCGCCGTGAATGGTGACAACAGCTTCGGGATTGCCGAGAAGAGAACCGATTTTATTTGTGAGATAATTAAGTGTATCTTTATGCTCAGTGAAAATAATCAATTTTTCGCGCTGACCGTTTGAGAACATTGCCTTATTATCCTGAAGAAGCTTTGAAAGCTCATCCCACTTGCGGTCAATGCCACTGACCCTGACCTGATTGGCAAGGTTTTCTAACCCTTTAAGAGTTCTTATTTCCGCCTCAAGCTCTTCGATTGTAGCAGCGGCGGTAGCGTGATCAACAATCTTGTTTCTCTCGTCTTCAAGTTCTTCAGGAGAGATATCGTCCTCATCATAATCATCAGTATCAATATAATATTCAGCCGCTCGTTTGCCGAGGCGTTCCTCCGCAAGACGGTGCTCCAATTTTTCTCGGCGGCGGTGAAGAGATTGATAAATCGCCTCCGGAGAAGAAGCCAACCTTCTCTGAAGGATTGTAAGGGCAAAACCGACAGTGGATTTGCGTTCTTTATTCAGATTATCAGCACGGTTAAATTCATTCTGAACATACTCAGTCACTTCTTTATAGAGCTGAGACTCCTGCGGAGATAAATCATAATTAACCGTGTATGCGATTCTCTCCGGGAAAAGAGGCCTACCGTCAAATTTGAGAAGTTCCTCTTTAACGAGCCTTCTCATTACATCCGAAACATCAACACTTCTCTCAGATTTCTGATGATTAGCGCCTTCAAATCTATCTGGATCAACAAGTGAAAGGAAAAGATGAAAGTCTTCTTCTTTACCGTTATGCGGAGTAGCAGTAAGGAGAAGGAAATTGCGTGTATGGTCCGACAGCATTCTGCCAAGCTGAAATCTTTTGGTATATTTTATTTCTCCGCCCCAGACACTGGCAGACATTTTGTGTGCTTCATCGCAGACGATAAGATCCCACTCGGTAGCTTCCAGCTTTTTCTGTATATCTTCATTACGCGAAAGCTTATCGAGACGGCAGATTGCAAGATCAACTTCACTGAAAATATTTCCGGTAGCAGCTGACTCAATCAAATCATTAGTGATAATAGTAAAGTGAATGTGAAATTTGGAAAACAATTCATCCTGCCACTGCTCAACAAGGCTGCCGGGGGAAACAATAAGGCAACGCTTAAGGTCACCGCGGGCAATAAGTTCTTTTATGAGCAGACCTGTCATAATAGTTTTGCCTGCGCCGGGATCATCTGCAAGAACAAATCTTAACGGTAATCTCGGAAGCATATCCTGATAAACAGCGGAAATCTGATGCGGCAAAGGCTCAACTGATGAAGTGTGAACAGCAAGGTAAGGGTCAAATAGATGAGCGAGATTTATTCTGTAAGCTTCTGAAACAAGCTTAAGAACATCGCCGTCGGCATCAAAGCTCCACGGCAAACTGCTCTTGACAACTTCAAGGTTCGATTCATCAGTTCGATACATGAGCTGATTACCAACATTACCTGTTGTGGTTTTATATGTAATTTCAAGCACACCGTTGCCGTACCATTTGGTCGCAACAACAGTAATCGGTTCATTACCGATTACGCCTTTTACGATTGCACCAATAGTTAAAGCTTCAAGTTTAGCCATGAATCATTTTCCTTTCGAAGGGAAGTAATTATAAGCTTAAATGCAGAATTACCCCATATTAAAAATTATTATATCACACGCGCGCGTAATATTTCAACAAAATAAGCAAAATCATAGTAATAATTTGGCTTGCCTCGCTACAATAATTAAAGCAAAAACAGTGTCCAAAAAAACTCCCTTGTTTTATACTCGCAAACTAAATGCAGCTTTTACGGAATTATACCGTAAACTTTATTCTAGTGGTCGCTCGGAAAGCGACAAATAAAATACCGGCAGAGATTTACCCTGTCGGTGATTTGACAATCAGGAATTTAAACTCATCCGTCCCTCCGTCCTTTTAATTAATTGAAGGATTGATGGATTTTTAATTAGATTAGTATTTAATATATTAATATTTACTTGATTAGTATTTTATTGTAGTCGATTTTCCGCTGGCGGATTTACCGCCGGCGGATTTTCGGTCAGCGGTTGTTCTGCTAGCCGTTTTTCAGTCATCGGTTTAACAATCAAAGATTGAAGGATAGATTGATTATTAATTTATTAGTTATTAATTGTTTAGTATTTAATAGTTTAATATTTAATTGTGTTGGATTTTCCAAGATTGGTTTATCCAAGATAGGTTTTTCCAAGATTGGATTTTCCAATATAGGTTTTTCGAATATAGGCATAGATCCCTCAATATGATTTCTCAATTGACCGCAGATGTTCAATCATAAAGCCTATCAGAATGCTTGTCAGAGGCTACAGAATACATTTTTTGTGTTGGGAGCATATATCTATATGCCTGCACTCTATTTATCGCCACTACGGCTTTTTCTAAGGAATTACGGTCTTTTCTGCTCTCTTTTATTTCTATCTGTCATTTAGTATAACTTTCCGGTAGCAAGCAATGCCTCAGTATATACCATCGGCGCTTGCTGAGGAAAGGCTCCCCAGGCCCCCGACACATCATTGATAAATCAATGAGCTGATTATAATAAAATAGCTTTGAAAAAAAGAAGCCGGTGCAATTAAGCAACGGCTTCATCATCCCTATGTAAAAGTATGTTTTATAGATATATTTAGGTAGATTATATGCAAAATACTTTAAACAAATCCTATTATAAAGTTGTTAATTTTTAGCATATTTTATGTTAAATTTGACTATGTATATTGACATTTTTTATGATTAGTGATATTCTTTTAACATCTTTTAATAAATCAAAAGAGGGATAAAAAATGATTACATATGTTGAATTGAAAAATTTTAAATCTTTTAAAAATACACGCTTTGACTTTCAAAAAGGAAAAAAATCATACAAAAAATTTGTCGCAATTTATGGCGAAAATGGAAGTGGTAAATCAAATTTTGTTGATAGTTTAACTTTTTTACGTTTTTCTTTAGAGTCATTCCATATGGTCGTTCAATCTGAACAACTGCAACAAATGCAAAAAGCAGGTTCTCTGCCCAATGAACTTATTTCTGCATTGGCAAATGGTAATTTGCCGTCATTCCAAAAAGTGATGGCGGAACATAGAATGATTGATTGCAAAGAGCCAACAACAATTGAACTTGGTTTTATTTTTAATAATCATCCCGGTTACTATTCTATTTCCTTTGATGAGCAGGTTACTGCCGAAAAATTATATTATTACACGGGAAAACAGAGTGGAGTCGTATTTGATATCTCTTTGCATAATAACAGTATTATAAAATCTTTTTGTGGAAACTTTTT